>Ga0080006_1150987_pt1 | contig 16506 bp, 17 predicted proteins | sample RS3BMetagenome_FD_69209 | JGI IMG/M metagenome (GOLD analysis project Ga0080006, IMG submission 69209) | Ferric oxide microbial mat and aquatic microbial communities from Rainbow Spring, Yellowstone National Park, USA - RS3B (SPADES... ... | reverse complement strand
TGTAATTTTAACTGTGTATGGGTTTAAGGGGACGGAATTCCCCTTCTGTACAGAAGATCAAAACTTTGTTAATTCTTATTATGTCCTTGCGGTAATAACAGCTTTTTAAATGCATTTTTTGCCTAAAAACTTTAGGCAAAGCTGATTAACCAATCAAATTATGATGATCAACCCAAATTTAATATCATAGAAATCGCGCTTTAAACCAAAAATCTTCAATGGTCTAAGCTAATCTATGTTGTTACGGATGGGGATAGGGCTGTTCACTTTTCTATTAATTTAAAGCCAAATATGGTAATTTTAGCTGGAATGGATTTTGGTGAAGAAATAGGCTACTTTTCAAATATAATAAATAAGGACAGGGCTAAAAAGATAAAAAAGCTTGCAATAGGGAAAAAACTTTTGGAAGAGTTGGCTATTATGCAGGTAGGTGAGCTAGCTCTGTACAACATAACATCTATGGGCAGCTCAATCAAAGGGTTCAAAAACGTGCAACCCAATGACATCAATATAACTATAAAAGGTAGATAAATTCTATTGTTTGATGCTATTCTAGCTCGATATCTTACTAGACAATCTAGCGTCATTTTTAGCATCCTGTTAACGGGCTAGTTGTGCTATAGCTAACAAAATCAATCTTTATAGAAATAAAGTGTATCTGTAGATATCAGTGTTTACAATAAAGAATACTGATTAAAGAATTAATGAAAATTTACGTTTGTTTAGACACCTATTATTAGGCACTGTTGGTGCGTCGTTGGTACGTACTGCATGCTAATCCTGAACGGGAAGCTTTAGCGTGAAATTGTATCGCTGATATGATTCACTCTTTTTTATCTTCCCCTCCTTTAAAAATCCTAGATATTTCAGCCTTTAACTCTATAATTCCCCTTTCAGTAACTGCTGATGTAAAAAATACAGGTCCCAGTAAACCACTAGACCTGATTGTCCGGTACACTTTAGAGAAGACCAATGAGTTTTTATTTAAATCGGTTTCGAATGATTCTGGATTGGAATACCACTTTTTCACTTTTTGTGTTGTTGCAGAATCTAAATCAATTTTGTTAATTGCGTGCATTGCCGGGTAATTGAATTTTGAAGCGAGTACAGAAAATAATAATTGCATTGTAATGAAGTTATTAATATCTGATATAAGAAAAATATCGGATACAAATAAAAGTGCTTTGCCTTCATTACCGATTTTTCTAAACAAATACTGCCCACTCTGTCTGAATAGGAAAAGTTCCATCTGCCCTGCTGTATCAACAATCAAATAATCAATATTTTCCAATTCGCTTAACATATTATCTATCATCGTAGTTATAAGATCCATCGAAAATACTAATGCCCCATTTGCTCCAAGTCCATATTTTTTTGATAACTCAGCCCTATCAATATAGTTTCTTACATCAATCGTAGGTTCATAAATTAGGTTATCAGAAAAAGGGTCAAGGTTCATAATTGCTGTATCCCACCCATCAGCACTTAGGGAATCATTTAGAGTACTTGCCATCATTGATTTTCCAGAACCAGCTGCCCCCACAATAAAAATAACATCCATGATATTATCTATTTTTTAATTGACTTAAAAAACACTGCCCTTTCTGTTTTCAATCAAAAAAATAATTATGTTCAGTGCCAAGAAAAAAACCGAAAAACCAAAAATACCATTTATATAATTTAATTGACTGATCATAATACCCCCTATGACAGATGAAAGCATTTCGCTAGCGCCAAACGATGCATTGTAAACCAGATATCCTACCAGCTTTTCGCTTGAACTGCTTAAAAATCTGAAAAGCATTGTGGGGGAATATAAACCATGAGCTAAACCTAGGATAAACATTGAAAGAAAAAAAATACCAGAAAGTCTTAATGTAACGCTTAAAAGTAATGAAACACCATAGAGCACAACAGAAAATTTTTGAATCAATGTGCCCGGCATTCTATGCAATATGTAAAGGGATGATCTTACAAATGCTGAAGTTAGCACAGAAATTAAAAATGCCACAGATACCATACTTAGTGGAAAATTCAGAATTTTGTAAGCATATACGCCTAAAAAAGTTACTGCAAAAGGCCATGCCAGTGAACCAGCGGTATTTTCAATTACGTTCACTGACGTGAGTTTTGTAAACAAAATATTTTTAATTTTAGAAATACTCCAAATTTCAGATATACTATGTGTTCTAAAGGGGTAAAAGAGCCAGGTTAATATAATGAAAATTAATGCTGTTATGGATATGACATAGATATTTTTTAAATTAAAAAACAGAAGTTGTGCTAAAATTGCAAAAGCTAGCCCAAATGCCAGTCCCGCACTGTATGCCGTAATGCCCCTATGTGCAGAACCTTCTACATATGAACTGGATCCTGTGCTTGCACTAAAAGCCGAGACCATCATAAAAATTATATATATTGAGACAAGCATCAGCACTTTGATATCAAAAACAAGTATAATCGCCATCATTATTGATATTAAAAATGATGTAAACACAATTTTTTTATTGGACAGTAATATAGAATAAAGACTCCCCAATGCCCCAAAAATCCACAAAAGTAAAATAAAATACCAATATGAATTTGCAGAAGAAATATCAAAATATACTAAAATTAATGGTAATGTTGCCTGAAAGAAAAAACTAATTATTCTTAGGGAAAAAGCAGAAACGAAGAGTTTCGCATTATATTTTATCATATATATTTTTCACCAGCATGGATATTTTCGTCGGATTGTGGTAATTTGATACTCGCTCCAGTGCTCGCTTTGACATATCTGTCCTAAGGCTGTCGCTTTCAATTAATTTAATAAGCTTATCATACATTTCATCTTCGCTATTAACAACAAATCCATCAACACCATCTTCTACTATTTCACCCAGAGCACCAACTTTTGAACACACAACCGGCACACCGTGTGCCAGAGCCTCTAGAGCTGCTATGCCATATGCCTCTTCTCTTGTTGGAAATAAAAAAATATCAGAAACTGGAAATATATTATTATCGATAAAGGCTGACGACACGGCAGAATAATATTCCAACCATTTATATCTATTAACTACCCCCTTTCCAATATAAAACATCTTTATATCATTTCTCCTTTCTGCAATTTTACCCATGATTTTTAGGGCTATATCACCACCCTTCCTTTTCATATCTCTCCCTATAAATAGCACGTTTACACCTTTATGATCATGCTTTAACGGTTTTATTTCATATGGTAACGGTATCATTTTCACCTTTTCGCTGCTGACTCCGTCTTTTATGAACCCTAGCTCAGCCCATTTTGACCAAGTTATAGTATATTCTGCCTCATTTAAAATTTTACTAAGCATATTTACCACTTTTTCTCCAAATCCATTACTTATTTTAAAATAGTTCATTACGATTTGAGACGGGGATTGATCATTTTCATGTATCCACGGCTTCCTGTATCTATAAAAAGTCCAAAAAAATGAATGTATAAATTTTGCATCAGTATTAACAACCTGTGAACGCAAAAAAAGAGCCTTTACTAGCATGTAGAAACTGGTCATTTTATTAAACGTGATATTCCTTATATAGCTTGATTGAGAAAATTTATCAGTCATTATTTGATATCTGTATCCAGGCACACCATATTTTATTCTCAAGCTTGGTCCGCTTTTTAGCTTACCAGTTATGGTATCTCTTTCAGCCACTAAAAGAACTTTAGTATCCAAATTATATGCGATAAATAAAAGCTCGCTTTATAAATAATTTTATCATGCCTTCACTAAATTTATAATTTTTTATCGTTAAAAGAACGTCAGAGAAAGCAATCAGTAAATCTAAAACTATTTTGTTGAGAAATGATGCCGTGCAAACCCTAAATCAAATATAAATAAATAAAATCGCTCGTAAAGCTTATTATTATGTGTTTAGTTGAGAGCTTATGCTAGTATTTGTAAATATATTCGTTGAATCTCCCATGATGGACACAGTACTGTCATCGCTGAATAGCATACCAGAAGTAGTAGAATTATACGAGGTCACTGGTGAATTTGATATAATATCGCTAGTTATGTGTAAGGATATAGAAGATTTCAGACACATACTAAAGGATAAAATTTTGAAGATAAACGGAGTTAAAAGCACTGTAAGTGCAGTAGTGCTACATGTACATAAGGGCGACAAGGAAGAATAATGAGCGAGCAGAAGACCTGCTCTAAATGTGGAAATCCAGCGTTTTATTTCAAACCATATTCAGGGGAATACCTTTGTAAGAAATGCTTTGTAAAGTCAATTTATGATACAACCTTAAAAGCAATAAGAAAATACCAGATGATAAAATATCATGATAGAATAGGAATAGCTGTTTCTGGAGGCAAAGACAGTCTTTCACTGCTTTATATAATATCAAAGTTCTTTAAAGATAACGAAATAGTTGCCATATCATTGGACGAAGGAATAAATGGATACAGAAATGAAGCTATTTTATTGGCCAAAAATATGGCATCAAACTTAAACATCAAGCATGTTGTTTATAAATATAAAGAAATGTTCGGCTATACAGTTGATGAAATTCAGCCCTTAAGAGATAAAACATCTTCATGCACAATTTGCGGCATATTCAGAAGGAGGGGACTAGATAAGGCTACAAAGGAGCTCGGTTTGGATGTTCTTATTACAGCACATAATCTTGATGATTTGTTACAAAGTTACATGATAATGCTCTTTAATGGTGATGTTCATAAAATGATGACATTTAATCCCGCAGTAGAAACTTCAGAAGCCTTTGGCATAAGGAAGGTTCATCCATTAATGTACGTTTATGAAAAGGAAATGAGTATTTTTGCATATCTTAAAGGTTTTAAAATGCAGTCAGTTACTTGCCCATATATGAATCAGGGAATAAGGTCAGAAGTTAGGGAATACCTTAATATAATGGAAGAAAAGCATCCGGGAATAAAGTACCAGCTCTTTAATTCTTTCCTTAGACTAAAAAATATAAATGCAAGTACTAAAGGAGGTTTTTGCAAAAAATGCGGTTGGCCTTCAATGGGTGAACTGTGCCAGGTATGTAAAACGATAGAAACGCTTAATTTAAATAAATCAAAATCTAAGGTGTAAAAGATTTGTATGCAATATATATCGTTTATGTCTTCATTGCATCTTTCTTAATGGTGCTATTACTATCAATTATTTCTGAAAAAATACTCCTCAGAAAGAGGATGATGGTGCCAGATGCTCACAAGATTGATAAACGGATGGTGCCAAGACCAGGTGGACCGGCTCTGTATTTTGGGATTATTATTGTCATGCTAATTATTATAAGGAACATAGCTGCAATAGCTCTGGTCATAGCCGTTACCATTGCTTTTGTTGCAGGATTTTTGGACGATATTTACAAGTTTGGTGGAATTGAGAAACCCATTTTAACAGCTGCATCAGCAGCACCATTTTTAATATTTAGTACATATAATCCAAACCCCTATGTTCCTTTTGTGGGTACCGTTACTATTAAAATTCTATATCCTCTGCTGCTTATAGCCGGATTTTCCATATATTCTAATGCAACAAACATGCTAGATGTATTTAATGGATTATTAACAGGGAGTATGATAATAGCCACAATTCCGCTTTCTTTTTATTTTTATATAAGGGGTGAATATCAAATATTTTTATTATCAATAATTTTTATAGCTGGACTTGCAGGTTTCCTAGTCAGGCACGCTTATCCGTCAAAGCTATTCCCTGGTGATAGCGGTACCCTCTTTATTGGAGCGTTTTACTTTTCATTAATGGTCCTTGGTAGGGCGGAAATAGTTGGTATTATAGCCACATTACCATTGATATTTAATGGATTCTTTATACTTACGTCAATCAGGGGGTTCAAGGAACATTCAAATGTGCCACGACCAGTAACCTTCAATGATGATGGAAAAATTCAGGCAGTAAAGGGAAAGCATGTTCCCATAACCCTTGCCAGGCTCTTTTCTTCAAATGGGGCAGTTACTGAGAAGGAAATTGTATATGGTGTATGGATCATGTTTGTGGTGTCTGCTATTCTTTCAATGTTTACGACCCTGGTGTTCTTTAAATGAAAATAGCAAAACCTGTCATGGTAATGATGGCTATAGTTATAATTTCATGGGCACTTTTACTAGCATCATTTTATGCAATGGCGCTTACATTTAAATTGATGGCAGGAATGCATGGATTAACAATACAAATTATAAGAGATTTGCTTGGCTTTTTAATTTTTATAATATGGGCTATTGTTTTTTACATAATGAGACAAGCAGCAGCAAAGGCTTTGAGCCTATATTAGAGAATTGATTTAATTTTATTTCATTGTTTATAATATGAGCATTCATGGATAAATTTTATTTCAGTGAACTATCACACTTTTCTGGGCATTGCATCTAGCCTTGCAATAGAGATTCCTGTTTCCTTGAGAAACCTCGATCATCATTAGCCCGCAGTGGAGGTTCCATCGGTGTCGTTAACTTAAAATTTATTTTCAGTTAGTCCTATTTCTAGCAAATAATGACACAAACCAGAAAAAGGACCCCGATAGCACTTATACTCTATATCTTTAATTATTTCTCCAGTTTGAGGAGGGTCTCTCACGTTCTTGAGCCCATAATTAAGAGAAGCAATATAGAAATGGATTCAGAATTATTCTTTTGTATTCGACTCCTTTGACGTTGATAAACACGGTATCAATTCCATATTTGTTGATAGAACTGAAATAAACGTTGGTGGGAAGCTATGGGTAGCATACGAACCTCAACTCAAAGCGTTCCTATCATTCCACATAAGCTGGCACCAGAACTCTCTCGATGCATACTATTTCATAAGGAAGCTTGTATGGTAGGAAGACTGTTTACACAGATGGAGCTCTTGGGTCGTTGATGTGGGCAGGGGTAGATCGTGTTATATATGAACAGAGTCTGAAGAACCTCATGGTAAGGATGAATGAGCACATAAAGGACAGGACGGAAGCTTTTGAGAACATGCAGAAAGCCAAAATTTGACCATGTAAAGAACTGGTTCAAAGCGTTCAGGTTCTTTTATAACTATGTATTCACGAATGAGGAAATTGGCCTAGCATCATTCTCCAATGATCAGCTTCCAGAATGGATTAAGCCGATTTTGTTGATGCATAAGGGAACAGGTTATGAGATTAAGTTAACGGCATCCTATCTTTAACATAAAAGTTTATAGCATGTTCCATACATTATATTTTATGCCCCAATATAGGAAACTTCAAAAAATAGGGGGCTCTTCATATTTTATAACACTTCCCAAGAGCTGGATAGAGAAAAACTCTCTAACAGGAGGCAAATTAATTCTTCTTACAGAAAGCTCTACAGGCGATCTGATAATTTCACCTTATAAAACGGTAGAAAACATAAGGTCAGTGAATTTAAAACTGGATAATATAGACTACGATATAATGGTAAGGATGATTGCTTCAGCTTACATAAACGGGTGTACAGTAATAAATATCATGTCTTCTGATAAACGTAGTCTAAAAAATGCTGAAAAATATATAGAAAGCAGGCTTCCAGGCTTTATACTTACAAATGAAAAAGAAGACTTTTTATCATTAAAGTTTGTCGTAGATCTGAGTTCTGTGAATTTTATGGAACTTTTTGAACGAATAGATAGGATTACCTCTTTTATGTGCGATGAAATAAATGATGAAAATGCTTTAAAAGAATATGATATTGAAGTTGACAAACTTTACTTTTTGCTTGTGAGAATATTAAGAACTGCTATAATGGATAGTTCACTTGCTAAAGTTATTGGCCTCTCTGCTGTGCATATACTTGATTTTAGGCTTGTATTACATGCTATTGAAAGGTTTGGCGACGAACTTGTCATACTCTCTGGCAGAAATATCTCTGAAACATTACAAAAAATAAAATTGTTGAAAGAACTGTCTGTTAAAGCTTTTACTGGAAATTCAAAGGTTAAGCCAGAAGAAATTGAAGAATTAAAAAATAAAGCATATAATTCCTTAACTAATGTGGAAAATGAAACCAAACCACATTTATGGAGGCTGGTCGAATTAGCCTCTGATATAGCTGATCTTTCTGAAACGCTTTATAAATCAAGTGAGCAAGAAGTTCAAAGTCTTAAGTAGAATATATTGCCACTAGCAAATATAATTTTAACCTTAGGGGTTTAAGGGGGGAATTTCACTTTCAATAGGGATGTGGCTTCTGCAATTGTCGTGTTGGAAAAGAGGCTTTCCATATGGAAAGTAGGGGAGACGCTCAGGGCTGACCATGACTCTGCGAGCCACATAGTGGAATATTTCTCAAGTATTCTCCATATGGCAGTAAGCGCGTCGACGGACTTTGAGTCGTGTCCGCAATGACAGGGTAGTTCACATGAACACTATTCCAGCATGCTCATCCATCAAAGTTGAATCGTATGTACCAGAGGCTGGTGCAGAATAAAGGAACTCCGTCATCGAGCCACTTGGCTCCCCCGCTTGTCTGCAGCAAATCCGGCTTCAGAATTGTTCCTCCTGTGGTACTGCTGGAGGTAAACCATTGTATTATGATGGCAGCCTTATTTATGAGCAAGCATTTTCATTGTAATGCTATAATGGATCTTGCAAGTCTAGATAATATCAATATTAACTCTGCTGAACAGCACTCAAAATCTAACAGTAAGTCAATTAAAGTATAAAAATAAATTGACATAGTTGTTCAGAAAGGCTTTTAATCATTAATATGAAAAGGAATTACGTGCACGCGTATCCAGGAGATTATCTGGCGGTAATAGAAGAATTTGAACCTCTAGGTGATTATTTCATTAAAGATGGTGAAATAATTGCCTCAAAGGTCTCTGAAATTAAGAAGGATAAATCAAAAAAACAAATTTTCATAAATGGGCTTGTTAGAAAATACGTAAAGATAGGAGATATAGTAATTGGAAAGGTGGATTACATGCAGAAGCCATTTGCGCATGTCATAATTTTTATGTTTAACGATAAAAAATTGCCCGGAGATTTAAAAGCCATGTTTTACTACGATCCTGACCTTAATTTGGTACCATTTAATGAAGGTGCTATAATAAGGGCAAAAATTGTGAGTATCACAGCTGGGCATCTGATGATCGATATACAGGATAATGAAATGGGCGTACTTGAATCTTGGTGCCCATATTGTGGAGGTCCATTAATAAAAAAGGGAAGAAATATGGTTAGGTGCTTAAAATGTGGGAAGAATTCATTTATGAAACTTGCGCCTGACTTCTATTCGAGCAGAGCTAAGCATATTAATTATAGCAATATTTTTTAAAAGGTAAATTTAGTATCAAATGATGAGTGGTACAGAAAACGACATTATGGAAAGACTCAAGCTAGTAATAGACCCTGAACTTAAGAAGGACATTGTTTCTCTGGGGTTTATAAAGAACGTTAAAGTTGAAGGAAAAACTGTAAGCCTAGAACTTAGCCTTACATCGCCTGCTTGCCCTTTTATTAATGATATATTATCTGAAGTAAATAAATCTCTTGAAGGCTATTTTGTAAATGTAAAGCTTGGATATTCTGTGCCATCAGGGGCTTTGACAAGAAAACAGGGAATTCAGAAAGTTAAAAATATAATAGGTATTGGTAGCGGAAAGGGTGGAGTAGGGAAATCTACAATAGCTATTCTAACAGCGTTAGCATTAAAGGAAACAGGGGCTAAGGTAGGAATTCTTGATGCAGACTTTTATGGAGCAACTATTCCGTCAATGCTTGGAGCCATAGAGCAACCAAACGTCAATGAAAATCAGATGGTAGAACCAGTAGAATATTATGGAATGAAGATAATATCAATGTCATATTTCTTGCCACAGGGCGCCAGTTTAATCTGGAGGGGGCCACTTTTGGCTAAAGCAATTGATGATTTTGTTACAAAGGTTGAATGGGGTGAACTTGATTACCTTATAATTGATATGCCTCCAGGAACTGGCGATGTGCCATTAACCTTTTCACAGGAAAGACTGATAAACGCAGCTGTAATTGTTAGCACTCCGCAACCAGCAGCTTTGAATGTCGCTTTAAAGATGGTTGATGTTTTCAAGAAGCTCAATGTACCAATAGTTGGGATTGTTGAAAACATGAGTTATCTTATATGCCCTGGCAGCAAGGAGAGGGTAAACCTTTTTGGTCAGGGTGTAGTTGAGAGCAAGGCTAAAGAAATAGGCATTGATTATCTGGGATCTATACCACTGTTTCCAAGTTTAAGGGAGGCTGAGGATGTAGGATTAAACATGGAGCAAATTAAAGATATAATTGAAATATATATCCCCATTGCTAAAAAGATAGCTGGTAAAGTGAGTGTTATAGATTTTAACGCCAAAGAAAGACCATTTTTCCTGAATGTACAAAAAAAGCCAAGACAGTAGGGCTACTGATAATTAGAATAATTTGATAAAATTCTTTCAGCTGCCTCAATTCCAGAAACCCCACTGGAAGCTATACCAATTCCCTTATAGGGAGCTCCTGCTAAATACATGTTTGGCGGGATCGTATCATTTATTTTCTGGATCAATTCACCGTGGCCGACCATATATATTGGCATTGCCAAATTCCAAATTCTTACAACGGATTTTACTGGATAATTGTTTGCCACACCAATTTGTATCAGCTCTTCGGCTGCCTTTTGAATGTAAAACTCCTCGTCTTTACCATAGTCTATGCTTATAAAAGACCTCAACAATTCATAATTATCCATTTTAGCATAGTTCCATTTGCGGCTCATGAAGGTGCTTCCACGCAATTTAAATCCAGAATCGCTTGGCATCAAAAAACCCGAAAAGGCTCCTTGCAATTTTATATCGCTTTTTTTGTAAATAGAATTTACAACAACTATGTCCGAGTACTTTATCGAAGATAGCAGGTAACTGAGCCTTTTATCAACATCGTTCACAAGTTTGGCGGCTGAATGAGCAGGCACAGTCAGAACCACTTTACTACATTTTATATTGTTTGTATCGGTTAATATTCGCCATGTACCATGCTCATTATTAACACTAATGGCAGTGTGGCCTGTAATTATTCTGACACCTTTAGCTTCTGCGTATTTTTCAAAATTTTTAACTATTCCTCCTAAACCGTTCCGGGTTGATACAATATTATAATGTTTTTGGCCATGCCTTTTAGTAAAATATAATGAAAGGCTTTTTCCATCTTTTGCTACTTTGTAGATATAGGGAATATATGATTTAGAACTTATTATTGAAATGTCAGCACCCATAATCCCTCCAAATAATGGATCAATTACATTTTTTGCAAATTCGGAACCAAATTTTTTTTCAAATAAAAATTTTATATTAACATCTTCGGATAAATTGTTCAGTTTTACAAACGGTTCAAACACAGTCCTCATATATCCCTGAACGGAAAGCAGGCCGGAAGTTACAAAATTGTATAAATCTTTCAAATTTAATGATGGAATCCCAGTAACCAATGATTCTGGGAATTTTCTAAGTTTATTTCTTGAGTATATTAAAAACTTTAACGTTTCTGGATATATAAAATTATCAACAACACCAGTAAGCTTAGACAATTCATCAAATTTTTGATAACCGGTTATTAATTCATCAGGCCCCTCTTCTGTGATTACCCCCATTATATTTGAGGTCTTAATTTTTCCGCCAAGTTCATTTTGAGATTCTAGTAATAGAACTTTTTTGCCCGACTCGGCCAATTTTATGGCTGATGCCATTCCAGAAATGCCGCCTCCTAAAATGACAATATCATATTGTTGATCGTTTAGCACAGCCAGCCATCGGCTATAGTTTAATAAAATGATTTCTGAAATTATTTTGTATTTATAAAGGTGTTAGGGGTTTGGGGGAAGCAGTAAAACTCCGACTTTAAGGGAGAGATATACGGACTTGCTCTAATGTTTAAATTTTCTTTACACCAATAATGCATGTGCTTTCGGTGTATAAGTTCAGGCTCTACCCAAATGAGGAACGAGGGATTTCAAGGCCGGAGTAATTCTGTTAAAGATCGTAGTGTTATCTTGCTAGATATCTTGCTAGATATCTTGTTGTTATCTTTTATATCCTACTTTTCTTAAGAATAATTCTCTTTCTTTCTTATCCTCTGGTCCCTCTATCCCCTTAGGCTTTACACCGTCTATAACTCCGAGAATGCCCCTACCAGTTTCGTTTTCGGCTATTATAATGCTAATTTGATTTGCCGTAGCAACATATATATTGACTACCTCTTGAACTGCTTTCACTCTATCAAGCACATTTATAGGGAAACCCCCATTTAAGAAAATTACAAATGAATGTCCAGCCCCAATCAAATTGGCACTATTTACAGCGAGGTCAATACATCCATTATCATTGCCATCAAATCTTATTAGTGACTTTCCACTTGATTCGCAAAATGCAATTCCGAACTTTATTGTAGGCGATGAGGTTGTTAGAGCCTCATACAGATCTTCTACAGTTTTTATAAAGTGTGATTGCCCTACAATTATATTGTAACCATCCGGTATGCTTATTTTTATTTCCCTTATTTCCATATTTCATATATTTTTTTAACGACCTAATATCCTTTACTTATTCTATTTGATCTTTAAAAGTTTAGAAAAATGTTTAAGTTTATATACACAGGGCCTTTAAAGTTAGATATGAGTGATGAATTTATTGTTAAAATAGGTCCTCCAAGGTTAACAAAATATGAATTTGCCAGAATTGTTGGGGCAAGGGCTTTAATGCTTTCATTTGGGGCTCCCCCATTTGCGCAAGGTGATTTTAAAAATACTTTTGAAATGGCAGAATATGAAATAAGGCAGAAACTATTACCAATAATAATAAGGAGAACTTTACCAACGGAAGAATATCAAGATGTTCCGTTAAGGTTTTTGAACGTCCCTATTATTTAATATTGTTTGAATGAAATAATTTTTCATTTTTATCACATCTTGCGGGCTAGGATTTTTGATTATACCTGTATCCGTAATCAGCTCAGAAATAAACGATAATGGAATCTTGTCAAATAATCCTATATTTATACCTTTATAATTTATCTTTAATGGCGGAGGAGGGTACCCATCAGTGGCCTTGTATGATTCACCGACAGCAATTGTAGGTACGCCCAAATAATTTGAAATGTAGATAAGAGGAAATGTACCCACCTTGTTAGTGAGATATCCAGCAGAATAAATTCCGTCAAATCCAATAATAGCACAGTCAGAAAACTCAATGAATTGAAAAATTGATGAATCCGGGATTACAATTGCATCGGCAAATTTTGAAAGTTCTTTTACAGCATTTTCAGACTCATTTCCAGGAACCGATTCCATCAAGTAAATTTTTTTTACTTTGCTAGCCATTAAAATATCTTTCACTGCTGAAGAATTGCTTATTGTGATTACTGTATTGGCTTCAATCAGGTTTTCAGATATTTTCTTTCTGGCATTTTTCCCATAATTTTTTAGATTATTTATGATTAAATTAAAGTCATTTTTATTTTTAGCAATCGATATAGCTTCGATTACGTTGGATATCGAAGCCATTCCTGGTCTTATATCGGCTAGCTTTTCGATAGCATCGTCCATTTTACCTTTATATTTTTCAATATATTGTATGGACATTTCATAATACCACGAGGAACCGTGAACAAAGTCAGTCTTCATTGATTTTAACAGTTCATCAGATTCTGTTGAGCCCATTTAATATTCCCCCTTTTCATCCCACGGAAGAGTGCCTATCTCCAGTGTTTCAAGTAACGATTTTAATATCCTGTAGGTCATACCCCAAACTGTAATGCCATTATACATGAGCGTCCAATTTTCATAAATAGATTTCATTTTTTGTTTTATTAGCATCGTATTATGAAGATCCAATGGTATCCAATGAAAACTCTCAAGCTCATATTTGTTTAAATTTACTTCACCAACATTATCCATTATAAACACCGAAGGTAAAACATGCACCGACATTTCGTTTGAAGGTTCATAAAGTTGCAAAACACCCTTAAAATTAGAACGGTTTAGATTTATGCCAGTTTCTTCAAATGTCTCTCTTTTTGCTGTTTCTACAAGATCCCCATCTTGTTTAACATATTTACCGCCTGGAAACGCTATATCACCACTCCAAGGATCATCAGGACGTTCTATTCTTTTAACAACCATAACACTGTTATTGCTAATATTAATTATTATTGCTACTGCTGCCCATTGTCCTTCACCAGTTGGTTTTGGTATAGCAAATGATAACCTTGCAGCGTTCAATTTAACAGTAATAAGCTTATATCAGTAAATAAAAGCATTTATCACAAAATCAGCTGTTTATAATTATAATCATTCAGTTATGAATCGTGAAAATAAAACATAAAATACGCATTAAAACATCCTATTTAAAATGCATGCAGGATCAGAATTCAGTGGGTCACCAAAATAAGCAAATGACCTTGCCCTGCTTCCACCGCATTCCCATTTGTACTTACAGGCACCACAATTTCCGTTAAATGACCTTGCCCTGATACTTTTTAGCAAAGAAGACTCCCTATAGACGTTTACAATTTTATCATATCTTACATTTCCTAATGGTATAGGCAAAAATCCCCCGGGGTAAATTGTTCCCTTGTGATCAATAAAAATTATGCCATCACCATCGAGGGTTCCATTATAGCCCAAGGTTGATTGCGATGTTGGTTTACCCATTAAATATATCAATTCTTCCTTTAGTCTATTGTATAATGGAGAATCATAATTCTTACCTTCATTTCTTTCTCGCAATACTCTCCTTATAAATGGACACTCAACTGTTCTTATCTGAATATTATAATACGAAGCGTCATAAAGAAAATTGCATACCGATTCATATTCTTCAGGTGTTAAGTCCAGTAATTCAGAGCCTCTACCTGTCTGTATAAGGAAAAAAACTTCCCAAATTTTTATACCTAGATCAGAAATTAGCTTGAAAATCCTAGGCAATTCCATAAAGTTTATTTTCATTACAGCGGTGTTAACTTGAACACTTATGCCTGAATTTATTCCGTCAGTTATTGCATCTAGAGTTTTCTGGTATATTCCATATGTTCCCCTTATTTTTTCATGTGTAGCAGATATGCCATCTAAGCTGATTGACATGAACTTCACGCCTGAACGTTTAAGATTGGCAAGAGAATCTGAATTTAGTTTATTTGATACTGCTGGTGAAATTGCAACGGGAAATCCCAGTGATGATGCGCTTTGTATTAACTCATAAATATCATCCCTTATCATAGGATCACCGCCTGTCATTATAATAACGGGAGGCCTTTCAAATCCTTTAAGTTCTTCAAACAATTTTTTAGCTTCTTCTGTTGTTAACTCTTCTGGAGATCTGGATTCAATTGCAGAAGCCCTGCAATGAATGCACTTTAATTCGCAAGCCTTTGTAGTTTCCCAAAACACTATTAGTGGCCCCTTATCATACGAATTTCTTGGCATTACACTACCTTGTTAAAACTAATTAAAATAAATCGTTTACTCTGAAATCCTCACAGCCCTAAAGGAAATGTGGTTCCTTCAATGCTGATCATAGGTTCGTGGTTTACCGCCTTCATTCTCACTGTTCCATTGCTAGTGGTTACCCACCCCGCTCCAACGGTAGACCACAGGCTGTGCCTTGCCAATAGTTGTTAGTTTAGCTTTGGTTTCTTTTCCAGCAATGATACGCACTGTATTTGTTCGTCGCATTATCTTTGTTATGTTATTTTCATTGATGATATATAAATAAATACTTCAATTCATCTTCTCCATGAATGTCGGAGCTTTCTTGCTCACGGTTTTGTAACATAGAGTATTGAAATTATAGAAAGTAGGCGTGAAAGCTCCGACCTTTAAGAAGGGTTGAAAACAGAACCCTAAATGCTGAAATGATGATGAAACCATTGGAGCTTGAAACCCAACAAGGTCCACTACTGAAATGGTTAAAGGCTCTAAGAAGGTCTTTCATTAATTACTGGATCGAGGTCTAGCAAAAAGCAAAACCGCTATCGAGATAGATAATTTGTTTCTATTGGGAAATAGAATGCTTGAAATAAAGTTGGCAGTGAGAAAGTGGTACATAAAGATTACAATGTAGGTTGAACCAAACTTTGTTCTTACAAGAGCGGGCCTTGACATAATCAATTCAGCAACAACAGTTGCGAATGACAGTTTACGATTGCTAAAATTATAAATGATTTAGGGCGTAGTTAACTTAAGCCTCAAAATTTATTTTCAGTTGGTCCTATTTCTAACAAATGATTAAACAAACAGAAAAAGAATCCAAATAGCACTGAATTCTATCCTTTATATCCTGGTTTGAGGAGAATTGCTCTTTAGTCAATAATTAAGAGTAGCAATATGGAATTGGATCCAGAAGTATTCATTCATACTTGATTCGTTTGACGTTGGCAAACATTATTCTATATTCACGAATGAGGAGATAGGTTCAGTGCCACTATTTAATGATCAGCTGCCTATATGGATTAAACCTATTTTGTTGATGTATGAGATGAACAGGTTATAAGCTTAA
>Ga0080006_1137969_pt1 | contig 16510 bp, 17 predicted proteins | sample RS3BMetagenome_FD_69209 | JGI IMG/M metagenome (GOLD analysis project Ga0080006, IMG submission 69209) | Ferric oxide microbial mat and aquatic microbial communities from Rainbow Spring, Yellowstone National Park, USA - RS3B (SPADES... ... | reverse complement strand
GGGTGATATGGCGGTGGGGGGGCCGTGTGGGCGGGCGGGGTATGTGTCGACGCAGGCGTATACGGACTACAACGTGCTGACGACGACGGAGTGGTTGTTGAACCTGGGGAGTCTGGATCGGAACGATTCGTGGACGGAGTATCCGCCGATGACCTCGATGTTCAACTTCACCGCGTGCTCACCCCCGGGATCCCTCGAAGCGACCGCCTCCGTCCATTACTCGCCCGTTGACGTGGGCGTGTCGGACGCCTTCGCGGCTCAGGTCACAGGAGGCGTCCCTCCCTACACGTATCGCTGGAACTTTGGGGACGGGACGTGGAGCCGTCGGGCGGACCCGGCGCATACCTATGCCGCCCCCTCCCCCATGGGAGGGTACACCGTGCTTCTATGGGTCAACGACAGCATCTCTGAGAGCGTCTTGGTGGTGATCCCCCTTGTTGTTAATCCTCCTCTCATGGTGTCCGCCTCCGAAGCTCCCTCTCCGGTGGACGTCGGATACCCGGCAAGTTTCGAGGCCAATACCACCGGGGGGACCTCGCCCGTGGATTATACATGGACCTTCGGGGACGGAAGCCCCCCCGTGACAGGGGCCACGGCCACGCACCAGTACCTTCAAGTGGGCATGTTCGACGCGACGGTCTGGGCCAATGACAGCGGGGGTATGTCCGTCAACCGCACCTTCCTGGTGAATGTTACCGATTCCCCCCTCTCGGAGATCGTCGCCAATCGAACGGTGATCGACGTCAATGAATCCATCAATTTCACGGCGATGATTTTTGGGGGATTGGCTCCCTACACCTATGCTTGGCGTTTCGGGGATGGTTCCGGAGGTGCTGGTCCCATGATTGACCACACCTACACTACCTCCGGAACTTACGACGTGCGTCTGTGGGTCAACGACTCCGATGGGGAGACCGCTCCTTCCAACCTGACCATCGTTGTGCACGGGGCGTTAATGGCGACCCTCGCGCCCGCCATGCCCTTCCCCGCCGACGTGGGATATCCCGTAACCCTCTGGGGGAACGTGACCAGTGGAGGGACCCCTCCCGAGACATGGAACTGGACCCTGGGTGACGGGACACGCGCCTCGGGACCGTCGGTGACGCACGCCTACGATGCGCCGGGCAATTACCCCGTGAACCTGTGGATCAACGACTCGACCGGTTCCGGCGTCCATCTGGTGGGGATCGTGGAGGTCGCTCCGGATCCCATCCTGAACGTTTTGGGGCATCCGGACCCGACCGACGTGGGTGTCCCGGTCCTCTGGAATGCGACAGTCGCCGGGGGAGTGGGGCCGTACGTGATCCAATGGCGCTTTGGAGATGGGTCTCAGGGCTCGGGGGCCTCGGTGCGGCATGCGTACACGGCCCCGGGAACCTACACCGTGACCGCCTGGGCCAACGATTCCCGGGGGGCGTCGGCTCGGGCCACGTGGCCGGAAGTGGTGGCGCCCCTTCTTCAGGTCACGGCACAGGCTTCGACCGTCGTGGCGGATGTGAACCAGACGATTAGGTTCACGGCCTCGGTGAGCGGGGGGGTAGGCCCCGATACCCTGACGTGGAGCTTTGGGAATGGCCAAACGGGTCAGGGAATGTCGTTAGGAGAGGCCTTCGTGACCGCGGGAAGTTACTTGGTGACCGTCTGGGCGAATGATTCCCTCGGGATCTCGGCCCAGGCGCGGATTGCGGTCACTATCCATCCTCCCCTGGTCGTGACCTTGACCGCCACGGAGCACCAGGTGACCGTCGATTCGGACGTGACATTCCAGGCCAACGTGACCGGAGGGGCAGCCCCGTACTCGTACCTTTACCGAGGTCTGCCCGGCATCTGCGGTCCTACGACCGAAAGCGAGGTGACCTGCAATGCCACCTTACCGGGGGAGTATAACGTGACCTTGGTCGTCCGGGACGCGGTGGGGGCTACCGCAACGGCCGCTCTAACGGTGGCGGTCGGGATGCGAGCTCCGCCTCCGGCCACCTCGAGTCCGATCCCGTCCCCGCCGGGATCGGGGTTCCTCGGACTTTCGTTCACCGAAGAGGTCGAGCTGTTCGGAGGCATCATCGGCGCCGAACTCGTCGCCATCGCCGTCATTCTTTCACAGACAGACCGCCGGTATCGTCGACAGCCCCGCTAAGCGAACGGGGTTTCGACGTGGCTTTAGCCCCTTCGTTTAATGGGCCCGGGGTTCCGGGAGGGATTGTCCGCTGGAAAGGTTGCTGCCCTTTCGCGCCTTTCCGGAGGCTCGACGGATAGATCGCGGCATGATGGCGGTCGGGGGCCATTCCTCCTTCCCGAGAGGAAGGGAGGGAACCCGAACCCCCCGGTCTCCGGATCGCCCCGGACCCGAGGCCTTCTCCCCCGCGTTAGATTGCCCCTCTTCGGGGGGCCAAAGCCGGGACACGAAGATGGACCAAGGAGGGAGAGGAGAATGTCCCGCAGGTCCCCGGGATTCGTGAGGCCCAATGACTCCCAAGTTCTCCGGCTCAAGCCACGGGGAGTGACGGTCGCCTTTATGGGGCCCGTGATCCGTCCGGGGGGTCATGGGGCACGGGATCACGGTCGGATTCCATCTGAACCCCCGGGTGGGAGATGAGGCCGATTTCGTGGCCTTGGCCCTGGGGAACCTCACGGCTTTCCGGCTTCAGAAGGAGCGAGGGGAGAGGCTGGAATGGCAGGTGGTTCGGGTCGAAGGGGAAGAGCCCCGTCACTACCGCCTGGTGATCCGGCATCCCCAACGCCTTCTCGACTTCGGGTTCAAAAGCGACCTTCGCCGCGTTCTGGAGGAGCTCTCCCAAGAATCCCAAGCGGACCTCACCCTGGAACTGTCGCAGGCCAAACAAGAGGGTTTGAGGGTCGTACCCTTGCGTCATGTGAAGGACGAGGTCGACTTCTGGCAGGACGATTTTTGGAACTGGATCGGATAGCGAGCGGCCGGGCTTTTGACCCTGAGCTCGGGCCTTGCCGGACACGGGCGGGCGGCCGTTGCGGGATTCTTCCGAACTGAGAGGCGACCACGGAAGCGGCCATGAGCGGTTAAGGAGGGCTTGGCCATCGGTCCTCCAGGTCAGGGAAACGGGATCCCCCCTCAATCCGAGGTCGAGGGTGGTTCGGTTGTCTTCGCCCTCATCCTACTTGAGAAATTGTTCCCCACAGGGGGAATCGTCGAGGATCGCACGGGGGCAACGGGCCGAGTCGGGTCCGGCTTTTGGGAGGAGTCACGAGCCAAGCTGGGGATCCGCTCAATCGCCCGTCGACCGTCCGTGAAGGAAGATTTAAGGCAATCGAGTGATGCTCTCCGCGAACCAGGGGTCGACCGTGGCCAGCATTCCTTGGGCGGAGGTCACCGCTCTGTGTGTTTGCGGAGCTCTCGTGGCGACCCTCCTGCCGGTGACCCTTCCCTTGGGTTCTCCCCCAGAGCCCCTTTCCGTGAGTCTCGGCGTCTCGATCACGCCCGCTAACTTCCCCATTCATCACATCGTGTTCGTGATCATGGAGAACCATGCGTATGACAACTACTTTGGAACCTATTGCCTGAGCGTGGGCCAGTATTGCCCGTTCTCCACTGTGGGCCTCAATTTGAGCTATTGCATCCCGCTCTATCCCGCCCATCCCACGAAGGGGTGTCGGCGCCCGTACGCCCTGAACACAACGGATGAGAAGTATGACATGGCCCACGATTACAACTCTTCGCACCGGGCGTACAACAACGGCCTGATGAACAACTTTTACCTGGCCGAGGGCAAGGACCCCCGAACCTTCGGATACTACGGCCCGAGCATCCTCCCGACCTACTGGGTCTATGCCGAGCAGTACGGGCTCGCGGACAATTTCTTCTCCAGCACGCTCAGTTACTCTTTGCCGAACCACTGGTTCATCATCGCCGCCCAGGCCCCCGCCATTGCGGAGCAGGGGATCCTTCGAAAAGGACCGAACGACACCCTGACGGCGAACGACCGGACCTATTTGAACGAGGCCAATGACACGCGAACCGTCCAGGATATCCTGCTGGGAACGGCTGTGACCTGGAAGATGTACGATGATGGGATGGCACCGACGTACGAGAAGGCCATCCAAGGGAACGCGGGCGTCACGTCGGGCATCACCGCGTTCAATTACTGGAATCCGATGCTCGCCCGGGCGGAGACTTACGACGGGCAGTTCCAGCAGAACTTCGTCCTGCAACGCGAATTCTTCCAGGACGCGGAGGCCGGGACGCTCCCCAATCTGTCATGGGTGATCCCGTCTTACAACGAATCCGACCACCCCCCGAACTCGTTGGCGGCCGGACAACAGTTCGTGAATCACGTGATCACGGCCATTGAGAAATCCCCGGAGTGGAATTCCACAGCCGTCTTTGTCACGTGGGACGACTACGGCGGGTATTACGACTCGGTCGCCCCCCTTCAGATCGACCAATGGGGACTGTCCTTTCGGGTGCCGTTACTCGTCGTGAGCCCGTACACACCGGAAGGGTACGTGTCGGACCACTTTGCCTATTTTGAGTCTTTTTTGCGGATGGCGGAGTGGCAGTACGGATTGCCAAACATCACGGTGCGGGATGGGCGAGCGCCTCTGTTGACGAATTTCTTTGATACGCACGCTCAACCGCGCCCTCCCCTCATCGAGCCGTACAAGCTCAGTTATCCTCAGACCTTCCAGAGCCTTCCCGTCCCCAATCCCCCCGTCAGCTTCTCCGACCAATGGATCTCTCCGACGCAGGTCCAGCTCAATTGGTCGGAGGGGAGCGGGAAGGGACCGGTGGCCGGGTGGCTGGTCCAATGGGGACTTTCGGGGGGTAGCCTCACTCACTCCGTCCGGCTGGACCGGCTGGATAACGGGATCGTGATCGGGAACCTCACCTCCGGTGACCAATACACGTTTACTGTGGCCTCTTTCGATGGCCCCCAAAAGAGCCTCCCGGTCAAGGTGATCCTCACCGCTCCTCTCCCTTCCTCGGAATTCCGGGTGGGTTTGGCCCTGGCTGACAATCGGAGTGTGGGGGGAAACTCACCGGTCGTCACGCCCTCGTCCCACTCATCTTGGGAACTCGCCTGAACCCCGGAGCGCTTGGTTTCCCGCGCGGAACATCAAAGGATGGGGCGTCCGGGGACACCCGCCCCCCGCTTCCCTCCCTTCTAGAATAGCCGCCTTGACCATTTTCGAGAGCAGAGGACCTCCTTCTCCTCCCTCGAAGAAGGGAGTCCAGGGGTTGAAAGGGGGCGGTCGTTCAACGGAAGAGCGGATTCCTCGGACGGGTTCGCGGAGGGAATCTCCCTCGTAGGGTGGCTCCGAAAGACGGTCCTTCGGACCCGGTCCTCGGGGCCGGATCGGGAGATACCTTCTCTGCCATGAGGCTCAGGTCGTTGGGAAGGTCACCGAATTTTGGGAGCGGGGGAACCCCCCGAGAAGTTCGGATCTGAGGACGGGAGTCGAAGCTCTCCCTGTCAGAGGACCTGCCAACGGAGCATCACCCACTTGAGAACTTCGGGACGGCTTTCCTACGGATCACGTTCGTTGGCGCTCCCTGGAGGACGAGGAGAGGATCTCGGGAAGGGAAGGGAGGTCACGGGAAGGAAGGGTCGGCGGACCCACTTGCGCTCTGGTCGGCGGTCGCGCGGGTGAACCGACAGGTTTGGGGCCTCCTCCGGAAGCCAAAGTGGCCCCTCCCCGATCTCGGATCACCGACCGCATATAAGGGCGGAACCTTCAGGACGATAAGTGCGCCCGTCGCCAAACGGTCTGGAAGGGCCCTTGACAAGGCTTATCATTGTGGGTGCCTTAAACCGTCGAGGGGGCTATGCCAAGCTTTCGATGCGCTGACGTCGGGATGAACTGCGGGTTCGAGGTCAAGGGGGCCAAGGACAACAACGAGATCATGGCCATTGCGGCTGCCCATGCCAAATCCTCGCACGGTATCGCGAATCCGCCTCCCGACTTAGTGGCGAAACTGCAGAAGGCCATCCGGCCTTAGGGTTCCGTTAGCGGCTCCTCGGGCCAACCTCTTCCGTCCCTTCTGATTGCGGTCCTGAAGCGACTCCTTCGTCAGTCCTTAGAGTGAGAGTTGGCCCCCCTCGAAGGAGCTCCTTCCCCCGGTAGGCGTGTGCTCTCGGCGCCCCCTTATCTCATGTCTCAAGCAGCAGTACTCGTAGAGCGCGCCGTAAAGGGGAAACTGGAGACGCTGGTTCTCCTTGTCGTCCTTCGCGATGAGGTGGAAGCCCGGGGCCACGGCTTCCAGCCCGACCGCTTCCGCGGCACAGCCAGTTCCCCCGTCGACAACCCGGACGATCCGGGCGAGCTCCCGAAGGGGGGGTCCTCAAGACGATATTTGCAAATGTGCGCACCAAAGGTCACGAATTACTGCCCACCTTGGGTGTAGTGGCTGAGCACCCTTCAGGCCAAAGGGAATAGCTCCCTCCTCCTGCGGGACCTTGATAACTTTCTCCCGAGGCGTGTAGAGGACTTCGGCTTGGGGATCCACGAACCTGCTTAGGAACTAGGGAAAGGCGATCTGATCGACCTTCTTCCTTTCTCGTGTGATCCACTTCATGACCGCTTGCCAATCCCCCGACGAGGTCTGCTTCTGAGTTACCGGGCTCGTGGGCCTCGATTGGAGGAAACCTCGACCGTCCGATCCGGACCGTCACTGAAGGGAGCGAATGCCTCCGAAATCTTAGCCGATGCTTGCTCGTCACGGAGGACTCCCTTCAGGCTTTCCCCGATCCCTCGAAGGATCGGGTCCGTATAGGTCCCCTTCGCCTCTCTGGAGAGGGGGGAAATGGGATAGTCCTGCTCCTCAGCGTCCCTGCTCGGGAAGGCTAAGGGTCTGGAAATGGCACTTTGGACGCGTTCCGATTCGGGTCCCCTCTGCGGCACATCTCAGAGGTGGCGGGGAGCCGTGAACGGATTGATCCGAGATCCTTGGTGAGGGGATTCGCGGACCTTCGACGGCCTAGGAAGATCGTCTGACCATCCATGGGAGTCTTCGGTCGTCCGTGGCCCATATCGTGGGAGCGGACGGGAACAGGTGTGGAGGAAAGGATCTTTAAATGGTTGGGCGGTAGCGGCTCAATGGAAATCTCCTCGAAAGTTCGACGGTGGCTCCTAGGCCCCGGTTCGGACCCGAGCGTCCGGCTCCGGTACCGAACTGAGGTTGAGGGGTTGCGCCCCACAGATCCCCACGTTCGAGAGGCCCGAAGGGAAATGGGGCGAACGGGGTGGGCGGCCACCCTTCTGGCTCTCCAGCAACCAACGGGGCAATGGATGACGCGGGGAACATCGGGACGGGAGCTCTACCGACCGAAATACGCCGCGACCAACTGGTGCTTGATTGTCTTGTCGGATTTGGGGATGACACGGAGCGACCCTCGCATCCGTCGAGGCGCTGAGCTCCTCATGGACCGGTGGTCGCGACCAGGCGAAGATTTGAGCGGGAAGACCGGGGAAATATGTACGACGGGAAACGCCGTCCGTACGCTCATTCGATTCGGGTTCCTGGACCATCCGGTGGTCCAAGCGTCCTTAGATTGGATCCAGCGGACCCAAAAGAGGGATGGAGGGTGGCACTGCTTCCGCTCCCGATCGGGAACCTTAGATGGCTGGGAGGGTCTGGCCGCCCTCGCCGAGATCCCCGAGGATCAGAGGGATGGACCCGTCCGGCGGGCTCTGCAACGGGGGGCCGAGTTCTACCTGGAACGACATCTGATGTACGAGGGGGTTCGGCGTTATGAACCCTGGTTTCGCATCCATTATCCCAATCACTACTTTTACGATATCCTCGTGGGCCTTCGGATTTTGACGCGGCTCGGATACGGAAAGGATCCGCGCCTCGGGCCGGCCTTGAAGTGGCTCCGAAGCCGCCGACGAACCGACGGCACGTGGGCGTTGGACGCGGCCCATCCGGACCTGGACCCCGTACAAGCCGGGTATGGATATTCAGAGACCCTGTTTCCGATGATCTTGGAGAATCCGGGGGAACCCAGCCGCTGGGCTACGGTGGAGGCCCTCAGCGTATTGGCCCGATCTGACGATTCGAGGTAAACCCATGTCCAACGCAAATGGAGAAGTTCGAGAATGTCCCCTGAGCCATTCGAAGCGGCCCGCATCCCTCTCGAAAAATGTGGTGAGGGGGCTCGTTCTCGTTCGTGGTCTCGGGATACCAGGCCCGGAACGTCCACGGCCGCGCGAGGGGATCGGGGATCCTTGTTCGGCCCTCCGGGAACGGTAACCGTGAGAACGGGAGAGGATAGTTTCTCGTGTGTCGAAACTTATCCGCATGAGGGCTCGCGAAGCGAGCAAGGGAACGATTGTGAGATCTACCCCACATCCAGTCGTCTTTGGATCGCCGGTGGAGAGGAGGAGGGTCCGCCCGGGCCGTAGGAGACCGGCTCGAGCCCAAACAACTGACGAAAGTGATTGATGGAGGCTGGGGCGAAACCGGCAAAGTGGTTATTGAAATAGACGAAGGTCTCGCTTACCGGAGCGGCCACGGATCGGAGGCGCTCGATCCAGAGACGAAGGGCCTCCCGGCGGTCGACACGGACCTCTCCGTGTTGGTCTTCAGGGATGGTGATGTGGTCCCCAATGAACCGGAGATAGAGGAAGTTGGCCGTAACCTCCGCGGGGACATCCATATACGTAAGGTAGGACCAGACCAAGGAAATGTTGCGGGTCTTCAAGCAATCCTGAAGCCATTCCCAGGGTTCCCCCCGGAACCAGCGGGAGTTCCGAAGTTCCAGCGCGTATCGGATCCCGGGATCCCAGGACGGGTCCAGGGATTCGAGGAAGCGGATCCCTCGCGCCGGTCCAAAGCTCGGAGGGAACTGTAACAAGAGAGGCCCCAATTTTGCCCCGAGGAGCCGGACGGTCCGATGGAAGGATTCCCATCGTTGGGGGTTGGGGGACTTCTGGGGGTCCAGGAATTCCCGGGGCACCTTCAACGAGAAGACGAAATCATCCGAAGTCTGGGATGCCCATCGAAGAATGCGCTCGCGCCCGGGGTCTCGATAGTAGGAACTATCCACCTCCACGGTGTTATAGATCCGGGCGTAATAACACAGGCGATCCTCGTTCCGGACATCCGACGGATAGAATCTTCCCCACCACGATTTTGCCGTCCAGGAGGAGCTCCCGATCCGCAACCACATTGTCGACTCTCTCGAGCGGCCTATGGATAGCTGAGTTGAAAGGGAGCAGAAAGGGCCTTCGGTATGTCCCCAATAAGGGTTTGTTCATCTAATAAGAGGCGTCCTTTCCGAGGGTCTCGGCATTTCCGTCATTTTCATTCCTGGCGACTCTAGATACGAGAACACTGAGCCTTCCGATAGGGAGGGTGCGCGCGTCAGGCTTTCCGGGCTGCGGATGCTCTGAACACGTGAGCCTCCCTCGATTCCAATACGAAACTTCAGCCTCTGGCAGTCCGAAGGGGTGAGGACATCGTGTCGGCAGCTCGAGGACCGTTGTCCCTGATCCCGGGATTTGAGGATAATCGGATCACCGCAACCAAGGAGCGATTCCGGGGTAGAAGCAATTGGTGGAGGAACGGGCCGCGATATCCAGCGAATTTAAAGATAGAGTCAAGAGCTCCGCCGGCGCTGGAAAGTCCACGCACCCCGAACGTCCCCGGCGCGTGCGGAACAACTGTCCTGCCGACACATGGAATATACCCTCGTTCCGTTAGGCGAACTTTAGAAACCAAGACTCAAGCCAGGTGAAAGAGGAAGTACTCCGCGTGCCACTGGTCCCTGACAAGAAAATCGCCCGTACCGCCGATCGATCTCGGAAGCGCCATGGCTCTTATCCGGAGTTCCGGGGAATAGAAATGCGACGAGAGGTCGAGATGGAACAACGATGGAAGATCATCGAGAACACCGCGGTCGCCTGCCACTGCCGGACTGCGGAGCCGAGATTCGTTCGACGGCCCCGACGGAGGGGAGCAGGACGGTTACGGCTTTCCGCTCTGACCGAGATCGTGCGAGAAAATGTCGAGAGCCGCCTCCGTATCGGAAGATCGAGAGTCGTATCTCGCGGAAGGAGGTTCCGGGTCTCCCCGCCGCATTGCAAGCCGTCTTTGGAAGCGCTAAGGAGAAACGGAAGGACACAGAGGCCGCCTTCCCATGGCGGTAGCGGGTCTCCCCGGAGGTCTTTGCTGACGGATCGTCCTCTCGGATCTGGGGCTGCCGGGAGAGGATCTCGGTCATCGGATCCCACGGGGACCTCCTGGGAACAATCCGGCCCAGTCGAGCTCGGGAGGTCGTCGAAGAAGCGGAAAGGGCCGAGTACTCGAGCAAGATCGGACGTGCTTCTCCCTTACGCCGGGGCCGTCTCGAGACTGAGCCGGGCAGTCGAGAGGAGAGGAGAGCTATCCCGACGAGCGCGACCGGGCGGGTCCAAGGATACGAAGGAATTCTCAAGTGACGGCGAAGCCGGTGGGGGGGAGATATCTCCCCGCTTAGAGGAGTGCTCTTCGGTACACTTCCTAGACCATCTCCCGACGTGACAGCCCATACGTGCTCCCGCAGTCCCCCCAATCATTAAAGATCGGCTCGTTTGGGGCGAGGCGCGTGGGGGACCCAACCAGTCAAGTGGTCTCGTCGGACGCTACCTTACCGGGCACCGGGATCGTCCGTTTTCTCATCTTGACTACCGACCCTTAAGGGTCCGGGTCCATATTCTCGAGCGTTGGAGGACTCCGGCGAATCATGATGGCGGCTTGAAATGCCTCCGGACAGGAGGTACGTATGGGATAGTAAACACTCCCGGTCGTCAGGCCGGAGCTTCCCTGCATGCAGAGGAGCCACAACTCCGGGGGTCCCATGTTTGTTTACTACACAGTAAGAGTATTCAATGAGACCTTGAGTCGAAAGGACAGATCCCATCGGGGTTCTCGACATAGGGTCGGAACTTGGGCGGTTCAGTTCCTGCTAATTCGCGTCGATCTGCCTCGCGTATTCTTCGGCCCCTTCTAGGTCATCTTGGAGCAAACGTTCCCAGGACCGAACGCAAAGGTCCCAGCTAAACCTCTTAGCCCAACGCAAAGAGGATTCTCTCCACGGTTTCGGGTCATTTAGAATACGATAAGCCGAGTTCGCCAACGAGGACCGATCCCCTTCGGGGACTACCAATCCGTTAAAACCGGGTCGAATCGAATCTGTGACGCCTGGAACGGCGTACGCCAATGTGGGAACTGCCGCGGCCGCCGCTTCTGTGATGGTTAATCCCCACCCTTCTGCGATGGCACAGTGAATGTTCATCCAAGCTTGCCCAACGGCGAGGGAGAGTTCCTGGTCAGGAAGGTATCCCAAAAAGCGCACTTGCGTTTGTACTCCAAGTCGCTCGGCCAATTTTTTCAATCTCTCAGATTCTGGCCCCGACCCTGCGACGTTTAGCCTGGCGGGCAAGTTCCGATCCCGGATATTCTTGAGCAGGAAGAGCCCCTGCTCGGGCCTCTTGTACGCTCGAAGACCGCCAAAGTATATGATCAACGGGTCCGCGGATGGTTGGGTTGGACGAAATGTATTCCGATCGACCCCAGGGGGAATGCGGACGATGCGGTCTCGCCGGATACCTAGTTGCACAAGGTCGTTGATTGAGCTGTGGGATTCGGTCACAAATAAGGAATCGTGATAGATGGTTCGATAACCCCTCTCGATACGGGTCAGAATCTGCCTTGATAAGGGGTCAACCTGGAGCGGAAGTGTTCGGGCGTGAAGATGGCGGAAAAATGCGATCACTTTGGGCGTGTTGCGCCTTCTCCTCAAGGGTCTGTACCAAGGAACCACATGGGCGAGGTCGTGAACAACAACGTCAGGAAGTCCGCGACCTCTAAGCAGGAACCTAGCCCAACGCGCATGGACCGCGAATGGGGAACTCGAATATTGAATCTGAATCCCCTTGGAAGGAGCCAACGTCTTTCGCACGCCCACGGAAAATATCTTGATTTCATGGCCTGAGGCTGCCAACCTAGAACAGACCTCGCGTATCGTCCTTTCTGCGCCTCCGGACCTTTGGGCCCATGGGTCCCTGTGAGCAAGCCACACGATATGCATCAGGGTCCGTCAACAGAAAGGACGTGGTTTTAATTCTATTCGTTCTGGCAGAGAAGATGAGGATCCTTTAGACCCTAGGTGTGCGTTGACAGGACAACTGGTCCCCTGAACTGACAACACATATGGCCCCCGGGAGGGATGGCTTTGGTCAAGGAGGACGTTCGACTTCGACTGCAGGCCGTCAAGCGGCATCTCGAGAAGGGTATTCGAGCCAGCGAGATCTGCCAGGTATTCGGGATCTCGGAGCGGACTCGGCGCTTCTGGTGCCGAAACTACCGAGAAGAAGGCGTTGAAGGGATTTGGGATGAGCCCCGCCGTCCCCGTCGTAGTCCCCGACGGTTCCACGTTAACCTCGCCCACCACATCCTCCCGCTGAGGCGAATTTATCCCGCTTGGGGTGCTCTCCGCATCCACGCCCTCCTCACGGGGAGAGGCGTTCGGGGAAGCTCGAACACGGTCCACCGTCTTCTGACGAGGCCCGGCTTCTGGGTCCGCATCGTCAAGAAACCCAAGCCGTTGAAGCGGTTCCAGCGTCGCTACGTCGACTCTCTCTGGCCGGCGGACGTCTACGAGTTCCGTATCGCAGGCGTGCGAGGGAAGGTGTTCGTCCACACTGTACTCGATGGTCGATCCGATTCTTGGTGATGGCCCAGGCCTATCGGAGAGAGAGGTCCCGAGAGGCGACAAACAACCTCTGGTGGGCCTTCAAGAGCGGAAGGATGCCCAGGGCGATCTCCGTCGACAATGGAATCTGCTTCATCTCAGGGGAGCTCCGGCGGTTCTGCCGGGAACACCGCATTCGGGTGATCTCCGGGAATCCGTACAACCCTCGAGCCCGAGGGAAGCTCGAGAGGTTCCACGGGATCCTCACGCAGGAGCTCGTTGGTCGAGTTCACTTCCGTTCCCTCGGGCATTTCCGGCGCCGGCTCTGCGGCTGGGGGCGCGCGTACAATGGAAGCCACATCCACGGGGGCATTGGCTGGAAGACGCCCGGTGAGGCCTACAGTGACCGAAAGCTGGTGAGCGGAGTTCGAGTCAAAGGGCCTTGAAAGCCGGTCACATCTGTTGACAATTCAAGCGGTCACATGTCCTGACACACGACACCTAAGGTTCCCCTACAGTCGCCAAAATTAATTAGGAAGGAGGCGTCGCAGCTCCTAAATGCTCTTGCGACAAACAAAGAGCGAGGCCGCCCCTTGGGCGGGGTTGCGGGATGGATGAGGTCTGCACTTTGAGCGTGTCCCCTCCCTTCCACAACTGGAGGGATCTCGACGTATCGATCCTTGTTCCCGCTTATAACGAACAGGAAAGCCCTAGTGCCTGCGTCACGGGCCTCGACCAAACGATGGCCCATACCGGCCTCAGGACCCAAATCGTTGTAGTTGACGATGGAAGCGATGATGGTACCTCGAAGGTAGCGGCCGGAATCCGGACGACCTTGTGCGAGCTCAAGATCATTACCCAAGACGTTAACCTTGGGAAGACCGCCGCTCTCCGGTCGGGGCTTGAATACGCGCGGGCCGGTATAATCGTGATCCTAGACGCCGACCTTCAATACGACCCGGGTGACGTTCCAAGGCTGATCAGTGGGGTTATGCGCGGATTCGCGGGGGTGAACGCTTGGGGGGTGCCTCGTCAGGACCCCTGGTCGAAGAAACTTCCATCGATGTTCTCTACTTGGATGGTACGCCAGACCTCCTCCATTCCAACCCACGATGCCAATTCGGGATTGAAAGCGTTCCGCGCTGAGGCCCTTCAAAGGATCGATTTTCAGGGAGACGATCATCGCTACCTCCTTCCACTTCTTTCCTGCCAAGGATACGCCATCACCGAGATCCCCGTACGTCACTATCCTCGCACACGCGGCAAGTCCAAAATCGGTCCCTTGAGGCTTATCAACGGAACGGTAACCCTTGCAGGGAAGAAGGGCGCTTTGTTATTCGGGTGGAAGGCCTTACGACCCTATTCCGAGATTTGGAACTTCACGCGGTACCGTTTGTGGAATAAAATTCGTCGGACCCCCACTTTCGTTCCCTATATCCGAGCTGTTCACGCGGATCGGGCGTAGGGGGCGGAGGATGATGGAAGGGTGATGATCCTTCCTTTCCTCCGGCGCGAGAACCGGAACCACCCATGACCCTATCGCTTGGGGTAACGATTGGTGACCTCCTCCTTTTGCCAGTCCTCCTAACCCCTCTTGGAGATTTGGTCTTTCTCGGGGGAACGAGAGTCCTTGATTTCAAGCCGAGGCTGCCACCGCTCGAGAGAGTCCTTCTCGACTTTTACCTTGCGGGGGGTCTTTACTTACTCAGCGCCTCAATTGGAATCGCGTGGTTCACCTCCCCGTTCATCCTTGCTGCCCTGATTCTGGGGGATGCGGCGTGGTTGATGGCGGTGGGCAGACACTGGATCGACTGGTCGCCCTTGCATCTTCGTGATTTGACCGCTCGTGTGCTGCAGGCATTCGCCCGCGATTACGGAATCACGACGGCGATTGGGCTGGTTCTGATGATATTCGAATTACTTGTCAATGGGTCCTCTCTGTTTCCGAATACCTTTGACGGAAGCGCGCAAGTCATATTTGTGGTCCTGATTCGCCATCTCGGCCAGGTTCCATGGACCCTTGAGCCGTATGCCCCGTTCGGGGTGGAATATCCCCAAGGCACTGCCGTATGGTTGGATCTTGCCGGAACCCTATTTTCCTGGCCCGTCATCCAGCTGCCCATCCTGCTGCCTCCGTTGTTTATTGGGATGACCCCTCTCGCGGTGGCGGCGTGGTCAGGGCGTGTGGTTAATGATTGCAAACCTGGTAAACGCCCGGTGCAGTGGCTGATGGCGGGAGCAGTCGGGGCGATTCTCACATGGCCCCGGTTTCTTGTTTCCGGGTCTTATGACTTCCTTTTGGCCCTACCCTTATTCATCTTGGCTTGGGCTTGGGGTAAGGATATCATTACGATCCGAGGTTCGGGCCTTCCCCGAATCGTGGTTGCTTACGGCGGTGTTCTCGCCATCCTTACTAGTCTGAGTCTTGTCGCGAGTCAGGGTCTCCTGACTATCCTACTCGTATCGGGCTTGGTTCACTATCGAGACTCTCTGAGACTTGCCCTGAAGTGGGTGGGAACCCTTTGTGTCGTGGCCGTCTTGGGATTGGCGTTGGTTGTCCGATCAATTATCGGATATGCTGTCTGGTGGGGTTACCCCCATCATGTGCTGACTGCCACCGGAGGTCCATTACCGCCGCCTCCTCCATCAGGTCCGTCGTGGGGAATATTGGTAGGACTCACCGACCCCTTTCTGACAAGGCCGCAGGACGTTTGGCTCTCTCCCTTTCCCCAGTTGCGGATTGTCTTGCAGGTCCTCCTGGTCATTAGCATTGTAATGGTCATCCTGCGTGTGGCTCAATATGGGCCGCTCCTCAAAGTGGCGTTTCCAACGGTGATGGCCCGAGAACTGGGTATCGCGATCTTGAGCATGATTGGGTTCTTAGGACTGTTAACGGTTGTGCAGACAATCCTCGGCGTAAACGCCCATCTTCCGACTCTTCCGGAAGAGGTCTCAATACTATTATTTATGTTCTATACAATTTTCGCATTTATCCCTCTTGTTATCAGCGTTCTGTGGTTAGCCGATCCCCGATCCTCCGCTTCCCCTCTATTCTCGAGAGTCAGGCGGGGTTCCCAGGATGCTGTGCACCTTCTGGCCGTGTTGGCAGCATTGGCGCTTCTGGTGGTACCGTTTTCGGTTGGAACTGTCGTGACGATAACTCAGAGCCCCACCTACCTACAGGCGATCGATCACGACCTTTCCAATGAGACCCAAGGCGATGTTTTAGCACTGGAGTGGGCGAGCCACCTTCCTTCCTGCTCGAATGTGCTGGTGGCTCCGGGTTCTGTAGGTCAATACCTACCCGACTTCGCAAATGTCCACCTCACCTATCCCATGGACCCTGGTCCGGAGAATTATTCTTACCAGATCGTCGTTGAGGCCCTTTCGGAGGGCAATTACACGAATAGGGTTCAAGTGAATCTTCTCGCCCTTGGAATAACAGAAGTATTTGTAAGTGGGCAAAATAATATCCTCTTTCCTGCCTTCGAAGCCAGTTTGCTGCTACAATCCCCGGACTTTGACTTGTTGTTCCATTCCCAGGACGCCTATTGGTTCGCTTTCATCCCCGGGGTGAATCTGCAAGACTGCCCGCCAGCTCCGATGGCGTGATTACAGTGATCGCCCGGGATCCCACACGCGAACTACAGGGTCACAAGAATTATCATTATCCCAATTGAGCTTACTGACCATCTAGTAGATCCCTTGATAGCGGGGGTCCTCTCTTCCGTCGGGCCTGGCGCGCTGGGCTCAGAAGCCCCGTGATGCGCTTGTCCTCGAGGAACGCCGCCGGAAAGGTCTCGGGTTCCTTCGTCAGGGCGTTCGACCCGCCGAGGTCGCGCGCCGTCTCGCCGCGACCCCTC
>Ga0080006_1151166_pt1 | contig 16516 bp, 12 predicted proteins | sample RS3BMetagenome_FD_69209 | JGI IMG/M metagenome (GOLD analysis project Ga0080006, IMG submission 69209) | Ferric oxide microbial mat and aquatic microbial communities from Rainbow Spring, Yellowstone National Park, USA - RS3B (SPADES... ... | reverse complement strand
AGTAGGCGGTCATGTTCTCCTCCCTGATGCTCCCTTCAGGACCAAAGGCCAGATATCATACCCGAAGCAAGATCGGGAAGTTATTCCCGGCCTGTTCCTGAGCCCGCGCCAACGGACGCAAGCGGGTTGTCTCGCGTGTAAAACGAGTGGGTCAGGTTTCGTCTCGGCGCCGATAGCCCGGATCGGGATGGACCGGCTTCTTCGGGCGTCGGAGCCGGCCACCCACCCACTCGACCTGGCCCGATTTTACTGTCCGGCCGGGCGACCCTCTTCGAGGTGATCCGCGATGAACCCGGTCCCTGATCCGAGTCCGACATTCCGATGGGGTCGCCGGTGGCTTCAGGCCGCCGGGATTTATAACCTGGCCTGGGGCGGTCTGGTGATTGCGTTTCCCAACTTGCTGTTTGATCTCTGCGGGATGACCCGCCTGAATTATCCCGAGATCTGGCAGTGTGTCGGAATGATCGTCGGGGTCTATGGCGTCGGCTATCTGATCGCGGCCGGAGACCCTCGAAGACACTGGCCGATTGTGCTCGTCGGATTCCTCGGCAAGATCTTCGGGCCGATCGGGTTCGCCTCGGCGCTCATGAAGGGGACGTTCCCGCCGCTCTTCGGCCTGAACATCCTCACGAATGACCTGATCTGGTGGGTTCCCTTCGTCCTGATCCTCCGCGACGCGGCGCGACCTCGTTCGCCCTCCCCGGAGCGGTCCGAGATCGCTTCATGACGACGCCCGCGCTCTCGGGGACATTTAACGATGATCATTCTTCCTCGGGCACGGACAACGGGTCGAGCTGCGCGTGTTGCTGGTAGCTGTCGCCCGGCGAGTCATTCTGGACCAGGGTCGGCTTCTTGCCCGGCTGGGGCGTCTCGCTGGCGTCCGGGACGGGGACTTCGCCATGATGCTTTTTCTCGTCCTGAACCTTCTTGTCGTGAGCCACGTTTCGGGGGTCAGCCATGATGTTCCTTGAAAAAAATGGTGTCGCCGCGACCGACATCTCGAAATCGGGATATCCCGCGAATGACCGGCCTCTTCCGAGCAAATACCACGCCAGAAAACGCCGATTTCTCATCTGGCGAAATGTTGATTCCGCCCCGGGGCCCTGGACGGGGTCGGGGCTGGCTTTCGTGACCGAGGGGTGAGAAAGTGGTTTTTACCAAGAGAAATCGCGACGACGATTTCTGGAACCAACGGGTCGAATCCCTCCTTTCCGGGAACATGCCTCATGTTTCGAACGATTCTTTCTGGATTCATGGCGGCGGGCCTGGCCCTCGGCCTGGTCGGGGCGCCCGAGGTCCGGGCTCAGGACCAGGGCCGGGTGAAGGACGCGGAGATGGCGGGATACCTGCTCGTCCCTCACGACAAGGTTCCCGACTCGTTCAATGCCGGATATTCCATGTATGTCGCGGCCTGGCCGTTGTTGAAGAATTACCCGGGGGATCGGTTCCAGACCGGACTGTTTGGCACCTGGATGTTCGCCCAGTACAACGGCTCGAAGCCGAAGGATCTCTATTCCGACGTCGAGGGCGGCCTGGGCTGGTGGCGTGACACCCGGTTCGCGACCGAGACGCCCAAGTTCATCATGGGCGGCGTGGCGCCCAACTTCGTGGAATGGGCCAACGGACCGGGCGCGGGGAAAGGTCGAAACTGGGATAAGCCGCAGGGCAAATACGCCATCGCCCAGCTTAGCCCCTGGATTCTCTGGCCACCCGACGGCCTCAACCTGAAGCAAGGGACCTGCGGCGAGCTGGTCGGCTACGGCTATCTTCCCTTGCCGCTCACTTCGCCCAAGTCCACGACCGCCGGCAAGGAGGACGTGCCGACCGGTGACCAGTCGTGGACCTTGTTCCTCAACACCGGGAACTTCAAGGGGCCCGTGACCTTCTTCACACCCTTCTTCTGGTCGCGAGCCGGTGTCAATGAGCCCCGCTTGAGGGGCCAGCTTCTCGATTCTCGACCCTCGGACCCGAATCGCGCCGTGCAGATGGAAACCCAGTACGTCCCCGCGGTTCAGGCCACCGACGCCAAGGGCGAGACCTACGCCCGGATCGCCCCGACCTCGTTCCCTCGCGACCCGCAAGGAAACTCGGTCGTGGTCCACCGGATCAGCGCGTACAGCAAGGCCGCCCTCTGGGACTCGGTCAAGACCTGGTTCGAAGGCGGCCCGCCCGCCAGCGGCACGATCGACCCCAAGGCGTCCGCCGTCCACACGTTCCCCTCCAAGGGCGGGTCGACCTGGAAGATCTATGATCCGGGTGCCGCTCGCGACAAGAAGATCTCGCTCGCCTGGAACTCGTTCGCCAGGCCGGTCGCGCTCGACCCACACACTTATGGATACAAGTGGACCGAGAACCTGGCGACGAAGACCGACTCGAAGGACGGCCCGCTCGTCACCCTTCCCGAGTATTTTCACCTGGTCCAGCAAGGCAACAACAAAGCCGAGTGGGTCCCGGTCGCGCCGAAGGACGTTCCGAGCGAGACCGGCCTGGCCGCGACCCGGTTCGATCGACACCAGGCGACGGATCGCTCACCCTACGTCACCCCCGACGACCCCCGGAGCGTCTGGAAGAAGCCGGGCCCCGTCGCCGGACCTTTCCAGGCCAGTCTGGGGGATGGGAGCTTCGTCACCTATTCCTGGTATCGATTCGCCGATCAGCCCGCGATCCTCAACGCCGACCTGACCGACCAGGAACGCGAAAGCCTCCAGGCCCGCGTCGAGAAGCTCCACCGAAGCTGGACCAGGGACCGCGAGTATCTCCCGCCTCCGACCGTCGGCAAGCTCGCGGAGATCGACCCCGCCCTGATCGTCATGCCGCCGAAGGGTTTCGAGGCGGGCTACGTGCCGATCGTCACCCGTCAAGGCGCGAAGGACTGACGACGGCTGGTTCGGGAAGAAACGACGACCCGAGAAAGTCTTCGTAGTAAACAGACAGGGCGAAGATCGTGGGTGGCCGGGGCAAAGCTAAGCGTACCCCGGACGTCGCAAGTCCAACCACCGGGGCACGCTGCGCTTTGCCCCCGGCCACCCAGGACGCGCAAAATTCGCCCAACATTTTCGTGATGGCCGTCTACTACGGGGTCTGGATCGGACGGGGCGAGTCAGAGCGTGCCTTCGGGCAGGTTGTAGCGTTTCTGGGCCTGATCCTTGAGGGTCGCGGCGAAGTTGGGGTGATCGCGGAGGACCCGGTCGAACTCGTGTTTTTCGAGGACGAAGATGTCGGTGGGGGTGGCGGCCTTGATGGTCGCGCTTCGGGGGATCGAGAGGAGCAGGCTGATCTCGCCGAAGTGCTCGCCGTCGGACATGGTGGACATCAGCTTGCCGTCGGCGTCGAACGCCTCGACCTGGCCTCGGGCGATGAAGAACATCTCGCGGCCGGTGTCGCCGTGCTTGATGATCTCCTCGCCGGCCTGGTAGAAGCGGGGGTCGAGCATCATCGCCAGTTGATGGAGGCAGACGGGGTCGGCGGCCTGGAAGAGGGGGATCCGGGCGAGGATGTCGCGGTTGACGATCTCCATCCAGCGGCGGCCGGTGCGCTCGATCAGGTCAAAGGCACCGGGAGGTCCCCACGACCCGGCGGGGTAGGTGGCGTGGTCGCCCATCGGCAGGCCCGCCCAGGTGTCGAGCATCGGCTGGGCGATTCGCCAGGCCGACTCGACCAGGTCGGTTCTCGAAAACAGGGTCGCGTCGCCGATCATGCAGTTGTACAGAAGGACCTCGTACCCGGTCCCTCGACCGGCCTCGAAGGCGTCGCTGTAGTCGAATCTCATGTCGACCGGCTGGAGGTTCAGGCTCGGGCCGGGGGTCTTGGCCTGGAACCGGATCTCGATGGCCTGGTCGGGCTGCATGTGGAAGATCAGCATGTTCGACAGCAGGTGATCGACAGGGGTTCCTCGAAAGATCACCTCGGGGGCCTTCTTGAACTGGACGACGATCTCGGTTCCGCGCTTCCAGAGCGCCTTGCCCGATCGGACGAAGATCGGCACGCCTTCCCATCGCCAGTTGTCGATAAATAGCTCGATGGCGGCGAAGGTCTCGGTCTCCGACTCGGGGTTGACGTCGGGCTCCTGGCGATAGCCGAGGGCGGTCGAGCCGTCGGGCTTCTTGCCGGGTCCGTACTGACCTCGGGCGGTGTGCTTGAGAACCTCGTCGGGGGTCATGATCCGGACGGCGTCGAGGATCTTCGACTTCTCGTTACGGATGGCGTCGGGCTTGAACGAGGCGGGGGGTTCCATGCACAGATAGGCGAGCATCTGGAACATGTGGTTCTGGATCATGTCGCGGAGAACGCCCGCCGTATCGTAATACTTGCCGCGACGCTCGACGCCGACGGTCTCCGAGACGCTGAACTGGATGTGGTCGATGTGGGCCTTGTTCCAGAGCGGCTCGAACATCCCGTTGGAGAACCGGAAGGCCAGGAGATTCTGCACGGTCTCCTTGCCCAGATAATGGTCGATCCGGTAGATCTGCTTTTCTTTCCAGTGAGCCAGGAGTTCCTTGTTCAGCTCGATGGCCGAGGGGAGGTCGTGGCCGAACGGCTTCTCGACGATGATCCGGAGCCAGCCGTTCTCGCGGTCCTTGAAGCCCGCCGCGTTGATGTGCTGGGAGATCATGCCGAAGATGCTCGGCGGCGTCGCCATGTAGAAGATGATGTTGCCTTGCGTGTGGTACTCGACCTCGAGCCCATTGACGATCCGGGCCAGCCGTTCGTAGGCTTCGGGCTCGCTGAAGTTGCCGGGCGTGTAGTGGAGCCGCTCGGCGAACTCGGCCCAGAGTTCGGAGTCGAAGTGAGGCCGGGTCGTGTACTGCTTGACGTCGCGGGTCATCTTCTCGCGGAACTGCTCGGTCGTCATGTCGTCCATGGCGATCCCGACGATGGCGAACCGGCCGGGCAGAAGCCGGTCGCAAGCGAGGTTGAACAGGGCGGGCATGAGCAAGCGCTTGGTCAGGTCGCCCGAGGCTCCGAAGATGACCAGGATGCAGGGGTCGGCGGCCTTCTCGGTGCTGTAGATCGGGATTCCGCCGGGGAGTCTGGTCTCATTATCGATCACAGGCATCGCAAGCCTCCCTTCGGAGCGTCGGACCTCGTCTCAGGTCCTCCTTTTACCCGACCGAGGGTCGGAAAGCCAACGAAGGGCTCATAAGATCCGAAAGGAGGAATTTGGTCGGCCGATCGGATATAAGGGCGAGCCCAGGACCGACCTTCCGCCCCGTCAATCGCCGAGGATGCTTCATGAATCCGCCTGGCAAGATCGAACTGGTGGTGCTCGACTGGGCCGGGACGACCGTCGACTTCGGCTGCTTCGCGCCGGTCGCCTCGTTTGCGAAAGCCCTTCAGCGGCATGGGGTTTCGGCAACGAACGGCCAGGTTCGCCGACCGATGGGCCTGGCGAAGCTCGACCATCTCCGGGCCTTGCTGACCATCCCGGAACTCGGCGATCAGTGGCAAAACCAGCATGGTCGGCCCTGGACCGAGGCGGACGTCGAGCGGATTTATCGAGAAGACTACATCCCGCTCCAGCTTGACGCGGTCGCCGGCCACGACCGATTGATTTCGGGGCTCTTGCCGGTCGTCGAGCTGCTCCGGGCTCAAGGTCGGAAGATCGCCACGACCACCGGCTATTTCCGGGAGGCCGCCCGGCTCGTCTTTGACTCGGCGACCGCTCAGGGGTACGACCGCGACCTCGACGTCCTGCCCGACGAGGTCCGCGAGGGTCGACCGGCTCCCTGGATGATCTTCCGGGCGATGGAGACGCTCGGGGTCTATCCGCCGGGTCGTGTCGTCAAGGTCGGCGACACACCGGCCGACATCGCCGAGGGGGTCAACGCCGGAGCCTGGAGCGTCGGCCTGATCGCCAGCAGCAGTGAGGTCGGCCTGTCGGAGGTCGGCTGGAAGTCGCTCTCGGATCGCGATCGACGATCGATCGTCGAATCGGTCCGCTCCCGATTCGCGCAAGCCGGAGCCCATGCGACCATCGAGACCCTGGCCGAGCTTCCGGCCCTGATCGCCAAGCTCGAACAACGACCCGAGGGCTCGACCCGATGAGCCTGGTGGACCTCCCGCCGAAATCCGACGCCAGGCTCGACCGTCGGAAGGCCCTGACCCTCGGCTTGCTGGTTCTCGGTTATACCGGTTTTTATCTCTGCCGGTCGAACTTCTCGGTCTCGATGTCGGGGATCATCGCCGACCTGGGCCGATCCGGGGTCGACCCCAAGGCGGCCCGTCTGAGCCTGGGCTGGGTGACGACCCTGGGGACGCTCGCCTATGCCCTGGGGAAGCTCCCGGGCGGAGGACTGGTCGACTTTCTGGGCGGTCGGCGGATCTATCTGACCGGGATGGGCGGGGCGATCCTCTTCACCCTGGTTTTTGCCCTGGGCGGGTCGATCCCCGTCTTTACCCTGGCCTGGGTCGGCAACCGGATGGTCCAGGCCATCGGCTGGCCGGGGATGGTCAAGATCATCTCGCGATGGTTTCCGTTCTCGTCTTATGGGATGGCGATGGGGATCGTCAGCCTGAGCTTTCTCTGGGGCGACTCGGCGGGCCGGTACGGGATGGGTCTCCTGATCCAGCAAGGGGTCGACTGGCGAGGCGTTTACTTCATCGCCGCCGGGATTCTCGGGGTTCTGTTCGTTCTCAATCTGGCCTTGCTCCGCGAGTCGCCCGGCGAGTTGGGGCTGAAGGAGCCGGGGACCTCGCCGACGAACGTCTTCGGCGAAGGAGGTTCCGACCCGACGCCGCCGAGCCTGGGAGAACTTCTCGGGCCTTTGTTCCGGAGTCCGGTTTTCTGGCTGGTCTGCGGGCTTTCGTTCGGCCTGACCCTGGTTCGCGAGACCTTCAACACCTGGACCGCGCTTTATTTCGAGGAGGCGGTGGGGATGGCCAGGGACCGCGCGGCGGGGATGAGCGCCCTGTTTCCGCTCTTTGGCGGGTTCTCGGTCCTGCTGGCGGGATACCTGGGGGACCACTCCCGTCGAGGGGGCCGGGCGGCGATCATCGCCGGGGGTCTGGGCTTGACCGGGGCCTCGCTGACGGCGCTGGCCTGGCTCGACCCGAAGGCGTCGACCGTCTGGCCGATTCTCCTGGTTTGCCTGACGGCGTTCTTGCTGATCGGGCCTTATTCGTATCTGGCCGGGGCGATGTCGCTCGATCTGGGCGGCAAGCGGGGCGGGGCAACGACCTGCGGGATCGTCGATTTCATCGGTTATCTGGGTGGAGCCTTCGCCGGTCGGGCGATGGCGGGGATCTCGGCGGATCATGGCTGGCGAGGCGCTTTTCTCGTGCTCGCGGCAGTCGCCTGGGTCTCGGCGGTGGGGGCCGGGTGCTTGCTGGTCGTTCAGGCCAGGCGGGGGGCGGTCGTGCCGGAGGATTGATCGCCTGGTCTTCCCGCGTCTTGTGCCGGACGGGGGGCTAGTGATTACAATACGTCCCGTGTCGTATCCTGATTGGGTATGACGGAAGGTCAACTCGGGTCGACGCCCCGGATCGGGGCCGTCTGCGACGGATCGAGCGTCCTTCGGGCATTCATCAAAAAGGTCACTCCCGGTTTCCCCGTTCTCGAGCCCGGTCGCGCACCGTCGCGGCTGGTTGACTCGGAAACCAAGGCGATCCGGCGGGGGCCGTGTCGAGTAACGGGCCTGCCTTGAGCGGAGGCCGCTGGAAAGGATCTCGAATCAATGAACACCAACCGATTGGGGCGTCGAGCCCTGTCCGGCCTCGCAACTCTCTCAACGGCCTGGCTCGCTCTGGGCGGTGACACCCACGCCCGGGCGGGAGAATCCGACCTGGTTCTTCCCGATCTGTCTCAAGCCCGGTTCCTGGGCGGAGCCATCAACGGTTCGAACTTGTTGATGTTAGGCCTCCTGATCTGCGCGGCCGGTCTGGTCTTCGGTCTGGTCATCTATCGCCAGCTCAAGAACCTGCCGGTCCACCGATCGATGCTCGAAGTCTCCGAGCTGATCTACGCGACCTGCAAGACCTACCTGTTCAACCAGGGGAAGTTCATCCTCCTGCTCTGGCTATTCATCGCGGCGGTGATCGTGGCTTATTTCGGCTTCCTCTCTCCCGGCGCTCCGGCCGGAGCGGGCGCGGGCGAGATACCGGGCTCGGCCATTACGAGACCCTGGAAGGTCGGGATCATCCTTCTGTTCAGCCTGATCGGGATCGCCGGGAGCTACTCGGTGGCCTGGTTCGGCATCCGGATTAACACCTTCGCCAACAGCCGGACGAGCATGGCCTCGCTCCGGGGGTCGCGGTTTCTTTGCTACTCGATCCCGCTGAAGGCCGGAATCTCGATCGGCATGGTCCTGATCAGCATCGAGCTCCTGATCATGCTTTGCATCCTCCTGTTCATCCCGAGGACCCTGGCCGGTCCTTGCTTCATCGGCTTCGCGATCGGCGAATCACTGGGCGCGGCGGCCTTGCGGGTGGCGGGGGGGATCTTCACCAAGATCGCCGACATCGGCGCCGACCTGATGAAGATCGTCTTCAAGATCAAGGAAGACGACGCGAGGAACCCCGGCGTCATCGCCGACTGCACGGGCGATAACGCGGGTGACTCGATCGGCCCGACCGCCGACGGCTTCGAGACCTACGGCGTGACCGGCGTGGCCCTGATCACCTTCATCATGCTCGCCGTCGCGAGCCCGAGCGTCCAGTCGAGCCTCTTGGTCTGGATCTTCGCCATGCGGATCCTGATGGTCGTGGCCAGCGGCGTGGCTTACCTGGTCAACGAGTCGATGGCCCGCAAGAAATACGAGAACGCCTCGCATTTCGACTACGAGGCCCCCTTGACCCGGTTGGTCTGGGTGACCAGCGGCATCTCGATCGTCGGGACCTACCTGGCCAGCGTGGTCTTGATCCCCGGTCTGGCGGGGGATGGCCACCTCTGGTGGAAGCTCGCGACGGTCATCACCCTGGGGACCCTGGCCGGCGCGATCATCCCCGAGATGACCAAGGTCTTCACCTCGACCTCGTCGCGGCACGTTCGCGAGGTCGTCACCGCCAGCCGGGAGGGCGGGGCCTCGCTCAACGTCCTCAGCGGCCTCTCGGCCGGCAATTTCTCGGCCTTCTGGGTCGGCGGCGTGGCGATCGTCTCCCTGATGGCCGCCGCCTACGGGGTGAGCCTGACCTTCCCGACCGACCTGATGATCGCCCCGGCCGTCTTCGCCTTTGGACTGGTCGCCTTCGGATTCCTCGGGATGGGCCCGGTGACGATCGCCGTCGATAGCTACGGCCCGGTCACCGACAACGCCCAGAGCGTCTACGAGCTTTCCTTGATCGAGCAACTGCCTGGAATCGTCGAGGAACTGAAGCGCGACCACGGTTTCGAGCCTGACTTCGAGCGGGCCAAGCTCCTCCTGGAAGAAAACGACGGCGCGGGCAACACCTTCAAGGCCACGGCCAAGCCCGTCCTGATCGGCACGGCGGTCGTGGGGGCGACGACCATGATCTTCTCGATCGTCGTCCTGCTCGCCGGTCAAAAAGACGCGGCGACCGGCCATGTTCTCGGGCTCGACCCGGCCAAGGTCGCCCAGCTCTCGATCCTCCACGCGCCCTTCTTGCTGGGCATGCTGTTCGGTACGGCGGTGATCTACTGGTTCACCGGGGCGAGCATCCAGGCCGTCATCACCGGAGCGTATCGGGCCGTCGCGTTCATCAAGCGGAACATCAAGCTCGAAGGCCAGGTGAGGGCGAGCCTGGAGGATTCGAAGAAGGTCGTGGCGATCTGCACCCAGTACGCCCAGGCGGGGATGTTCAACATCTTCCTGACGATCTTCTTCATGACCCTCGCCGCCGCGTTCATCGACCCGTTCTTCTTTGTCGGCTACCTGATCGGCCTGGCGATCTCGGGTCTCTTCCAGGCGATCTTCATGGCCAATGCCGGGGGAGCCTGGGACAACGCCAAGAAGATCGTCGAGACCGAGCTGCACGAGAAGGGCACCGCCCTGCACGCCGCGACGGTCGTGGGCGACACCGTGGGCGACCCGTTCAAGGACACCAGCTCGGTGGCGATGAACCCGATCATCAAGTTCGCGACCCTCTTCGGCCTCCTCGCCGTCGAGCTCGCCCTGGAAACGCCGCCGATCGCCAAGGTTCTGCTGGCGATCGCCTCGTTCGCCGTCGCGCTCTTCTTCGTCCACCGGAGCTTCTACGGGATGAGGATCGAGGCGGTCGAGTCGACCGGCTCCGACGAGGAAGTGGGAGAGCTGATGGCCGTCTCCTGAGGCGAGGCGGAGGGATCTCCGAGCGATGGAAGTGTGTCCCTGTTTTCCGGTCGGGCGACGTCTTGAACCCCCCACCCCGGCCCCCCCCGCAAGGGGGGAGGGAGGAAGACGCAAGCGGTTTTCTGCCTTTTCTGTCTCCCTCCCCCCTTGCGGGGGAGGGTCGGGGTGGGGGGGTGGCGTTGCACTGCCAGAGGCATTGCAACCCTCACGAGAGAGCCACACTCAACCAACCCCACCCCCTCCGCGCGGGCTTGTGAGGACGGGGCCAAGTCGCTAGTTTGGCACCTGTGATCCCGCGAGCAGCCCGCTGCTCCAGGGCGGGACCTGCCGCGGGTTTGGCAAAAACATCCACGATCGACAGCCACCAGAGGACGACCCAGCCATGGCCAGACCCAAGGTTTATTTCGACATCGCCATCGACGGCAAGCCTGCCGGCCGGATCGTTTTTGAACTCTTCGACGACGTGGTCCCCGAGACCGCCGAGAACTTCCGGGCCCTCTGCACCCACGAGAAGGGCTTCGGCTACAAGGGGTCTTCGTTCCACCGGGTCATCCCCAACTTCATGCTCCAGGGGGGTGACTTCACCAACCACAACGGGACCGGCGGCAAGTCGATCTACGGCAACAAGTTCAAGGACGAGAACTTCAAGCTCAAGCACGACCGGCCGTACCTGCTCTCGATGGCCAACGCCGGACCGAACACCAACGGCTCGCAGTTCTTCATCACGACCGTCGTGACCTCCTGGCTCGACGGCAAGCACGTCGTCTTTGGCGAGGTGACCGAAGGCGCCGACCTCGTCAGGAAGATCGAGGCCCTTGGCTCGGGCAGCGGCAAGACCCAGGGCAAGATCACGATCGAGGACTCCGGTCAGCTTTGATCGGTCCCGTCGGTAAATAGCGAAGCGCCACGCCCCCGAGCAAGAAGAGCCCGCCGACCAAGGTCGCGTCGGCGGGCCGCTCGCCGTGGCGGAGATAAACCCAGACCGGGTTGAGCACCGGTTCGAGCAAGGTGATCAGCCCGGCCTCCGCGGCCTGGACGTGCCGGAGCCCCCGGGCGAACAGGACGTAGGGGATGGCCAGCTGCACGACCCCGAAACCGATCAGGGTCGGCCATTCGTGAAGCTCGGGCGTCGCGATGGTCCCGGTCGTCGCCACGACCCAGAGACCGAGAAATCCGGCCGTGGCCGCGTTGTTGATGCTGGCCAGCCAGGTTGGATCCACCTCGCGGAGCTTCCGCAACCCGACGACGATCGCCGCGTAACCGACCCCGCTGATCAGCCCTAGCGCGATCCCGATCCCCTCGCCCGATCGGCCGTCGCGACCGCGGATGACGATCAGGACCACCCCGACCATCGCCAGCGCGATCCCCAAGACCGACCGACGGTCGGGCTTCTCATGGAGCAAGACCGCCGCCAGTGGGATCGTCCAGAAGCTCGCCGAGCACTGGAGGAAGATCGCGTTGGCCGCCGTGGTCGCCTTGATCGCGACCAGATACGTTCCCATCGTCGCCGCGAACGCCAGCCCCAGCGGGACCATCGCCGGTCGAAAGACCCGATGACTTGCCGGAACCAGCGGAATCAAGGCCAGGGCCGCGAACAGGCTCCGCCAGAATCCCAGAGCCTCGCCGCCGAGCTGGATCTCCTTGGCCAGAACCCCGCCGAGACTCCAGAAGACCGACGCCGCCAGGATGAAGAGTCGCCCGCGATTCGATGGACTCAAAACAGGCGATCTCCGCGGAAAGCTCGTCGATCCGTAGGGATGGTGGGGCTCGCCGACCGGCTCGACCCACCCTACGGAACCTTATCACTTCGCCTGCGCCAGGGCCACGAGTGACCGGCTGAGCCACCCTCGAATCGACGGCTCCAGCTTCAGGCCGGTCATCAGTCTTGTGTTTCCCAGGGCGATCCAGTTCCACTTCGGCTCGTCCGCAGTCGGCGACGTGGTCTTCCACCACGAGGGGGTCGGGGGACGCTTCGAGGATTGGACCTCTTGAGCCTCGAACCCCGCGCCGAAGTGCTCGGGGGCGATCAGGGGGCGGATCACCTGCGCGACTTGCCCGTCGGAAAACGCTCGCTGGATCGACCGATCTCCCAGGATGTTCGCGACCGAGGCCATGATCATCCCCTGGTCGATCGCCAGCTCACACTCGGCCACCTTGCCGGTCGAGACGTCCACCGCGTCGAGAAACCCGAGCGAGTCATACGCCTTGAACCGGCCGGCGAGGATCTCGATATTCCGGATCGCTTCTTTCGGAGCATAGGGCAAGGCCAGGAAGGACGCATGCGGGGTCATCACCGACGGGACGACCGTCTCCCCCCGGGGACCCTCCGCACTCAGGTCTCTCACGCCGTAGACCCGGTATCCTCCTCCCGGGACGCTCGACGGCGAGGAACCCCAGGCCGGAAGTTTGCCGTCCTGCGTGGCATGCTCGATCGACGCCTGGACATAGAGCTTGTGGTTGATCCCCCAGCCGTTGGGAGCCCATTCGGCCTCGGGGACGAACAGGGTCACCATCAGGGCCTCGAACATCGAGCCATCCCAGCTCGGGACAACCCGGAACCCTCGGTACGACCGGAACCCCTCGTCGACGGCGACGCCCAGATATTCGCGGACCTTGCCTCGGGTGGTCGGGACCCGACAATCACCGGCGGGAGGCCGGGCCCTCGACATCCGGAAGTAATGATCGGGCGGGAGATGCCCCCGGGCGATCCCGACATAGCTGGCGATCCGGGCCTCGGTGTTGAGCATCCCATAGTGGTAAGACGCGAAGGTGTTATCGTCGGAGTAGTAGCCGCCTCGAAGCAAACCAGGGTGTTCGATCGGTTTGCTGGAGTCGTATGGATCGAAGAAGAAGCCGAAGTTCATCGGCACGAGCAGTGCCTCGGCCTGGGCCTGGAACTGGGGTCGGGTGTTGCGGACCATCATCAGACTCGCGGCGAGCCAGCCGTTATCGACGGTCGACAGGAACGGGCGAACTGCGCCACCGCCGGGCCAGAGCTTCAATGTCGAGCCATCTCGAGGGTCGTACCAGTTATAAAAGAATCCGTGCGAGCGTTCGAGCTTGACCAAAGCCCCGAGCGTCTGACCGATCCGTCTGGTGGCTTCCTCGTGATCGATGATCTTCAGGTCTTCCGCCGCGATCGTGCTCCAGAGGTACGCGGCGATATCGGACGGGGAGGTGTAATTCGCCGTCTTCCATCCCTCGGCGGTCTTCGATATCATGTCGCTCGGCAAGCCGCTGGGCAGGGCCAGGGCATCGAACGACTTCCAGGTATCCTTTGCGTAACCACTGAGCGTGACCAGGTCGGCGGGGGCGAGATCAAAAGATCCCGCCCTGAGCACCGATGGGCAGCTCAGCACGATGAGCCAGGCTGTGAGCCTTCGCCATTTCATGGTCGAGTCCTCCCCGCGCCTTATCTCAGGACGCAGAGGGGCTCGGGACGTTCGTCCAGACACCGTCAACGAATTCGGTCAGGACGGAATCCCTCGCCCTCGCGCCGCATGACCTTCACTTTCATCGGACGTTCGTGCAAGCCTCGATCACACGACATCCCAACATTGGAACGACACGAGGTGATGAATCGTTCAAAGCATCCCGCAAAGCGACGACCCTCCCTGGGCGCCGGGCGTGGGACCACCCCGATGGAGCCGGTTGGGCTCCGAGAAATCATAGAAATCGGGACGTTCTCAGTTGCGACGAGGACGACCCCTCGCCGATGTCGCAACCAGGAGGATCGATCAGGTTCCGGTTGGCCGAGCGGCCGGTCCAGTCTGTCGAAGATTCGTGAAGAGTCTACGTATATGGTGCACCACAAACCTGGTAGGGGCAAGGGCAGCTGCTTCGAAATCTGGGGTGTGGCGAATCCAGGACGATCCGGGTATCGTGCTCCGATGATCCGAAACGAAGACGGCCAGAAGGTTTGGGGCGATTCGCCCGAGCCGTCGCCTGGATGACCCCCCGGGCTCCGCATGATGCCGATTAACATCATCCACGCACCCTGGCGCTCAGAAGTGAGCCATCCCGTTCCCGAGATTCACCCAAGGAAAGACACCCGATGATTCGACGGATGATCGCCCGCTTCAGCTTGATCGCCGCTGGCCTGGCGCTGGTCGGACTGGTTCCTCAGATGGTTCGGGCCCAGGGGCTCGAGTACGTCAAGGCCCATTACACGAAGCATGAATTCAAGATCCCGATGCGTGACGGGGTCCGGCTCTTCACCAGTGTCTACGTCCCCAAGGATGATTCGAAGTCCTACCCCATCCTGCTGAACCGGACCCCCTACAGCGTCCGGCCTTACGGTGTCGACCAGTCCAAGCCCGACCTCGGGCCGCACCCGGCTTTCGGAACCTCGGGCTATATCTTCGCCTACCAGGATGTCCGCGGCCGATGGATGTCCGAAGGGGTCTTCGTCAACATGAGGCCGATCAAGGCGGACGTCGAGAAGGACGCCGTCGATGAGTCGACCGACACCTATGACACGATCGACTGGCTGGTCAAGAACCTGCCCAACAACAGCGGCAAGGTCGGCCAGTCGGGGATCTCGTACCCCGGCTTTTACACGGCCTGCGGCCTGGTCGGAGCCCATCCCGCGCTCAAGGCGGCCTCTCCGCAGGCTCCCGTGCTCGACTGGGTCGTGGGCGATGACTTCCACCATAACGGGGCTCTCTTCCTGCCTCACGCCTTCAACTTTCTCGCGAATTTCGGGCATCCTCGCCCCTATCCGACCAGCAAGGCCGGCACGCCGTTCGAGCACGGCACGACCGACGGCTACGACTTCTTCCTCAAGCTCGGCGCGCTGCCGAACGCCGACGCCCGATACTACAAGGGGGACGTTCCCTTCTGGGACGAGATGATGCAGCACGGGACTTACGACGCCTACTGGAAGGCCCGGAATCTCCGACCTCACCTCAAGGACGTCAAGCCGGCGGTGATGACCGTCGGGGGCTGGTTCGATGCTGAGAATCTCTTCGGTGCTCTGGAATGCTATCGCAATATCGAGGCCAATAGCCCGGGCGCAACGAATCTGATCGTCATGGGCCCCTGGTATCACGGCCAGTGGGGCGGTCGAGGCAACCCCGGCGAGTCGCTTGGATACGTCCACTTCGACGCCAAGACCTCCGACTTCTACCGCGAGTCGATCGAGTTCCCCTTCTTCGAGTTCCACCTCAAAGGCGCGGCCGACCCGAAGCTTCCCGAAGCCTACGTCTTCCAGACGGGGTCGAACCAGTGGAAGAAGCTCGACGCCTGGCCGCCGAAGGGACTCAAGCCGGGCAAGCTCGCGTTGCTCCCGGGCGGTCGGCTCGAACTCAACCCGAAGGAGATCGACGCCGACGGCTTCGACGAGTACGTCAGCGACCCCGCCAGGCCGGTCCCGTCCAACCCCGACATCGCCATCGGGATGACCCGCGAGTACATGGTCGACGACCAGCGGTTCGCCTCCCGACGTCCGGACGTCCTGGTCTACATGACCGATCCGCTCGAAACCGAGGTCACGCTCGCCGGGCCTGTCCGGCCAAACCTGGTCGTCTCGACCTCGGGGACGGACTCCGACTGGGTTGTCAAGCTGATCGACGTCTATCCCGACGACTACCCCGACCCCTCCCCCAACCCGACCGGGATCAAGATGGGGGGCTTCCAGCAACTGGTCCGAGGCGACGTGATGCGCGGCAAGTTCCGCGACAGCTACGAGGACCCCAAAGCCTTCGAGCCCGGCAAACCGACCTCGGTCAAGATGAAGATGAACGACATCTACCACACCTTCCGACCCGGCCACCGGATCATGGTCCAGGTGCAGTCGACCTGGTTCCCGCTGGTCGACCGCAACCCGCAAACCTTCGTCGATATCTACCAGGCCAGGGACACCGACTTCCGCAAGGCCACCCAGCGCCTTTATCACTCGAAGGAGAACCCCTCCAGCATCGAAATCCAGGTCGAGCCGTGAGCGAGTCCTCGATGATGCCGGAGTTCGCCCGGATCCAGACCAACGGGATCACCTTGAACGTCGCGCAGGCCGGGCCGGTCGATGGTCCGCTGGTGATCCTGCTTCATGGGTTCCCCGAATTCTGGTACGGCTGGAAGCACCAGATCGCCCGACTCGTCGAGTCGGGCTATCGGGTGCTCGCGCCCGACCAGCGGGGCTATGGGTCGAGCGACAAGCCCCGAGGCGTCAAGAACTACGCGCTCGACATCCTGGCCGACGACGTGGTCGGCCTGATCGACTCGCAGAATCGGGACAGAGCGTCGGTGATCAGCCACGACTGGGGAGGGGTCGTCGCCTGGGGGGCGATCGCGCG
>Ga0080006_1158932_pt1 | contig 16518 bp, 12 predicted proteins | sample RS3BMetagenome_FD_69209 | JGI IMG/M metagenome (GOLD analysis project Ga0080006, IMG submission 69209) | Ferric oxide microbial mat and aquatic microbial communities from Rainbow Spring, Yellowstone National Park, USA - RS3B (SPADES... ... | reverse complement strand
AAAAAACAAAAAAACAACATAACCTCTTTTTTTTTTTTTTTTAAAAAAAAAAAAAAAAAAAAAAAAAAAAAAAAAAAAAAAAAAAAAAAAAAAAAAAAAAAAAAAAAAAAAAAAAAAAAAAAAAAAAAAAAAAAAAAAAAAAAAAAAAATCTAACCTTTTCCTCCTGCAGTTAGATTTTTTTATCTTCCCGTTGCCCTTCTCACAACGGGTTAAAATCTACATTCCGAGACTTTCATACCCTGAACTAAACCCTCACTGAGATAACTCTTGTCACTCCCGTTAGTAACGGAAGTAACGGAGAAGCCTAAAATTAAATTGATTTTATTTAATTTATTGAATGTTCACCAAACTTCTCCGATGAGTGACGACGGTTTCGAGTTACTGCTGCAATCGATCGGGCTTAACGCGAAATTAATCAAGAAGCTCGATCACTCCCGTTTCACGACTTATGTTTTCTCCGTTAACGGACCAATTCCCCTCCTTCTCCCTGAAATCAAAATGAAAGGCTATGAGATGATCGTGAAAACGGAGAAAAGAAAAAAACTCTCCATTACAGTGATCAGGAAATGAAAAGCAGAAAAAGCAAGAAACCCCTAGAAAACCCAAAAAAACCCAAAAACCCAAAAAAAATCTTCTCAAAAAGATCTAACCCCTTCTCCTCCTACCGTTAGATCTTTTTTTAGATTTTTTCCAGATCCAACACGTAAGGTATCGGTTTGATCTCCCGTTTGAAAGGCAACTGTCCGAAGAAGATCTCTTTTGCGGTATAGCAACAGGCACAATATCTGTCCTCGATAACCCCGAGATTCTGTAACAACCTGATAGTAAACTCATTGCAAGACAGGGTGCGATGCTTACATTTTCTCTCCGTTTTAAAGAAGGTCTTAACCCATATCCCAGGCAGAAACTCATTGATGGAGACATCTACGCATTTCAACAGGACACTCAAAAAATCTTCTTCTCTGATATTAGCATAAGTCCTCAACCATCCCAACGGGCGAAAGTGGTGCAACTGTACCCATTCACGAAACGGTATCACCTGAAGCCCCGTTTTCTTATCATATCGCGCAAGTTCCACAACATAAGCCTCTCCTCTCTTTCTCCAAACCAATCCCGTATGAACCCAAACGGTGCCTGAGAATATCTTGACGAGTCTTCCCCTCATTCCTGCCTGTCCAAAAGCAACAATATCTCCCGTTTCGGGACGAACAATGTCCAACGGGATACACGAAATAGGGCTCTCCTTCTTCCTTATCCTGAAATAAGAGAAAACGGTGAAAACCAATATAAACACATTCACATAAACCCATGTCGAAATCACATACTCCATCCCCTCCTTTTCCTGAAGTAAATAAACAAAAATATCGCCGCGAAAATCAAGAAAGAAATCAGGAGAAAAACAATAACAAACAGGATTTCGTTGTTCTCCTCCGTTTTTATTTCCCCAACAAAAGTCACCTCCTCGCTCCTCTTCCTGATTTTACAGTCGTTCTTCTGATTAATCGTAATATCCGTTCCCTGAACATAGCCATCATTCGAAAACTTTAGCACGTTAAGACACGAACCAACACCTCTACACTTCACGCTGTTAATGCTAGGAAAAGGAGACACTGGACAAATCGGAAACAAACAGACATCTTTGTACCCAAACATACTCTCCTCGATAATATACTCCTTCTTCACACTGTTGGCAAAGTTCTCGTAATAGCTATCGGGGAGATGACAGGCGCAAAATTTAGCATCAAACGAGTTCGGATTCTCAAAAGTTTTCGAATATTGCCCGTTATATTTCCTTTGGCAATACTCCTTGATGTTCTCATCGAGTTCCGCTTTTGGACCATAAATCTCAAAGTATTTCCCGTAGTAATCCTTGCATAAATCCCCGAAATTTGTTGCTTTGTCCCCGTCACCCCCAAAACAATATTCGCCATATGCTTCATAACAGGTATCACAGTTCTTATTGGTGCACTGACAGAAAACTTTACACAGCTCACTCTCGAGTGAAACCCCCGAACACCTTATCACCCCCGTTAATGTCACGGTAAGACTAAGATGTACCGTCATATCCGTGGAATACTTCTTTTCACCTATTACATTACAAAACTCTATAGGGTTCTTAGTGACATAGAAACGGGTGCCATCCTGGTCCACCGCATATACATCCACGGAAAGCTGATACCACGGGCTATCAGCATAAAAGTCGTAGTTCACAAACTCATTAATTCCCTCATCGGAATACCAGAACCCATCACTCCGATAACATACCCCATCTTTCATAGACACTCCTTCATACGAATCAAGTGTTTTCATGGCTCTTACGATCACTCTCCCCGTTAAATCGGAGACCACCACATACAGAGTTGCCTGGTAATGTAGAATAAAGTTCTTATTAGCGGGAACATTTAACCCAGGCCCAACCCGAACATTTAGTGATGCTTCCGTTGTAACCCGAAAAAAGTCCTTCAACTTTAGGATCTCATAAAAACTCTTCTTGGCCATATACTCCTGACATACTCCCGTTGAGCAGGAAACGGAGCTCGAAGGTACTCCCAAATTAAACGTGACTTTCTGCTTCGAAACGGGATTATAATCCTGTTCCTGATTAAACACAGCCTTGATCTCAAAATCGGGCATCCTTTTATAACTCCCGCATAAAAAGTTCTCTGGATTCTCTATAAAACTTTCCTTGAAACTCCGCTGTATCTCAAACGAAAAGAATTAGCCTTCCTAAAACTCAGAAACTTAAATTCATAAATTCCTGCAGTTAGCTTTTATCTTCCCCCGTCTCATGAATTCTAAAAGACTTCCATGATATCTCTATAAATCTCCCCATTTCCTTTTCTGGCTTATCGCAATGTCCCTGAATCTCCTTGATCTTTGCCAAGTAAAACCATTAAATTCTAGCATAGAGACCAATCTAAAACCTTCTCGAAGAGAGTCTTTTTCCGATCTGAAAGCACTGAACCCCGTTCTGCTGAGCCATAACAGGAGAGATTCGAGAAATAAACCCCGTTAATTCCAGCACCAGGCAAGGACTAATCTAAACCTCTCTCGGAAAAGTCTCTGCTCGGGGCCTAACGATTCAGGAATTAAACAGGAATTAAACCCGTTAAATTCAGACAAGACAAAGATTAATTCAAGCCTTTCTCGAAAGATTCTCTGCGATGCTGAGCCATAACGGGAGAGATTTCAGAGTTAGACCCGTTAAATCCCAGCATGAAACAAGGACCAATCCGAAATCCTCTCGAAAAAGTCTTCGTGATCAATGAATTAAACCCGTTAAATTTGAGTAATGGCAAGGACTAATCTAAACCTCTCTCGAAAAATTCTCTACGATGCTGCGCCATAACAGGTTGATCCAGAAAAACCCGTTAAATTCGAGCACCAGGCAAGGACTTAATTCAAAAATAAACTCGAAAAAGTCTTTGCCTGATGCCTGGTGATTCAGGAAATAGACTCGTTAAATTCCAGCACTGACCCAAATCCCTCTCGGAAAATTCTCTACGATGCTGTGCTATAACGGGAGAGATTCATGAATTAAACCCCGTTAAATTCCATCACTGACCCAAAACCCTCTTGAAAGAGTCTTTGCGATGCTGAGCCATAACAGGAGAGATTCCAGAAATAAACCTGTTAAATTAAAGCACTGGGTAGAGATTAAACTAAAACTCTTCCCAAAAGATTCTTTATGATTCGGGGAAATAGCCGCATTAATTCAGAGATACCTGCGCTAATTTAGAACACTGGGCAGAGACCAGTCTAAAACCTCTCTCGGAACATTCGATGCTAAGCCATATCGGGAGAGATTCGAGAAATTAAACCCGTTAAATTCGAGCACCAGGCAAGGACTAATTCAAAAATAAACTCGAAAAAGCCTTTGCTGAGGCCTGGTGATTCAGGAAATAGACTCGTTAAATTCCAGCACTGACCAAGAACCATTCCGGAACCCTCTCAAAAAGGTCTTTTAATTCCATGCCATAACGGGGGATAATCCAAAAATAAACCCCGTTAAATGCCAGCACTGGCTAAAACTCTCTTGAAAGAGTCTTTGCCTGATGCCTGGTGATTCAAGAAATTAAACCCCGTTAAATGCCAGCACTAACCCAAAACCTCTCGAAAAAGTCTCTGCGATGCTGCGCTATAACAGATTGATTCAGAAATTAAACCCGTTATTCGAGCACTGGCTCAAAACCTCTCTCGGAACATTCTCTGCCATAACGGGAGAGATTAGAGAAATAAACCCTGTTAAATTTCAGCACCGGACAAGGACTAATCTAAAACTCTCTCGAAAAGTCTCTGCTCAGAACGATTTAGGAATTTAACAGGAATTAAACCCATTAAATTCAGACACGACAAAGATTAATTCAAGCCTTTCTCGAAAGATTCTCTGTGATGCTGAGCCATAACGGGAGAAATTCGAGAAATAAATCTGTTAAATTCCAGCACCAGGCAAGGACTAATTTAAAACTTTCTCGAAAAAGTCTCTGCTCGGGGCCTAACGATTCAGGAATTTAACAGGAATTAAACCCGTTAAATCTTAGCATCGGCACAGATTGATCCAAACTTCCTCGAAGAATCTTTGCTGTAATCTGAGAATAAACCCGTTAAATTCGAGCACTAGGCAAGGACTAATCTAAAACTCTCTCGAAAAAGTCTTTGCGATTCCATGCCATAACGGAGAGATCCAAAATAAAACCCGTTAAATTTCAGCAGTGAGCAAGAACCAGTCTAAAATTAACTCGAAAGAGTCTCTGCGATGCTGAGTTACAACGGAGAGATTCATGCATTAAACCCGTTAAATTAGAGCATCGAGCAGAGAGAATAAACTAAAACCTCTCTCGAAAAAGTCTCTATGATTCTATGCCATAATGGAGAGATCCGAGAAATAAACCCGTTAATTTAGCACCTTTCGGTGCTAAATTCGAGCACTGAGCTAAAACTCTCTCGAAAAATTCTTTGCTGAGGCCTAGTGATTCAGGAAATAGACTCGTTAAATTCCAGCATTGGCTCAAAACCTCTCTCGAAAAAGTCTCTGCGATGCTGAGAAATAACGGGGAGATCTAAAAATAAACCCCGTTAAATTCCAGCACTGACCCAAAACCCTTTCAGAACATTCTTTGTGATGCTGCGCTATAACGAGAGATTCGAGAAATAAACCCTGTTAAATTAGAGCACCGGGTAGAGATTAAACTAAAACTCTCCCCCAAAAGATTCTTTATGATTCAGGGAAATAACTCCGTTAATTTAGGAGATACCCTTGCTAATTTCGAACACTGGGCAGAGGACCAGGCTAAAATCTCTCTCGAAAAAGTCTCTGCGATGCTGCGCCATAACAGGTTGATTTAGAAAATAAACCTGTTAAATTCAAGTACTGTCCCAAAACCCTTTCGGAACATTCTTTGCAATGCTGCACTATAACGGGATAATCTGAGAAATAAATCCGTTAAATTTCAGCATCAGGCAAGGACTAATCTAAACCTTCTCGAAAAAGTTCTCTGCTCGAGGTCTAACGATTCAGGAATTTAACAGGAATTAACCCGTTAAATTCGAGCATCGGGCAGAGAACGATTCAAAAGAACTCAAAAGATTCTTTGCAGTTTCAGAGATAAGCCTGTTAAATTCGAGCACCGGACAGAGACTAAACTAAAACTCTCTTGAAAAAAGTCTTTATGATTCCATGCTATAACGGGAAGAGATTTCAGAATTAGACCCGTTAAATCCCAGCATGAAACAAGGACCAATCCAAAACCCTCTCGAAAAAGTCTTCATGATCAATGAATTAAACCCGTTAAATTCGAGTAATGACAAGGACTAATCTAAAACTCTCTCGAGAAGAAGTCTTTGCCCCGACTCTAAGATTAAACCCGTTAAATTCAAAAATAAACCCGAAAAATTCTCTGCGATGCTGAGCCATAACGGGAGAGATTTAAAATAAAACCCGTTAATTTAGCACCTTTCGGTGCTAAATTCGAGGACTGAGCAGAGACCAAATAAACTCGAAAAAGCGGGGGCCCGATGATGATTCAGGAAATAGACTCGTTAAATTACAGCACTGACCAAGAACCATTCCGGAACCCTCTCAAAAAGGTCTTTTAATTCCATGCCATAACGGGGGATGATCTAAAAAAACCCGTTAAATTCCAGCACTGGCTAAAACTCTCCCCAAAACATTCGTTACGATTTAGGAAACATCCGCACTAATTTCTAACACTGGGCAGAGACCAGTCTAAAACCTCTCTCGAAAAAGTCTTTGCGATGCTGCGCCATAACAGGATAATCTGAGAAATAAACCCGTTAAATTCGAGCATTGGCTAAAACTTTCTCGAAAAAGTCTTTGCCTGATGCCGGTGATTCAGAAATTAACAAGTATTAAACTCCGTTAAATTCCAGCACTAACTCAAAACCTTCTCGAAAAAGTCTTTGCGATGCTGCGCCATAACGGGATAATCTGAGAAATAAACCCGTTAAATTCGAGCACCAGGCAGAGAACGATTCAAAAATAAACTCGAAAGAGTCTTTGCGGTTTCAGAGATAGGCCCGTTAAATTAGAGCATCGGGCAGAGATTAAACTAAAACTCTCCCAAAAGATTCTTTATGATTCGGGAAATAGTCCCGTTAATTCAGGAGATACCTGTGCTAATTTCGAACACTGGGCAGAGGACCGGTCTAAAACCCCTCTCTGAACATTCTTTGCAATGCTAAGCCATAACGGGGAGAGATTCGAGAAATAAACCTGTTAAATTCGAGCATCGGTCAATGCTGATCTAGAAAAACCCCGTAAATTCTAGCACTGGCTCAAAACCCTCTCAGAACATTCTTTGCGATGTTAATCCATAACAGGTTGATCCATAAATAAACCCCGTTAAATTCTAGCACTGGCTCAAAACCATCTGGAAAAAGTCTCTGTGAGTCTCTGCGATGCTAAGCCATATCAGGAGAGATTCGAGAAATAAACCTGTTAAATTCTAGCATTGGATAGGGATTAACCTAAAACTCTCCCCAAAAGATTCTTTATGATTCGGGAAATAGTCCCGTTAATTCAGGAGATACCTGTGCTAATTTCAAACACTGGGCAGAGGACCGGTCTAAAACTTCTCTCGAAAAAGTCTCTGTGATGCTAAGCCATAACGGGATAATCTGAGAAATAAACCTGTTAAATTCGAGCACTAACCCAAAACCCTCTCAGAAATTTCTTTGTGATGCTGAGCCATAACGGGAGAGATTCCAGAAATAAACCTGTTAAATTCCAACACTGACCTAAAACCCCTCTCGAAAAAGTCTCTGTGATGCTAAGCCATATCAGAAGAGATTCGAGAAATAAACCTGTTAAATTCTAGCATTGGCTCAAATCCCTCTTGGAACATTCTCTGTGATGCTGAGCCATAACGGGAGAGATTCCAGAAATAAACCCGTTAAATTAGCACCTTTCGGTGCTAAATTCAAGCACTGTCCCAAAACCCTCTCGTCCCGTTAATCACAAACAATTGAAAAGAAAAGTATGTAATAAAATCAAAGTCCAAATGAATCTAACGGATATCATTGTTCAAGTTCTTATTAACGGGAAATATCTCGACCGTTATACCTTAATCGTTTTCAGACTCACCTGCAAACGGTTTCATGACTTCATCAAAACGGACACAAAGATCAAACAGATTATCGAGGACGCTTATAAAAATATCCTTACCAAACCGAGACTTTCCACAAAAGAAGCAGAACGGCTGATCAAAGAACAAAATCCCGAGCAATGGGAAGAAATGCTCGAAGATATGGGCGAGGACGAGGACGACGAGGAAGTCGAAGACGACGAGAAAGATGATGAACCTGTTGAAGAAGGCATAATCCGTACTTCCCCTGAGATGTATGTGATTCAGACTTTGGACCTCAAGGATACAACGGAGATTCAAAAGATAACTTTTCAGAGAAACAAGTATGGAACTTATAACTGCTTTGTTTTTAAATCCCGTCGTATAGATACAGCAATAAACTTCTTCGCGAAATTAGCTCCCGTTGTCGTCGTGATCAAAAAAACGGACTACGACTTACTATTCAAACCCCAAAAAAAATCTCCCGATATCTTTTTCTTCACCGAAAAGTACACGAAAGAGTCTCACAAAACTCTTCTCTCCCGTTACTACATCAAACCGTTAATCATTGTCTTCTCGTATCACTCAAACTTTTATGAGAAAAACAACTTTATGTTCTCGTTTGACAAGGATCAAGACGTGATGATAAACTACGATAACGTAAAGGTGTGGATGAACATCCATTTAACGGATGAAAAACCTGAAATTAAATACATAGAGAGTTTCGATGCGATGATAGATAAGATCAATGAATCCATCGAAAACTTTCGCATTAAGATCGTGACCGATAAAAAGATGGATTCGATAAAGAAAAGCATTAAAATCGGAAAATACGCAAAGATTGAAGAGAAGAAACGAGGCCAACTCGAGTTCCTGAAGATCTTAACCTTCAAAGATAAACAGACTATGAATAAATTCTATGACTATAAGCCCGTTAAAGACACCGCTCTGTTTCTGTTTATCGACAAACAGGAGCTCGTGGAGACAAAATATAAGATTGTTTATGAATTGAAATGAAAGAACACTCGCAAAAACTCCTCTCCAACAGACCTGTTAAAATAACAGATCTGTTAAAAATGAAAAAATATCTCCGGTTTAATTCGATTCCTCAAACATGGATTTCAACGGGATCATTGAAAACCTCTGGATAGAGATCTTCCGTTACTTTGATCTCCACACATTCTGTGCCATGAAACTCACGTGCAAGTCCTTTTATGCCATCGTCCAGGAAGCACGAAAGTACTTCTTTGATGAAAAATATATCAACCGTTGTAAAAAGATTCGCCACCATATCGAAACTGCTTGGAGATTAAAACAGGACCTCGAGATTCATGATGAAACGGGTATCATCAAAATCACCTATCAGAAATCCACCGAGACTCGTTGTGTCTTCAATGTCCAGAGAATAGAACTGATCTTCGACGTTCTTTACCTTCTCTCTTTCTCGGAGCTTCATCCTGTTGTTGTCCTGCTTCACAGGTATCAATACAAAAATATATTTGAACGATATCGCGAAGACTATGCCCCAGACTGCAGGTACTTTGAGAACAAAAAGAATCCTTTTGAAAACAATAAAACTTCTTCTCCCCCCGACATTCTACTTCATACCATCAGCAACACCAATCCAGACATCACCCGTTACGTGATACCTCCTAAAATCATCGGGATCATCGATTCGAAAATTAAAGATAACACCATCAAAGACATGACCACCATGAAAGATATCAATACCATGAAAGACTCCACGAGCCCTAAATTCCTGATACAGCTTCATAACACGATAAACTTCACACTGAATATATTCATGGCTCATCCCTTGACTTTTGGCCTCTTTCGAAAAACTTTTCGTGAATTCATCGGGTTTATGCTGAAACGGGCCAAAAAATATCACGTGTGTCTCATGCTTCATGAAGATGAAGACGAAATCACAGGAGACCAAGCAAAAAGTCTTACCGATTCCCTCGTCAACTATTTACAACGGGATAACACTCCGTTTATCTTGAATTTAGAAAAGAAAGACTCCTTCCGTTTCATAGATCTCCTGGAATTGGAGAACCCCAAAACGGACTACAAAGAGAAGATGCTTTTCGTTGTCCCGAATAAACAGTATGATACCAGTTCCTTCGAAAAACTCAAGGAAGAAGTCACGAAAGATATTAAAATCTCTCTGAATGAATTCTGTGTAATTTATATCCTATCAAAGAAAGACCATGACACCCCAATTCCTCATGAACGATAAAGTCTTTCCGTTACATGTTCTTTTCGATACACCATGGCGTGATATTCCAAAAGATGGATGGCTTTTATGCACAAAATATAACCAAACGTTACATAACCATCGAAACTCCGTTTACCACGGAACGGTTCTTATTGGAAAAAAGATCTTTCATGCATGGGAGAAAAAGGATTTGGAATTAAACCCGAAGATCGTTTTGGATCGCTTCTGCCAATTCCTTGTTGTTCGTGATGACCTGTTACCAGGAGGCACGAAGCAACGGGCACACAACTTCTTTAATACCATTCCCAATCATGAAGTTGTGTATGCTGGCCCATGGAACGGGTTTGCACAGGTAGCCTTAAGCATCTCCTCCAAGGTCCACAAGAAAAGAGCCGTTTTCTTCGCAACTCGTGATGACTACAAAACGAACATCCGTGCACAAATGTATGGCTGCAAGATTCATGTTATTCCCCATGCAACCCTCAAAGAACTCCAAGAACATGCCACAAAATATTCTGTGGACCACAACGCTTATCTCATGAATCTTGGTTTTGATTCCGTTGAATTTCGAAGGGAATTATTGACCAGTTTGAGACAAGCTATGAACGGAACTATCCTCCACGAAGACTTTAAGAAAACCATCTGGTTAGCTGCTGGATCGGGAACACTACTTAAAGTTTTATATGACCTGTTTCCTCAGGCCAAATTCGGAGTGGTTCAAGTTGGAAAGAGAATAAAAACCGTGGACTCTTCTCGCACAAAGCTTTTTATTGCCCCCGAGAGATTCTATCAGGAAGCAGAAATCAAGCCTCCTTATCCCAGCGTGGCCACTTATGACGCGAAAGTATGGCGCTTTGCATACCGATACGGGACAACGGGGGATGTTATCTGGAATGTGGCAGGCGATTCCGGGTGTGATTCCAGGTGATTCACAAAAAGATACATATGGTGAATGCCATATGTATTTTTGTCTTTCATGCCTTTTTATGGTTTTTTGCTTTTTTCATGTTTTTTTTTTGCTTTTTTGCCTTCCTTCCTAGAACCTCGGCTTAAATGTTCTCTTCTTATACCTGTTTTTGTAAATCGAGTTGATGACTTCCGCGCGACGGGAACCAATCTTCTCAAACTCCGCTTCAGAAATAAATTTCGGGGTCAATCTCGTTCCGTCACTGAGAATAACTTTATTCAGATAAGCGATCGCATAACGGTGTTCCAAGGGTGAAAACTTTAGCACCACAAAGTTTTTTCCCGTTTTAATTCCTGGCCATAACTCGCCTTCCTCGGAATACTTCATCTTCTCAATCTTTTTCAAGATCTCTTCCTGATGCTTAATTTCGAAGAATATTTTGATGCACCGTTTCTCGGAGAAGAGCTCATTTTCAGCTCTTTCTTTAGCTTCCTCGTACATATCACAGATTCTTTCAAAGTCTTCCTCGGACATAACGGAGAGAACCTCTTCTCTCATGTCACAATACCTGTTGTAATCCTCCTCTTCTCGGGGATTCCTGGGTTCCGAAGTACCTTCATCAAATTCATCATAGATGTCCTCTTTCTCTTTCAGCAGACAAAAAACGGATTCCAGATCCTCTGTTAATTTCTTTATCTCTTCCTCCAGCTTAATCTCTTGACATATCTTCTCGAATCTCTCCTGACATTCCTTATTGTATTGTTCATCCAATTTCCCGTTTATTTTCCCGTAGCTGAACTTAAAGTCCTTAAAGTCTTCCCATAACTCTTCCATTTCCAACGGAGTATTGAACAACTCCGTTAACTTTCGTTTCTTCTCGGAGAGGGCTTGAAGTTTTTGCTCTATTTGGGGTTTTTCCTGAAGGCCTGTATTTGCCGGCATGCCTCCTTCCTCCTCCGAGTCATCTTCTCCACTATCATCCTCCCAAAAAGTTTTTCCTTTCTCCAAGAGCTTCAGTTTCTGTTCTTCCGATTCCATTAATTTAAAGACCATATTCTTGAAAATATCATCGAGATTACAGTAATAACACTTTTCGACCAGCAATCCCGAAAGAATCGGATTTGGAGACCAAACATAACAGAACAATACCTTTCCTCCCGTTGCTTTTCCGTCCTTATCACGCGATAAAGCGGTACCAACGGAGATGTCATAACCGTAATTCGATTCATTCGGGAACACTCCAAAAACATCCTTGGCTTTCGCGATCATCTTACGGAGAGCTTTTTGGATCAGATCATCCAACTTCTGATGAATGAACTTTCTCTTCTCCTCAAGTCTCTTGCGCATCACTTCCTCTCTGGGATCATACTCGATATCTTTGCGCATCTCCTCGTTTGTCACGAGGATGTAAAGCATCCTGATGCTCTCATCAGGTTCAACGTGAAAGTAGCAGTCACGCGACATCACAAAAAGGGATTTTGGGAAAATAAAACAGATCTAAAAAATTCACTTTTAAAATGTCCTTAAACTTTCTTGATATTGTAGACGACGTGCTAAGCCTTATCGTCAATCAAAACGTTTATTGTTACACCCGTTTCTCATTGGTCTGTAAGAAGTTAGCCTCGTTACGGGATAAGAAGAAAAGAGAGGAATGGAAAAAGCTTATTATCATCAAGGATCATCTAAACTACGTCCATGAAGTCTACAAAGTTCTTCCCAACAAGAACAAAGATGGCCTCTACATGAAATACTTCCCGTTTTCTGAACAGGAGTTCATCCGTTGCTCTTATGATAACGGGAGACTTCACGGAGATTATATGGTCTATCACAATAACGGGACACTGAAGAAGCTTTTTCATTTCCATCAGGGCAAGTTACATGGAACAAGCTTATTCTGGGACAGCTCCGGAAATCTAGAGAAAGAAATAAGCTTTCGAAAAGATTTTAAGCATGGTCCCTGTTATCTCTGGTCCGATGGTGAATTGGTCGAGAAGAGTTTTTTCTATCAGGGCAAGAAGCACGGTTGGTTCATAAACAAGAAACAGGTCCACTTCTCCCGAATTCACTACTATCTCGGCAAGATTCATGGTCTATACGAGGTCTACCATGTATCAGGAAGATATCAAATGGGATACTACCTGTTCAACAAGAAACATGGCCTGCACCTATCCCTGGACTTTAACACGAAAACCTTTGAAATAAAAACGTATAATCTCGGGAGACTGCATGGATTCTACCAGAAGACAACGGAAGATATCACCGTTACGGGCCAGTACTTTCATAACCAGAGACATGGCACATGGATCACGAAATTTCAAGGGACCTCGGTGCTAGATACACGTACCTATGCGTATGGGAGACTAACACACACAAGCAACACCTGTAATCGCATCGAGAAAAAATTTATGGACTCTGAGCTCCGTTTTTTGGAGTGGTATAACAACGGGAAGATGAAAAAAGAAGGAAAATATATGCTCAAGAACGGTTTTTATTTCCCTGATGGTCAGTTCTCCGTTTTCTATCCCAACGGAAACCTGAAAAAGTTTTGTGAATACAGAGACGGAGTCCTCGATGGCATCTATTACGAATTCTTCTATGATGGATCCCTGAAACTCTACCAGGAATTTAGAAACGGAAAACTACAAGGCCGATACTTTAGAACATTCCCGCCTTCTCGGGGATTCTATGATAACGGAAAATATCTCATCTATGTCTGGGACTTTGAGGGGGAACAAATCATCCATATGGAAACACACTCCCGTTTTATCGAGTTCGATCGCAAAACAGGGAGCATACTGAGGATGTGTTTCAAAAACGGGAAATGTTTCGAATACTATTCTGGCGGTTCCTTGAAATCAACGTATACGATGCGTGGTGGCAAGATCTACGGAAAATATCAGGAGTGGAGCATCACGGGAAGCATAAAACTGGAGTGTTTTTTCCACCGAGACAAGATTCTTCCAACGATAAAGTTTTGGAATCTATCAGGGGAGTTGGAAATAGATATGGATGTTGGCTTTCATTAAGAGTTCTTTGCGAACTTCTTAGATTCTCTCCTGCCTTTTCATTAAAATTGATCCGTTTTTCTCGCCAAAGGAAATGAAAACCTTCCTTCATGATCTCCGTTAGAGGCAGAGAACTCTCCTCGAAATATTTTAATCTACACTTATTCACGGAACATCAGGTGATTCAAGAAAACGTAGACCACCACAACATTTACTTGAAATTAAAGGGTTTACTCCACGAAATCGTGGTGTTCTTTGAATTAAACCCCAATTGGTTTTTAGATTTCATCAGAATCGACAGAATCACCGTGGATAACAAGTCTTTCGCTTTTCTGGTCATTGAAGGCCGAAGAGATGCGAACAAGATCAAGATCAAAGACATGGGCGATGAATCCTTTAACTTTGAGCTGATGTTCGTGAAACACTATCGCGATATCATCTTAGGCTTCAACATTCAAAACGGGCACTACATCGCAAAAGACATGATAAACGCCGGGAGAAAATATTTTATCTTCGACAACTCCCTGAATATCGGAGAACTAAAGATAAACCTGTTGGTACAGATTTGTTAAGCTAACAAATCTGTATATATAAAAAGATGGGTATACCAAAGTTTTATGGAAGCTGGTTAAAGAAACGGGCGAGTTCATTCCCGGGGGTCTTAGTAAACAAGATACCCGTCAATGTCTCCTCTCTGCTTATCGACATGAACAGTATTATTCATCAGGCGGCACAAATCTGTTACTCTTATGGCGACTACGAGAATGAGCAACGGAAGAGATATGTTGAAACAGCACCCGATAAAGTACTCGAAACACAGATGTTTCACACGCTAGGCAATAAACTGCTCCAGATTATATTTCAGGTTCAACCCCGCATCAATATCGTTTTTGCCGTTGACGGGGTGGCACCTGAAGCGAAAATGATCCAACAGAGACAACGGAGATTCCGTTATAGCTCCGAGGGTAAATTTAGTCCTAATTGGATCACCCCCGGAACGGATTTCATGAAGAGATTAGATGACTACTTGAGAAAATGGATTGCAAGGAACGAGTATTCGCTTCCTCCTCGCGTTTTTTATTCCTCGCACATGGTTCCTGGGGAAGGAGAGCACAAAATCATGGATCTTATTCGCGAAGGCAAGATAAAGGGCGATGGGGCCCATGTCCTCTACGGTCTCGATGCTGACCTTATTATGCTCTCCCTGTTATCCAATCTCCCCGAAATATACCTGATGCGCGAAGACATTAACGATGTCATTCACATCGATAACATGAAGGTGATGATTAAAAAGCTCCTACAAACCCCATCTTCCGTAACGGACTTTGTTCTTTTTGTCTTCTTAGTGGGCAATGACTTTATACCCATCACTCCTGCACTCTCCGATATGACCGTGAGCATCGACACCATGATCAAGACTTATCAGAAACTCAAAAAGCCACTCACCAAAGCTCAAGATATTATCCTTGAAAACCTCTACGAGTTTCTTCAGCTTTTATCCGTGGAGGAACCAAAGCTCTTACAACGGGAAGCAAGAAAGAAGTTTGAATATCCCTCGCGAATGCTCGAGGTGGCCATCATCGATGATAACAGGACACTGGATTTCAACCTGTTTCGTGATGCATGGTACACGGTAGCCCTCTACGATATCGGATATGACCCCCAGAAGCTAAGCCAACAGGAGATCATCCACGAAGTCACCAACATGTGCCGAGAATATATCAAAGGAATGCAATGGACCTTGTACTACTACACGCGAGGCACTTTCCATGTCGATCCTTACTGGTTCTACCCTTACTATCATGCTCCGTTGATCATCGACCTAGGATATTCCGGGATTTATGAGATACCTAACATGAATCACAACACCTCCCCCGAGACTTTCATTAATACCTCCGTTCAACTGTTAACGGTATTACCCAGCTCGAAATTCATCCCCAAAAACCTAAAAAAATACTTTGAAAAACCAAAAAAGTTTTTTATTGAACGGGATGCCAAAAATAACGCATGGGAGGGAATCGCGATCATCCCGTTTCCAAACATAAAACAGTTTCATCTCTCCCCCGAAGACCTGATGAAACCTGATAGCCTCGTGGAGATCATCAGAAATCCAAAGAAACAGGAAGAAGTAGACCACATTAACAGATTCAAGAGCTTTATTGCCATGAAAAGGAAAGATCTCCGATGTAAGAGAAATAAATGAAATTTTTATATGTTCAACGGGAGAAGGTAAACATATAAAAACATACAAGCAAGACAAGCATGGACGAGACTCCATATATCTCCCTGATTCGCTCCATCCTGCAAACGGGTGAACAAAGAAAAGACAGAACCAACATCGGAACACTCTCGAAATTTGGGCACATGATGGAATTTGATTTGAGAGACCATCGCATTCCCGTTATTACAACGAGGAAAATATTTTGGAGAGGAGTTGTCGAGGAACTCCTTTGGTTCATCCGAGGAGATACCGATGCCCACCATCTAAATGCCAAGGGAGTAAAAATATGGGACTATAACAGTGCTCCGTTTAATGGAGATTGTGGCCCGATTTACGGGTTTCAGTGGCGCCATTTCGGAGCGGAATACATCGACTGTCACACCGATTACACAGGGAAAGGAATCGATCAACTCAAAAACTGTATAGAACTCATCAAGAAAGACCCTTACAGTCGCAGAATCCTCGTGACATCCTGGAATCCCGTGGATATACCCAAGATGTGTCTGCCTCCTTGTCACAACATATTTCAATTTCACGTCTCCAACGATAACGAACTCTCCTGTGCTTTATTTCAGAGATCCTG
>Ga0080006_1127437_pt1 | contig 16520 bp, 16 predicted proteins | sample RS3BMetagenome_FD_69209 | JGI IMG/M metagenome (GOLD analysis project Ga0080006, IMG submission 69209) | Ferric oxide microbial mat and aquatic microbial communities from Rainbow Spring, Yellowstone National Park, USA - RS3B (SPADES... ... | reverse complement strand
TGGCCAATGCAAGATCTGTCAGTATCAGTGTCATTCTGATTGTCGCGGCTGTCGTCATTATCGGCGGTGGTGGCTGGTATGTATACCAGCAGCAAAACTACGTCAGTTCGGGGGACGCGTCGGTTCAAGGAACTATCGTGCCGTTAACGGCGCCCGACGACGGCGTGCTAGTCAACTGGCATGCGCCGCAGGGGGGGACGGTATCCAAGGGGACGGTGCTTGGGCAAATCAATGGACTGACTGGGACGAGCGATTTTGATGCACCGATCTCGGGCACGATCGTACAAAACTATGCGGTCAGTCAAGAAGTGGTCGTTCCCGGTGAGACGGTCGGCTACATGGTCAACCTGAACAACTTGCAGATTGTGGCCAACGTTCAGGAGAGCGATATCAACAACGTGGCAGTCGGTAAGACCGTGGACGTGACGATTGACGCCTACCCCAACACGTCGTTCACGGGCACCGTGACGCAGATCGGCAGCGCCTCATCAGTCATCGCAGTGGGCGTTCCCAACACGAACTTGAACACAAACTTCAACAAGGTAGTGCAGCGTATCCCTGTGTATATCTCGCTGCAGGGGATGGAGGGCAAGTCGCTCCTTCCAGGTATGTCAGCAGAAGTCTCCATTCATCGCAACTAATTCGGATTGATCACGTAAAGACGGGAGTGACAACCAGTGGCAGGTACCAGTGTCGTAAGGGTGATCCTGATTAACATACTGGTCATCATCGTCGTGGCAGCGCTGCTCTTGACCGGCTATGTGCTGTACACCAACGGTGTGAACTATGTATCAAGTGACGATGCCCAGGTAACGGGGACGATGGTTCCCATCACGGTGCAGTATCCAGGCAAACTGAATTCCTGGTTTGGCCAAGTCAACAGTACGCTTAACCAAGGAGACGTGATCGGTGCCGAGAGCAACACCTCCGTTCTCCAAAACACGCCAGGACTGGAGCAGTTGGTGAGCCATAGCACGACGCTGCAGAATCGTCTTACGGACGCGGAGACGATCGTCTCCCCGATCAACGGGACCATTATCCAAAACAATGCAACGGTGGGCCAGGTCGTTCAGCCTGGCCAAGTACTTGCAGAGGTTGTCAACGAAAACGATCTGAATGTCACCGCCAATATTCAGGAGTCTGACATCCGACATGTGAGTGTCGGGCAGACGGTCGACGTGACATTTGACGCGATTCCCGGGACCACGTACCAGGGGACCGTCTCGTCGATTGGAGACACTACTCAGGCCGCTTTGTCAACTGTTCCAAACCTGACAGCGTCGTCTGGGACCTACACAAAGGTCGCCCAGCGCATTCCTGTGATCATCAGTCTAGGCAATGGCAGTAGTATCTCCAAGTCATTGGTTCCGGGTATGAGTGCCAATGTCACGATTCACATCAACAACAACTGATGATGACGCTTCTTGTCTTCGTCGACATGCGCTGCCATCCAAACGCTGAAAGGGGGAGGCACTGTGTCATTCAAGGAGAAATACGGAATTAGTTTCTTGGCGTTGATGAGTGTGGTGTTTGGCGTTTTCATGGCGATTCTCGACAACACCGTCGTCAACGTCGCGATTCCGAAGATGATGTCTGTCTTCGCCGCCACACAGGATCAAATCGAGTGGGTCATTACGGCCTATCTGCTCGTGACGGGGATATTGACCCCGATCAGTGGATTTCTCGGCGATCGTTTCGGGCAAAAGCGGGTGTATCTGTTCGCCCTCGCGCTCTTTACCGTTGGCTCCGCCCTCTGTGGCCTGGCGTGGAGCACCGACGTGCTCATCCTGTTCCGGGTGATCCAAGGCATCGGTGGCGCCATGCTGATGCCAGTGAGTATGACGATCTTGTTCAGTATGGCGAAACCAGAGCGCCGCGGAGCGATCATGGGGATCTGGGGTATCGCGCTGATGTTTGCCCCGGCATTGGGCCCGACATTAAGTGGGTATTTTGTGGAGTATCTCGATTTTCGGTTGATTTTCTACATCAACGTCCCGATCGGGATCCTCAGTTTCTTTATGGTCAGTGCCACGATTCCGTCGATCAAGGGCCGAATGACGGAGAAGCTGGATGTTCCAGGGTTTATGACATCTCTGCTTGGCTTCTTCTGTCTGCTGTACGCGTTGTCTGAGGCGCCCACGGATGGCTGGGGATCGATCACGATCCTGTCACTCCTCGTTGCCGCCGGGATATTGCTGGCCATGTTTGTGGCGATCGAGTTGACCGCCAAGAATCCGATGCTGGATCTGCGGTTGCTGGGGCGTAAGGTGTACCTGGTTTCCCTCATCGCCAGTAGCCTGCTCAGTGTGGCGATGCTGGGGGTTCTGTTCATCCTCCCGATTTTCTTGCAGGACTACGTTGGACTCACGCCTCTGCAGACGGGGCTACTCACGTTGCCCGGAGCGATCATCACCGGGGCACTGATGCCGATCAGCGGCAATCTCTTTGACAAGATTGGGGCGCGTCCACTGGGGATTATCGGACTAGGTCTCATGGTCGTCACCACGATCTGGATGACCAATCTGAACATCTACTGGACATTTGGCATGATCATGCTGATCTACATGTTCCGTCAAGCGGGCATGGGCATCGCGATGATGCCCTTATCCACAGCGGGTATGAACGATGTGCCCCGGCACTTGATCAGTCGTGCGACGGCGCTGCAAAACACCATGCGAAACGTCGCCGGTTCGATTGGAACGGCGTATCTCAGTACCATCATGCAGACGGAGACGGCCAGCCACTTTCTTACTTATACGGCGAGGTTGTCGATTTCGGAGCTGCAACACGTGCACATGGGACTTGGTATGCCCAGCGTGTTTGGGGCCACGAGTGCTTCACAGGTTCAGCAGTTGGCCGGAGTACTGGAACAGTGGGCGTTTCAGCAGGGGATGAAGGATGCCTTTTTTGCAGCGGTCATCATCGGCGGAATTGCTTGGTTGTCTGTGTTCTTTATCGGACGCAAGAAGGCGCCTGTCGGCGTCGAAGCTGGCGGGCCTGCACCGAGTCACGTGGCGGTCATGGAATAAAAATAGCGCAAATGGCCCTGGACATCCGGGGCCATTTGCGCTATTTTAACTGTCACCGCCGCTGTCTCCGCTATCTCCACCTCCGCCGCCGCTGTCTCCTCCACCTCCCTCATCCCCGCCTTTGTCTTTGTCCTTCCCACCCTCCTGTCCTTGTTCTTTCTTGTCCTTCTCTTTACCCTTCCCCTTCTCTTTGCCCATCTTGTCCGCCTGCCCGCCTCCGGCCTGTTGCACCGCTTCCTTCATGCTATCCATGAACAGCAGCCTGAAGGTCGGCTCAGCGAGGGCCTCTGTCATGATTTTCATGACCTCCTTGCGGTACTCGGGAGACTTGAGGAGAGCCAGTTGTGTCTGCTGGAACTCGGGGGACTCCATCAAGGTGAGCAGGTCCTTCTGGTAACTCGGATCCGTCATCAATTGTCGCTGGACGGCAACGAGGTCCGGGTGGGCGGCTTTCACAACGGCGGCGGCGAACTTGGTGTCTTTCATCTGCTCAGCGAGAAAGTGTTTGTTTTGGCCTTGTCCCAAGGTTTTCTCGACGGCGGCCTGAATGTCCCCGTCTGTGATGGCCGTGGCTCGTTTAAATTCTGGGCTTGACATGGTATCCTGTAAAGTAGCCATTCCTTCCTTGCTGTGCAAGATGTCGAGCACCATCGATTTAATCTCGGGATAGTTGCCTTGTTTGGCGGACTGGTTTCCCTGTCCTTGCTGCCCTTGTTGCCCTTGTTGCCCCTGTTGCCCCTGTTGCCCCTGTTGATTGGCGTTGGCAACATCGGCCCCACTGGTCTCTTCCCCACACCCTGTCAGGGATAGCGTGGATGTGATGAAGACGGGTGCCGCCAGGATGGAAAGCCAGCTCATGCGTCGCTTTGGATGCTTGTGTAAGCCCGACTTTTCGCTCCTCATAAAGACCGACTCCTTTCTGTGTTTACATTGTCCAGCGCCACCTTGGTTATGCGATGACTGGGGAAGTGTCTCGGGCCCGTGTCATGAGAAGAGGGGGAACCAGATGAATCAGACTCTGTTTTGGCGAATTGCCGGCAGGACGATATTGATCGGCGTGTTCGCAGGACTTGCCCTGACCGTCGCGGGTTGGCCGGCCCGGCTCATATGGTACCGTGGCATGATGGTCGGCGGGTCTGTGAGCGTCGAGATCGGACTGATGGGATTCTGGGCGTTTTTGACCTTGAATTTTCTGGTCCGCACCTTTCTGCCTTTGCGCGTATGGATCTGGTTTCAAGGCGTGCTCGTCGTTTTGACGGTGCTTGACATCAGTTATTACTTTCCGGCCCTGATTCAAGATTTGCCGACAGGGTTGTCACTACCGCCGGGCAACTACTTGTGGGTGATCTTGATACCGCTCGTCTTGGCGAGTGTGGTGGCGGCCTATAAGGCGCGGCGAACAACCCGCCAAGCGTTCATCCCGGCGCTATTTTTTATGTACGTGTTTACCGGGGCGGAATGGATTTTGGCTCTGTTGAACGCCAAACAGTGGGGTGTTGCCGGATTCGTCTGGATTGTGTTGTTCTTGTGCAATGCCTATCTGGTCATGGCACTCGGCCAAAAGGCGACCAGTCCCTCAGCGCGGATGGATGAGTCGAGGATCACTTCCTGACTTGGGTGGGTGTGGCGGGCGAAGTTCACCAGGACAGGCGTCGGCCCCAGTGAACTCCCTTCACTCACTGCACGCTCGTCTGAACCTGCGCCCCTGCGAGCAGTTCGGAGACGGTGACAAACTGATAGCCTTTTTCGCGCAGACCGTCAATGATCGCTGGCAATGCCAAGTGCGTCTGCTTGCAGGAGTCGCTGGCATGCATCAGGATGATGTCGCCGGGGACCGCCTTTGTCAGGACGCGGCTTTTGATGGCCTCGACGCCCGGGTTCATCCAGTCACGCGAATCTGTATTCCACTGAATCACCTTGTAGTGCATGCCTGTGAGTGTCGTGATAACGCGATGATTGAGATCGCCGTTGGGCGTGCGAATCATCTTTGGTCGGACGCCCGTTACGTCCTGGATGCTACGCTCTGCGCGGATGACCTGATCACGGATCCAGGCGTCTGTGTATTCCGTATAGTTTTTGTGCATGTATCCGTGACTCGCAATCTCGAAACCCATCGACTTGATCCGCTTTGCGATGTCGACGTGATGACTTACCCAAGGTCCGGATAGGAAGAATGTAGCCTTCGTGACATGCTTTTGTGCCAAGATATCTAAAATGGGTCCTGGGGCCTTCTCGCCCCATGAGATGTCAAACGTGAGGGCCAGTACTTTCTGGGACGTGTCGACTTTGTAGATCGCGACAGGTTCTGGCGCCACGGCCTTATGCGCGGAGGCCTGGCGCGCGCTGGCGGGTGCCTGCAGGTCTGCGCCGAACCATATCATGCCCACCAGGGCCAAGGCACAGGCGGACTGCACAATTTGTTGAGTTCTCGATCTCACCGGACTGGGACACTCCTTCAAAGGGTTGATGCATCCCAGTGTGTGCAAGCAGGGTGTTGATCATGCAAAAGGTGGGCTGTTTTGTGAGGGACGGAATCAAGCAACTGAACCGTCGGATGGGTCCATTCCTATGGATCGCAGGTGGAATCTTTCTGCTCGGAATTTTTTTGGGGGCTATTGCATCCCCGGCGATGGGGCGCATGCTGCAGCCGTTCGTCACGGGCCTTCGTCAAGAGGCGATGGGCTTGCGCTTCGATACAAAGGGACAATTGGAGTGGGCTCTGTTCGACAATAACTGGATGGTCAGTCTCTACATGGTGGCTGGCGGGGTGTTACTTGGTCTCGTTCCTGCCGCGGGTGTTCTCATCAACGGGGCGTTGATCGGTTACGTGATTACGACGCTCTCTGAAAGTGATCACGTAAGTCCGGTGTGGATTGTTGTGGCCGGCGTTCTTCCACACGGTATCTTTGAGATTCCGGCATACCTCTTGTCGGCTGGTCTGGGGTTGCGCCTTGGCCTGCTGGTGGTGCGCACCGGGACAGGGCGTGCGCACCGACGAGACTGGACCGCCATCATGCAGGACGTCGCACCGATCGTGGGTGCGTTCACAGTGCTTCTTTTGATGGCGGCTTTCATCGAGAGTCACGTCACGCCATGGCTGCTCCACAAAGTGATCTGAACGCACACGATGGGCGTTCAGGGGACGAAATCCTCGATCTCCTCTGCCGGGAATTCCAGCAGTTTGACTTCGTCATGTTCGCGATAGGAGACCGTGTACGTGTCGACAGAGCGGGCAAGGAGTTGCGGCATGGTGATGTGCAATTCACGCTCGAGTCGGTCGATGACCTCCGCCCGGGCTGCGATGTAGTCTCGATTTTTTGGCGCGAGCGAAAGGGCATACTGAAGCTGAGCGAAGCAAAGCAAAAACACTTCCATATCCTGAATTGGCGAGGGGTGTTCCACCTGCGTCTCACCTCCTGACTCCGATATGGTACCATAGATTTGCAGACGCGTTTCGACAGGAGGTCAGATGAATGATGCTACAGTCTACCATGGTACGCCGTCCAGTCCGAGTGATTGGCGTTCCGTCGGATCTTGGACAGGGGCGGCGCGGCGTCGATATGGGGCCAAGCGCCATCCGCTATGCAGGTCTTGCCGAAAAGCTTCGCGAGCTTGGGCATGATGTCGAAGACCTCGGCAACATTGACGTGCCCCAGCCTGAATCACGTGCACAAGGCGACCAAAAATTGAAGTACCTCTCGCAGGTACGTGCTGTCTGCGACCAGTTGCGTGTGCTTGTTCGAGACGCGCTGAGGGAGGGCCAGATGCCGATGGTGCTGGGGGGTGACCATAGTCTCTCGATTGGCAGCGTGGCGGGTGCAGCTGAGGCGTGTGGGCAGCTCGGGTGTATCTGGTTTGATGCGCACGGCGACATGAATACGGATGCAACCACGCCAAGCGGCAACATTCACGGCATGCCCCTCGCGGCCTCGTTGGGGTATGGCCATGTGGACTTGGTGGGGTTGGGCGGATTTTCACCCAAGCTCCGGCCGGACCGGGTCGTGCTCGTAGGCGCTCGGTCGATTGACACCGATGAACGTACGCTGATCAGGGAGTCAGGGATGCATGTCTTCACTATGGCTGACGTCGACGAACTGGGGATGAGCGCGGTCATGCATAAAGCGATCGACATCGCTTCGGCCGGTACGACGGGCATCCATCTTAGTGTTGACCTGGATGGATTGGATCCGATGTACGCGCCCGGTGTCGGAACTCCGGTCAACGGGGGATTCACCTATCGCGAGGGACATCTGGCGATGGAATTGCTGGCTCAAGCGGGTTGTGTTCGATCCGTGGACTTTGTCGAGGTCAACCCCATTTTGGATTCGGAAAATCGGACAGGGCGCATGGCGGTTGAACTGGCTGCGTCACTGCTCGGTTTGCGTGTGATGTGATCGCGGCGAAGAGGTGGGGATGATTAGGGGATTTGGACTTTGACGTGGGAAGTCCAAGCGAGCGGGAGTGCGGTGCATATGAAAGACGCTTTATACACAGAGTTGTGTCAACGTGAGGATGTACAGTGGATTGACGTACGGTCCCCCGGGGAGTTTGCCGAATCGGCCATCCCGGGTGCCGTGAATATCCCGCTGTTCGACGATGAGGAACGTGCGCTTGTCGGCACAGTGTACAAGCAAGAGAGCCCGGAGATGGCAAGAGAACTGGGCTTGGACTTATATGGTGGGAAGTTGCGTGAAATCGTCGCGTCTACCCGGGCGGCTTGCGATGGCCGTGTTGCGGCCGTCTACTGCTGGCGTGGTGGGATGCGAAGCAAGGCCGTCGCCACCGTTCTCGAGTTGATGGGGGTACCGACTCTTCGCCTGACGGGTGGGTACCGACCCTACCGTGAGTTTGTTACAGAGCAGTTGGCGTCACAAACTGAGGCCAACTTGCCGCCGGTCGTGGTGTTGCACGGTATGACCGGCGTGGGCAAGACGATGTTGCTGCAACGGCTGGAGAGTGAAGGGATCCCCGTTGTTGATCTGGAAGCGATGGCGCGCCATCGCGGTTCCGTTTTTGGCGGGATCGGTCTGGCTCCCGCTAATCAGCGACAGTTTGATTCGGCTCTTTTGCAGCGGCTGCAAGTCCTGAGAGACGCCCCGTATCTCTTGGTGGAGGCGGAAAGCAAACGGATTGGTCGAGTCACGATGCCGGACGGCCTCTACCAAGCGAAGCTATGCGGCCGTAACATTGAGTTGACTGCCTCATTGCCGGTTCGCGTGGACAGAACACTGATGCAGTACAGACTGGATGACGCGGACGCTTTCGCCAGCGAGATCCGGGGGGCCGTCGATCGAATTGAAAAACGATTCTCGCCCGACCTACGTCGACGCGTCTATGCGTATGTCGACCAGCGTGACTACCGAGCGTTGTTTGGTGTGTTGTTGGATGAGTACTATGATCCACGCTACCGACACGCCATGTCGCAGTATCAACGCGAATTCGAACAGATCGATGGAGCGGACCTTGACCGCGCCGCTGTTTGCCTGATGCGGCGTCTTGACGAACTGTATGGGCGGATGGGAGTGGCCATAGTCGGGTAGACGGCATGCACTGAAACAGACGCGATCGCGTTCGCTCAGGAATTTGCGAAAGCGAACTCGGGATCTGTGAGGTGCTACTGCCTTGATTTATCTTGCGCTCGGTGATTCCATAACACATGGCTATGAGGCGAGTACTGATGATCGACGCTACGTCGATGTGTTGACCCGAAAGTTGGCAGGCGTTCAACGGACCCACGCTTATGTCCATGCAAAACCCGGATGGACCTCAGCGCAACTTTTGCGGTCCCTGGACCGTATACCCCTATGTATCCTCTGTGAAGCGGAACTGGTTTCACTGATGATCGGCGGTAACGACTTGCTCAAGGAACTGCCTTGGTTCCTGGATGACCCTGACGAGGGCGTGCAGCGGCTCGAACGGTCCTTTCGGCCGAGAGTGGAGGAGATCCTTCGCACGGCCGTACGCAATCCGGCGGCAAAGGTGATTGTCTGCACGGTGTACAATCCCTTCCCCAAGGCTGAGTTGGCGCAACGGGCGATCGCCGCAATCAATGGGATTCTGGCTGACATCGCGCGCGAGCGGGGCGCTTGGCTGGCACCAGTCCATGAGCGCTACGGCGGCCAGGAAGACCGTTTGGTGCATCGGTTCAAGCGCGGAGAACTACAGGACTTTCGCTTGCGCAACAATCCCATTCACCCCAATGATGCCGGGCATGAGCGGATTGCCGAAGTCATCTTTCAGACGTGGCGGCGAGCCATGAGGGCGCCGACGCGTTCGAGAAGCAAGCGCAGAACGCAGGCGCGCACCGGATCTGCGCCCCGAGCAAGACTTTCCCGAGACAGGAGTGTATAATATTCTACGGGAATCGGCGAATGCTTCAGGATGTGGGGGCGGACGATGGAACGGTTGGGTCCGGGTGTTGTCCAGAGAGCGCAGACAGGCGATCTTGATGCATTTTCAGAGATTGTCAAGGCGTTTGAGGATCCTCTGTATACGCTTGCCTTTCGCTTTTTGAGCAACGGAGGCGAGGCGGAAGATGCGGTACAGGAGACGTTCTTGCGGGTGTACACGCACTTGCCTCGCTATGATCAGCAGTTCAAGTTTACGACGTGGCTCTATCGCATTGCGACCAACGTCTGTATTGATCGGTTACGCAAGCGGCGACCGACGGCTTCCTTGGACTCTGAGGGCCAGGATGGCGACGATTTTGTCGGCGAGTGGCATGACCGGTTGGCGAGTTCTGCGCCGACTCCGGAGGAGATGTTGCTTCGCAGCGAGACGTGCAACGAGGTGCAGCGAGCGTTAGCTGACTTGCCGATGCCCTATCAGACGGTGCTCATACTTCGTTATATCCAAGAGTTTTCCTTGAAAGAAATCAGTGATATTTTGCATGTGCCGATCACAACCGTCAAGACGCGCATTCACAGAGGGCGCGAGGCCATGAAAGAACTGATGGCAAGAGTGCCGGTCTCGTGACAGGAGGCCATGACCGCCTTGTCGGGACAGTATAGAGGAGGGGTTCTTCATGACTTGTGAAGAAGCACGCGCAAGCATGCATTTTCACCTCGACGGCGATGACCATCTGCATGTGGCAAGGGCACGTGTTCATACCGCAGGCTGTATGCATTGTGAGCGGCATGTGCGCGCGTTAATCGAAGTGGAACAGGAATTGAAGATATTGAAGCGCTATGCCGCCCCAACCGGGTTGACTGAGCGCATTCTGCAGTCTGTGCAGGGGATCCCTCAAAAGCGCCCGCTTGCACGTGTCACCACCATGCAGTAGCTGGCAACGAATTGTGTTTGACTCTGACCGAAGCCGCCCGCCCGTTGGACGAGTCTGCAGGTGATATCCTATGGATCAGTTTCTCGCCTTGGTTCACAAGTTTACGGCATTTGACATACTGGACATCCTGATCGTCTCGTATGTGTTTTACCGTGTGATTTTACTCATTAGGGGAACGCGTGCGGTCCAGCTGGTCAAGGGGATCTTGACGCTACTTATCGTAGATGGGTTGAGTCGTGTTTTGCATCTGCAAGCGTTGAACTTTTTGCTTGATGAGGTGTTAACGGTCGGGGTCTTCGCGATTCCGGTTGTGTTTCAGCCTGAGTTACGCAGGGCGCTCGACCAGTTGGGGAGGACGAATATTTTTCATTTTTCCAATCCGCTGCCCAGTTCTCGCGAGGTGAATCGCACGGAGCGGGAACTGGTGTCTGCGGCCCAAGTATTCGCCAAGAACCACATCGGCGCTCTGATCGTTTTGGAACGGGATACCGGACTCACGGAGTATGTGGAGACGGGGATCCCACTCGGAGCGCTGGTCACCAAAGAACTGCTGATTAACGGATTTATACCGAACACGCCGCTCCATGATGGCGCGATGATCATTCGCGATGAACGAGTCATGGCGGCATCTTGTTATCTGCCGCTTTCGGACAGCCCATTGCTCGGGAAGGAACTCGGGACGCGTCATCGGGCGGCCGTCGGGATCACGGAGCAAACGGACGCCATGGCCTTGGTTGTATCCGAAGAGACCGGGAAGGTATCGATTGCTCAGGCGGGGAAGCTGTATCGAGACTTGGATGAAGCGGGGCTGATGGCTCGGCTGGTCGAAGGATTACACCCTGCCCGACAACCGTATTTCCGGTTATGGCGAAAGGCGGATATGTCATGAGGCGGCGCCGGAGTCTGTTGCACAGCAACACCTTTGCACGGCTTTTCTCCTTGGCGCTCGGGTTCAGTCTTTGGGTCGTAGTCAATTCCAATTTCGGCGGAGGGTCTGCGCAGAGCGGGCTCGCTCTGACCACTGCTGTCGTGCAAAATATCCCTGTCGATGTACTCACATCGCCGCACATGATTGCAGTCAGTGTAAGGCCGCGCAAGGTATCCGTGTCGGTTTCCGGGAGTATCATCGAGGTCGCGGCGGTGCAGGTGGAGTCGGCGGGGCTGCGGGCCGTGGCCAAGGCGTTGACATTGGGTCCGGGGGTACATCAGGTACCACTGGTCATTGCCAATGGCCCCTACAGTACCGCGACGTACACTCCAGATACCGCAACGGTTGAGATCGACTTGCAACCGAGCCTCACTGTCGAAGTCGCTCCCCAGGTGCAGCTGATTGGACATCCGCAGACGGGTCTCACGGTGGGTCGCGTTGTGCTCCCTGTGGATGAGGTTCACGTTACGGGGCCGTCCACGCTCGTCCACCAGGTCTCGCGAGTGGTCGCAGACGTGACCGTCAGTGGCGCTCAAAACGAAGTCGTTCGCAAGGTATCTTTTGCGCCGCTTGACCTTGGGGGGCGTGCGGTTCCGGGGCTCACCCTGGAGCCGGCGTTTACTGTCGTTCGGGTGCCGATTCACGGCGATGAACGGACCGTTCCCTTGGCGGTGGCGCTTATCGGCAAACCAGCCAGCGGCTACGCTGTGTCCGCCATGACCGTTCAGCCGCCGACCCTGCAGATATTTGGCAACTCCGCGCAGCTTCAGGGAGTTCCCCAGATTGTCCTCCCGCCGATTAACGTCGCGGGGTGGAAGGCTGGGCGGTTGCTCCACGTGACGGTTCCACTCCCGTTCCAAGGCAGCACGGTCAGTGTTCCATCGGTGACCGTGGCGGTGTCGATTGGCCCCAGTGACACGGTGACTCTCTCGGATGTGCCCATACGAGTACTTTACCGCAAAGGGAGTCTGAGTTACGCCCTTGCACACAGTGTGATGGTGGCTGTCACGGTGAGCGGACCTGCACAGACGATCGCGAATCTGACTTCGGCTGACGTGCAGGGTTTTGTGACGGCCGCAGGGGGCGCGCCTGGGAAGACGGCACCATTGGCCGTTCAGGTAGCCGTTCCGCAGGGGTGTCAAGTCAGCCGTATCGTCCCGTCCACGGTAGAAGTCAGCGCGCGGCCGTTCGTGCCCTAGTGTTGTTTGTAGACTCATGAGAAGGAAGCTCAAAGGAGGCGGGATGCAGTGACTCGTTTGTTCGGAACTGACGGGGTTCGCGGGGTGGCGAATCGGGAATTGACACCGGAACTGGCTTTTCAGCTGGGCTTTGCGGCAACTCGTGTACTCGCCACGGAGATGGAAAAGACCTTTGTGGTCGGGCGCGACACGCGGGTATCCGGTGACTTGCTCGAGTGTGCGCTTTGCGCGGGTGTCATGTCTGCCGGGGGAGATGTGTGGCGCCTGGGCGTGATCCCCACGCCGGGCGTAGCGTACGTGACACGGACGTCTGGAGCGGCAGCTGGCATCATGATCTCTGCCTCCCACAACCCTATGGAGGACAATGGCATCAAGTTTTTCGGTGCGGACGGTTTCAAACTCCTGGATGCGATCGAAGACGAGATGGAGACGCAGATGGCTCGAGTTGCTCATGCTGACCGGCCTATCGGAGCCCACGTGGGGCGCCTGCGCGAACACCCGGCAGCCGCCGATGCTTATATGCAGTTCCTGCGGGGTACCGTACGCCATCGGTTCGATGGCATGAAAGTCGTTGTCGATGCGGCCAACGGAGCGGCCTATGAAGTCGCCCCGCAGTTGCTGCGATCGCTGGGGGCGGATGTGACCGTGATTTCCGCCAATCCGGATGGGGTCAATATCAACGTTCACTGCGGGTCAACGCATCCCGAGATGCTGGTGGAGCAGGTTCGCGAGACGGGAGCCGACGTGGGGCTGGCGTTTGACGGCGACGCGGATCGGCTGATCGCGGTCGATGCTGCTGGGCACATCGTCGACGGCGATCGCATCATGCTGATTTGCGCCCGTGATCTGCAGTCGCGAGGTGCTCTGCGTGCGCATACGCTGGTCACGACGGTGATGAGTAACTATGGCTTTGTCAAGGCGGCTCGCGAGCAGGGAATCGAACTCGTCAGAACGGCAGTCGGCGACCGTTACGTGATGGAAGCGATGCGCGATGGAGGGTACACCTTAGGCGGCGAGCAGTCAGGGCACGTGATTTTTTTGCAGCACAACACCACGGGCGATGGTGTGCTGACTGGCCTGCAACTGCTCGACGCCATGGTGGATGCAGGAAGGCCGCTCGAGCAACTGGCAGGCATCATGCGCTCGTATCCGCAGGCATTGATCAACATTCGCGTGCGTGACAAGACGGCGTGGCGCCGTAACGATGCTGTGGGGGCTGCGATTCAGGAGGTGGAGTCGGCACTTGGCGAGGAGGGGAGAGTCCTCGTTCGAGAGTCAGGGACTGAACCGATCGTTCGGGTCATGGTGGAGGCCCCTGATGAAATGCAAGTGCAAAGATTGGCGGCCGCGATCGCCGAGGTGGTGCGGGCGCAACTCGGGACCTGAGGATGCGGGTTAGCTCCAGTACTGGGGTGACCGGGCTGTTGTTTTGGCCCTGGAGACGTCGTCTGACGGTGTCATGTGGTTGACGGATCAGTGGTCATGCCGTATAGTGTGGGACAATGTGAGGAGGTGACCGCATTTCGGCAGAGCACTCATGTGCGAACGACAGGTGTGTAAGATAGTGGCCAAGGTAGGGAAGCAACGTAGGATCGTGGAACGGGGACGAGGGTAAGCGCCTGGACTGGGCCGTGTGGCTCAGTTGACGCGGTGGAGGTTAGCGAAGAATTCGGCGGGTGCCTCCCGGTGTAGCTCCGCATCGCAGGAAACGAGTCAAAGCTGTCGGGTGACCGACAGGACAACGCTTGTTTCGGGAGTGACTGATCGCAGGTGTTGGGACCAAGCCAGCGCGACAGTCTTTCGACGTTGTGTTCGTGTTGAACTTAACAGACTTTTAGATGGCATGGTTTGATCGACTCCCCACGTTACTCTGTGTTCCTTCCTTAGTTATTGCCGCCGGCAACTCTTACGCTATAGACCTTCTTGTCTTTCCTACGAGGACTTTAGGCTCTGCGCCGCTCTGCTTGGTCGCGCCCTGTCAGCCGGGTGCATGTGGCCCAAGCTGGGCTCTGTTTCGTTGTGGTTGCCTCAGGAGACTCATGCTTATGGATTCGTGTCGCGAGCTTGAAAGGAGCGGGTTGATCGATGTGTGGTATCGTTGGCTATATCGGGAAACGCCAGGCGCAAGATGTTTTGCTGGCCGGTTTAAGCAAGCTGGAGTACCGCGGTTATGATTCTGCCGGTGTCGCCATTTTACATGAGGGAGCCTTTCAACTTGAAAAATCAGTTGGTCGGTTGTCTGTTCTCGCGGACCGCCTCGCCGTCGACCCCCTAAGCGGCAGTCAAGGAATCGGACATACTCGTTGGGCGACGCATGGGCGCCCGTCGGACGCCAATGCGCACCCGCATGCAGACTGCTCAAGTGCGTTTGTTGTCGTGCATAACGGGATCATTGAAAACTACCTCCAGCTGCGAGATGATCTGACGGCGCGCGGCCATCAGTTTGCTTCGGAGACCGATACGGAGGCCGTTGCCCATTTGCTCGAGGAACATTGGACCGGCGATCTAATGGAGACAGTACTTCGTGCGCTCCGTGACATTCGCGGTGCGTATGCGTTGGGGATTATGGCTACGGCCGAACCCGGCAAGATGATCGCCGTTCGCAAACACTCTCCTCTTGTGATCGGAATTGGCGAGGGAGAAAATTTCATTGCGTCTGACATTCCGGCTGTGCTCGAGTACACCCGAAACGTCTACATTCTCGAGGAGGGGGAACTGGCTGTCGTTACGGCGGCTGGCGTGTCGTGCTTCACACTCGAAGGCGTACCTGTGGACTATAAGCCCTTTCGAGTCACGTGGGATGCGGTGGCGGCTGAGAAGGGCGGTTATGCGCACTTCATGAAGAAGGAGATTCACGAGCAACCGAAAGCCGTTCGAGACACGCTCAGTGGACGCCTCGTGGATGACGGTACGCGCATCGATCTGCCGGAACTCGGATGGTCGGCGACTATGGCCAAAGACATCGATCGCATTCACATCGTCGCTTGTGGAACGTCCTATCATGCGGGGCTGGTCGGTAAAGTCGCCCTGGAGTCACTGGCCCGCATCCCGGTCGACGTGGAGATTGCGTCCGAGTATCGCTACCGAAATCCGATCGTGACGGACCGCACCCTCATTCTCGTGATCTCGCAGTCCGGTGAGACGGCCGATACGCTAGCTGCACTCCGGGGAGCCCGTGCCAGAGGTAACCGGGTTTTGGCGATTACCAACGTCGTCGGAAGCTCAGTTGCCCGCGAGGCGGACGATGTGATCGTTACGTGGGCCGGTCCCGAGATCTCGGTCGCCTCGACCAAGGCCTATACCACGCAACTCGTGGCCCTTTACCTGTTTGCGGCCTATGTCGCAGCGCTTCGGGGTGTGGTGGATCCCAAGGAGTTGCTGACGTTGGCACACGAGCTGGCGGGGATCCCGGAAAAGCTGGAAGAGCTTCTGGATACGGCACCAGTCATTGAAGAGATTGCGCGCGAATTTTCCGCGTGGAGTGATGCCTTCTTTCTTGGGCGAGGTCTCGACTATGCTGTAGCGCTCGAAGGAGCGCTCAAGTATAAGGAGATTTCGTATATTCATGCAGAGGCGTACCCGGCCGGGGAGCTAAAACATGGGACGCTCGCGCTCATCGTCGAGGGAGTGCCCGTGGTGGCGATGGTGACCCAAGATGACGTGTATGAAAAATCGATCAGCAACATCAAGGAAGTGAAGGCGCGCGACGCGCATGTTCTGGCGCTGGCGTGGGCCGGCGACACACAGACGCACAAATCTGTGGATCGCGTCCTGTACGTGCCCCGCACGATCCCCTTTCTCGCGCCGCTGATGCTGATCGTGCCGCTGCAATTGCTTGCCTACTACGCCTCTGTAGCTCGGGGCAACGACGTGGACAAACCGCGGAACCTCGCCAAGTCCGTGACAGTGGAGTAGACACGTGCGCGGTGAGGCGCATTGCTCGTGCAGTTGAGCAGGTGTGTTTGGACGGTGCGGGCGAATTCGGATCGAGTCCGGATTCGCCCGTCTTTTTTAGCGGCCGCACCGTCAGTCTGAATGAGATCAACGGCCCAGGGCGGCCCCTTCCTTTGGACGGCGATTCC
>Ga0080006_1164622_pt1 | contig 16532 bp, 17 predicted proteins | sample RS3BMetagenome_FD_69209 | JGI IMG/M metagenome (GOLD analysis project Ga0080006, IMG submission 69209) | Ferric oxide microbial mat and aquatic microbial communities from Rainbow Spring, Yellowstone National Park, USA - RS3B (SPADES... ... | reverse complement strand
GCGTCCCCGCTCTTTTGGGGTCGACTGTCCCCCAATCAGTGGATCAGTGGGGGGCAAATGGTCCCTTGCCGCCGAGCCTTTGCGGGCACGCTGACGGGCGGCGGGGAGGCTCCATGAGCCGCCCAGGCATGTGCAGCCTGGCGTACCCGCCACTCGGCGGCAAGGGTTCGGCTTCGCCCACATTCGCCCGGAACTCGTGCACGCATGGCGGTCCATTCGGGACGCGGTACGACAAATAAAGTGGCATACGACACATGCCGATTCCCGGGGTGCCCTCGAAGGGGCCTTACAATGACGGGCGGGGACGCCGCGGCAACTGCCGGGATGTGATAGGTATCCAATCAGACAGGCATAGCATGGTGTTGCAGTGCTGGATGGCGCTAGACCGACTCTACTTATCCAAGAGAAGATATGAAGGACAGGACGTGTGGTCGTAGAGGCGAAGCGTTCGCATCGACGAGTCGCCCTCCGGGCATTGGTTGCGTCGCAATCGGGTGCCCGGTGTGCCGCTCATCTGACAAATGCAGACGCTTAGGAGGCGACCGGGTGACCAGAAGAGCCCTGTTGTCCGCGGTGGCGTCGGGCGTGGTCGGAGGCACACTGTCCGCGTGCCGCGGCAGGTCAGCGACTCCTGGGCCGAGTCGCGCGGCAACGGTCCCCGTAACGTTGCACGTGTGGATCCCCTTCGGCGATGTGCCCGGATTGAACAGCGCCTTTCAGGCCGCGAGTGGAATCAGTCTGAACTTAGCGCCGGGCGCTGCGCCCGTGGACGTTTACTCTCTCGTTCCTCCTGATTTGCCATATTTGCCTTCTCTCCTTCCCCTCGACAATCTGCTTCACCTGGTAAACTACAATCCTAGCTCCGTGGTCCCAGACACGGTGGATGCGTTTCGATGGAATGGACGCTTGTACGGATTGCCCGCTGGCGTGCGGACCCTTGAGGTCGCCGTCGAATCGACGGTCTTTGCATCCCTGCCAAAGCAAGCGTTGCAACCTGGATGGACGGTGAACGGCCTTCTCTCATCCATTGGACCTGGTTGTAGGGCCACTGGGTCGTTGCCGTGGTTGGGTGGGATCGACTTCAGGCACCCTATTGTGTGGGGCGGATTCCTCGGACGAGATCATGACCTAGTTGTCGATGACCGGTTGGATCTGTCCAATCCCACCACCATCGCGGGGGCGCAGGAACTCATCAACTTGGTCTCCGCCCTGGGATGGGCGGGCACGAAGCCTGGCAAGGTGCCGCCGTGGATGTCGCCGGCCAATTCGTCGGCGTTCTCCCTGGCTGTCACCGGGTTGGAAGGGAGCCGCGGGGCCTATCGTGCCCCTTGGCCCGCAGTGGGGGGTGGCCACGTGTGCCCGGGCATTGTCTATGGGTTGGGTATCGCCGCACAGTGCCAACATCCAGAGGCCGCCCTTCGATTCATCACGTGGTTATGGGAGCCGGCGGCGCAAGCTCTACTGACAAGCCAACGCTTTCCTCCGGTGGTGGCTGCAGAAGGGCCGTGGAGAACGTACTTTTCAGCCCTCGGAGCGACGACTGGTCCCGGATGGATGGATCTAGGCGCATTTCACAACGTCTTAAAGGGGTGGCCGGGCGGAGTGGTGACTTGGCCCAATAGCAGCCGTCTCGTGTCTGGGGCCACCGCCCCGTACTGGGCCGCCGTAGGCAACGCACTACACAAGGCCGTGTCTGCGCCCAACCAATTGCGTAACCTACTCGCACAGGCCGCTGCGGAGACAAACGCCGCTTGGGCATCGGTCAAAGCCGCACCCGCATCTACCGGTGGGGGCGTGAGGCTCGCACCAGGCACCGCCATTGTGGCCGCGTTTCAGGCGTTCACGGAGACCGGCGCGGTGATGCCATCCACCCAGCGCACGGGCTGCACGCCGTCCTGATGCGAACGGCGGGGAGGCTGGTTCGTGAACGTCGGATGATTCGAACACTTTTGCGTGCAACCACCTCCCCGACTCCGCAGGGGGGCAGATGCGCTCACTTTGTCCTTGCAGTTTCTTGGAAGACAATGCAGGCTGCGGGCATGGTCGGTGGCACGGATCTGGTCACCAGCGAGTGGGAGTACGTGCTGGGCTTGCTGCCCAAGGACCTCGTCCGCTCAGCGTGGAGTCAGAGCGCCTCGATCCGGCGGCGGCAGGTCGACTCGGCTCGGGCGCTGCTATGTCTGGTCTTGGCGTACGCCCGGTGCGACTGGTCGCTACGCACGACCGCAGCGGCGTCCGAGCGCATGGGCATGGGACGTCTCAGCGACGTCGCGGTGCTCAAGCGCTTCCGCCGCTGCGGGCCGTGGCTTGCCGTGATCACGGGGCAACTGCTGCGGCAGGGCAGACGCACTTTGTCGTCCGCCTGCCGCGGAACCGGATGACCTACCGGAACGGCGAAGGCGGGCAGGCCTGGGACCTCCTCACGTTCCTGCGCGGGCTCCCCGCCTCGCTTAGCGTGTCCGGATTATAGGAATCCGTCGTCACGGAGTAAATCTCCGGGTCGGCGAAACCGGGGCGCACCGGCTGCGGCCGGTACCCCCGGTTTCAGGTCGTCCTCCAACCGTTGCAGGAAGGCCGTAGCCCGGCTGGACCCAGGGACCTTGTCTGGACGCACAGCAGTTACCGGCCTTCTACGTCTTCCGCGCCGCGGGCAGGAGGGCTGAGGGTCGGATCCGCCGCGCGCAGCCCCGGCGGCGGTGGGGGGCTTCCCTCAGGAGGCCCCGGTCCCCGGACGGGCCGAGGCATGCGCCATCTGTCACCCCTCGGCATCCCGCCGCGTACCCTGCGGACGAGCGATGCCCGGCCGGAGCCCGCCCGCGCGGCACGGCCAGATTTTCCAAAGGGGATGACCCCGCCGTGGCGCTGTTTGAGACCACCTTCCCCCCCTATGTCGCCTTCGGCAGCCGCAACCTGTCCAGCGGCAACGTCGGCACCGATGTGGCGGTGGTGCAGACCGTCTACAACCAGATGCTCAAGGTGATGAACCCGCCGCAGGGCCCGATGGGCCAGCCCATCACGGCCACCGGCACCTACGACGCGCCCACGGTCCAGGCCGTGAAGAACATTCAGTCGTTCTTCGGCCTGACCGCCGACGGTGTGGTCGGGACCAACACCTTCTTCCTGTTCGGCCAGGGGGTGGGCGCCAACGTCACCTACGGCGGCCCGCGCTACGGCAGCCGCAACCTCAGCCAGGGCAGCCAGGGCGGCGACGTCACCGTCCTGCAGAACCGCCTCAACCTCTTCCGTTACAGCAGTGCGATCGGCAAGCCGGCCGACGGGATCTTCGGGGTCAAGACCATGACGGCCGTGACCCAGTTCCAGACGGACGCGGTGGCCAACGGCGACATCGGGCTCGCCGCGGACGGCGTCGTGGGCCCGTCCACGTTCGATGCGACATGGATCTACACGTATGCCGGCGGCCGCGGCATCTTCACGGGCAGAAACGGCTTCGACGTGGTATTCATCCAGACACTGCTCAAGAAGCTCGGCTTCTACGGCGGTCCGGTCCAGGGCTACTACGACGCCGCCACGCGCGCGGCGGTGATCGCGTTCCAGACGTCCGCCGGCATCTCGGCCGACGGCGTGATCGGCCAGGCGACATACTTCGCCCTCGGTCAGCGGAACCTGGTGGCCGCGCCCTCACCTTTACCGATACCGCCCATCACGCCGACACCGCCGGAGTCGCGCTGTTGCGTCACGCTGCTGCCCACGACGAGCGCCATCCCCCCCGCCGTGGGCTCCGTGGCGATCCACAACGTGAGCGGCACCTCGGTGCCGTCCGAGGCGCTCGTCTCCGCGCACCTGGCGGCGGCCAGCGCCTACGGCTCCCAGTACACCCAGTTCGGGGTCTCCCTCGACGCCGGGGCCTACGCGGCGATGACGCAGTGCTCGTCGGGCGTATGGGTGCTCGGGTTCTCCCACCTCGCCAGTCCGTTCGTGACGAACACCTTCCGGATCGCGCCGCTGGCCGCGGACGGCACGCCCGGGCCCGTCATCCTGCAGGGCACGACCAATTGCCCGCTGACGGCGGACGACACGGCAGACGCGTAGGCGTCGGGGGGGCCGCGGGCGCACATGGGTGGGCCGCCGGGGGGATCGGAGGGTGCGGGTGGGCCGCCGTGGGGGCGCGCCAGCCGGGGCGTGGCGCAAGGCGCCCCCCTTGCGGGCCGGTGGAAGGTGCGGGCGACCAGCGGGCGCCGGCCTTCCACCGGCCCGCCGCCAGGCCCGCGGCGTCGGTGCACCCACGCATCCCGGGAGCGGGGCTGCGGGCCGGTGGCAGGTCGTTCCGCGGGCCGCGGAGGCGGCCCGCCGCCTGCGGAACGGCGCGCAGCCGGGTCCCCGCCGCGACCGGTCGGGGGCATCCGTCCACAGGCGCCCGGTCAGGCCGGTTGAGGCGTCCCGGCGCGGCCGGGCGGATCCAAGGCGCAGCCCAGCGCGGCCCGCAGGCGCGAGGCGACCTCCTCCATCTGTTCGGGCGTGGCGACATCGTCGCCGAAGGGATAGATCCGCGCCAATTCACCGCCGTGCGAGCGCGGCAGGATGTGGAGGTGGAAATGCCCGTCCTCGGCCGTCTGCAGCGGCACCTCGTGCGTCGGGCGGACTCGGCCGCTGACCCGCGCCGGCCCCGCGCCAGGGTACAGGATGGCGCCCATCTGCACCCCGTCGGCGCCCAGCACTGTATGGACGGCGGTCGCGACGCGCATCACCGCCGTCATCACCTTCGCGCCCGCCCCGTCCGCAAACAGTTCGGACGCGGAGAGATGCCGCCGCGGGACCACCAGCACGTGCCCGGGCGCGCTCTGGCGCCAATCCAGAAACGCCACGGCATCGTCGTCCGCGTAGACGACGGCCTGGGGCAGGTCGCCGCCCGCCACCGACTCGCAGTACAGACAGGGAAGCACGTTCCCACGCTCCCATCGCCGGGGCCCCCTCGGGCCGGTCCGTCATGCTGAAGCCGCGACTGCGTCTTTAGGAGATCTCGGTGAGGTAAGTTCGGCTCCACCGGCCCGGTCGCCTGCCGGCGCAGTACAATCCCAGCATCCCGACCGCCGTACCGGGCGACCGGCGGCCCGGCATGGCCCCACCGGCGTCCGACCGGGGCCGTCTGCCGGGGTGAATTTTGACACCAGCCCGCGCGTGGCGGGGGGCGGGACCGCCCGCCCCCCGCCACGCGTTGGCGCCGGGGCGAAGGGAAACGATGCACTTGGAGCCGCCGCCCGCTTCGACCGAAGCCGCGGTGCCGGGGGCCGCGGCCCTGGCCCGCATCCGCACCCTCTGCACCGGCCGGGTGCAGGTGCACAAGGCGCCGGCCGATGCGCCATCACCGGGCCGGCCCGCCCAGGAATACCGAACGGCGATCGTCAAGTCGCCCCTCTTCGGGCCGATCTTCATCGACGTTCTGGGACTTGCCGGCGACGAGCAGGCGGACCGCCGCCACCACGGCGGGCCGGACAAGGCGGTCCACGCCCACTTTGCGCAGCACCTGGAGTGGTGGGGGGAGCGGCGGGGCCGGCCGGTCCTCGACGGGGAGATCGGCGAGAATCTGACGCTGGCGGCGGCCGCCGACACGGCCGAGCCGGACGAGCCGGACGAGCACGCCTTCTGCATCGGCGACCTCGTCGCCGCGGGGGATGCGCTGCTGCAGGTGTCGCAGCCGCGGATCCCCTGCTTCAAGCAGGCCCGGCAGTTGGGGCTGCCGGACGCCGTCGCCGTGGCGGTGGACGCCGGTCGCACGGGCTTCTACCTCCGGGTGCTGCGGGGGGGCGAGATCCGGGCGGGCGACCCGCTCCTGCTGCTGCAGCGGCCCCACCCCTGGGCGAGCATTGCGGCGGTCAACCGCGCGCTGCACCCCGCCCGGCGAGATGCGGAAGTCGCGGCCCGCCTCACCGCCCTGCCCGAACTGTCGGAGTCCGTCCGGCAGATGCTGCGCATGTGAGGGGCCTCGGGGCCGCCGCAGTCCGGGCGGACGGGGAAGCGGCCGCCGCCGACGGCCCGTCGCGCGCCGCGCTCGGGACACCGGCCGGCGGCGGGGTCCGGAGTAGGTCGAGCGGCGCTCGACCTACGTCTCCCGCCCGCCCCCGGTGATGCGGATGGAGACGTCCAGCCCGAGGTGCAGGTGCGAGAAGGCGGCCGGCCAGTCGGCGGTGGCGTCCGGGTAGCGGGCATGCACGCGCGGGGCCAGGCCGATGACGTCGGTGCCGTCCTTCTGGAGTTCGTCGAGGACGCCGCGGACCTGGGAGGTGAGTTGTGCGGCCGCATCGCCCTCCAGAGGGCGGATGTCCTTGTCGTCCAGGATGAGGCCGTGGCCCTCCCGCAGATACGCCTGGAAACGCATGTGCAGAACGATGTCCGAGGGGGAGACGACCTGCAGGCGCTTGGTGACGCCCACCACCCGGAGGGTCACCGGGCCCGCGGCGCCGGGCAGGGTGACGACCCCGTCGGGGAAGCCCTGCTTCTTGATCAACCAGTCCAGCACGGAGGTCTGGTACCCGGTCACCGTACCCACCATGCGGCCGCGCAAAAAGAGCGCCGTACCCACGCCGGTGAAGGCCTGCCCCTGGGTCGAGGGCGCGATGATCGGGGCGTACGCGGCCTCGCTTTTGGAGTACGTCAGGGCCATGAAGCGCCACAGCGGGTCTGGACTGGTCGGCACGTGGACGACCTCGGCCTGGCGCAGGTATTCGAAGAGCGGCAGGGCCACGCCCTCGGGTGCCTTCTGCTGCAGCAGGGCGCCGGCATCGGCGGTGGTGACCACGATCTGCGCGGACTCGGACACCTCGCCCGAGCGTAGGAAGAAGTCGAGCGGCGTGAGCGCCCCCTGCTCCGCGAGGGGCATCCCGATGGCGATCAGCGACAGGTTGCCCAGGTAGAGGAACCGGTCGCTCTCCTGGCGCAGGTTGTCCATGGCGAGGCCGACATTGACACCCGTGGCCCCGATGGTCCGCGGCACACCCGTGCCGCTGCTCTGCCCGCCGCCGCCCAGGCTCCCGCCCCCACCGCCACCGCCCTGACCCTCCGGGGCCGGATACTGCACGGTGACCCGGTAACCGATGCCCGCCGGACCGAGATCGACGCCCGCGCCCACCACCAGCGCGCGGCGCTCGATGTCCACCAGTTCGGCGCAGCCGGTGAGCAGGATCGCCCCGGTCAGCAGCAATGCGAGTCCGACATGCCGCCGCCTCACGCCCCCCGTCCCTCCGCCGCGCGGCGCCGCCCCGCCAAGAGCAGCAGGAAGAGGGGCACAAGCACGCCCACGCCGACGACCGCGAAGTCCCAGGTGTTGGTCGCGGCGCGGCTCAGGAAACGCGGAATGGAAACGCCGGCCAGGTAGGCCGCCGCCGCCGCCGCGGGAATCAGCCAGGTGCGCCACCTGCGGAGGCCGAGGGCCGAGGACAGCACATGGATGCCGGACCAGAGGTAGAAGGCCAGCACGACATACATGATCATCTCCCAGACCAGGACGGTGACGGTCGTCAGCCGTTGGAATGGCATCCAGCGGAAGCTGACCGTGCCCGTGACGGAGAACAGCGGGTAGCGCAACCGCTCGGCCATGCCGCTGCCCAGGATCATCACCGGCTCGGCGAGGCCCAGCGCCAGGAGCGCCCAGGCGAGCAGCATCGCGGGCAGGACCCAGCGGTGCAAGCCGTCCGTGCGCCCCACCGTCCCACCCAGGACGAGCAGGCAGAGGAACCCCCGCAGCGAGCCGATCGAGGAGAACACCGACGGCGCGAAGTACGCCCGCCAATCGAAGCCCGACAGGGGCAGGAGCCGCGCGGGGACGGCCGCGGGCAGCGGCGCGGCGAAGATGACCAGCAGGCCCGCCGCGATGAACAGCGCCAGCACCTCCCCGATGCGGGAGAACACCTCCGGGCCGAAGTGGCAACCGATCGCGACGACCGCGGCGAAGAGGAAGGCCGTGAACAGCGGGGAGGTCCGGGGCAACTCCGTGAAGCGCGTGATCCGCGTGAGCACGCGCAGGTTGGCGGGCGCACCGGCGAAGAGCACGAGCCCGAAGAGGAACAGGTAGACCCTGCCCGCGGCGGTGCCCAGCACGCGCGGCGCGTACTCCGTCACGGATGCCCCCGGGAAGCGGGCCATGAGGGCCAGGGCGATCCCCGTCCCGACAAGTCCCACGGCCAGTCCGGGCACCAGGGCCATCCAGGCGTGCCGGCGCATCGCCACAATGATGAGGGAGTCGTAGACGAAGGGCGTCACGCACGTGGAGACCAGGAACGCGAGCAGCGTCATCTGCCACCGCGAGATGCGGAACGTCATAGCCGCCACCTCCCGGCGCGATCGATGTCCCGCACGTTCCAGGACTCGGGGCGCAGGTCCATCGCGGGGCGCGCGACATCGGTCACGGTCGTGCGCAGCAGCGTACGCGTCTTCAGCGGGGCGAGCGGGGAGAGATAGGGCACACCGGCCGACTTCAGGCTGGCCAGGTGCGTGAGGAAGAGGAGGAGCCCGAGCATCCAGCCGAACAGCCCGGCGATGCCGGCGAGGATGGTGATCGGATACTTCCAAATCCGCAGGGTGTAGGAGAATGGATACTTCAGGGTGAGAAACGACCCGAGGGCCGTCGCGGCGATGACGATCAGCATCAGGCTGCTCGCCAGCCGGGCCTGCACCGCCATCTGCCCGATGATCAGGGTGCCGACGATGGAGAGGGTGTTGCCGATGCCGCCCGGGGACTGGGCCGTCGCCTCCGAGAAGATGTCGATGACCAGGAGCATCAGCAGGGTCTCGGTGAGCACGGGATAGGGCACGCCGGTGCGCGAATTGGAGACGGCCACCGCCAGCGGGGTCGGCAGGATTTGCGAGTCGGAGGTCATCACCGCCGCGTAGAGGCCCCCCGACGAGATGGCGGTGAACATGCCCAGCAGGCGCAGGAGACGCACGAAGCCCTTGCTGACCGCGCCTGAAAGGGCAACCTCCCCGTCCTTGACGTTTTCGAAGAATGTCGTCGGCACGAGGAGGGCGAACGGCGTCCCGTCCACGACCAGGCACAGCCGTCCGGCTGCGATGGCGGACGCCACTCGGTCGGGCTTCTCGGTTTGTTCGCTCAGCGGGATCGTGGTCAGGGTCTGGTTGTACAGGAACTCGGAGATGTCGTTGGCCGTGCGGATGGCGTCGGTGTCGATGGCCGAGAGGCCGGAACGGGTCAGGTCCAGCACGTCGGGGTTGACGACGTCGGCCAGATAGACCAGCGCCACCTGGGTGCGCGAGCGGCGGCCCACGACGAAGGTCTCCACCCGCAGGCGCTCGTCCTGAAGCCGGTGGCGGATGGCGCCGATGTTCGACCGCGCGTCCTCGGTGAACGCCTCCTTGGATCCCAGCAGGGTCTGCTCGGTGGATGGTTCGCCGACTTCGCGGTGCGGAAAGGCCTGGATGTCCAGAGAGACGACGACGCCAGGGGAGAAGACCACGGCGCGGCCCGCCAGGAGATCCGTCGCCCATTCGTCCAGCGAGGAGAGGGCCCGGGCCCGCGGGAGGAGGGGATGCTCCGGTGCGCCCTTCGGCAGTTCGCCCTTGGCGGCGAGTTCCTGCAGGGGCCGGAGCACCTCGGATTCCATGCGGGAGGCGTCGACAATGCTATCGATGAAGGCCACCCAAATCGTGCGGCCGTGGGGCATGGCCACGCTGGCCGTGCGCAGGTCGTCGCTCCGGATCCGGCTGCGCAGCACGTAGATCTCCGCCGGTTCCCCCGGCAGCGGCATCCGTTCGGCCAGACGCGCCACCTCGCGGCGGAGGGCGCCGGCCGCGCCGGCCAAGTCTTGGAATGAACGGTGCCGCGATTCCTGTACATCCTGCCGCACTGTCGTAGGATGGCCCGTCGGGGGCAGGCCTCATCCGGAGGGCGGACGAGCGGGGCGGCCGCAGCGCTCGTCCGCTGTGAGGGTTGCCTCCGCCAGACTCTCCGCATAGACTCTACTCATGGACTTCCGAGATGCATTGGGAGGCGGAGTCGATGCCCGACCGTGAGCAGTACACCCTGCGGCTGCCCGCCGAACTCATGGTCGAAGCAAGGGAACAGGCATCCGCCTATGGCCAGACCGTCAACGATGTCCTCGTCGACGTCATTTCCGCTGAAATGCGGCGGAGGCGGGCACAGCGCCTTCTGGACGAAGCGCGGATCCTCCGGGGGCGCATCGCGGCCGAGGGCGGGGTTCAGCCGGATTCGACGGCGACGGTGCGCGCCTTGCGAGAGGGCAGGACGGGTGATGAAGATCCCCATGCTTGAGGTGTGCCTGGACACAAGCGTATGGATGAAGCTCTGGCTCCCCGAGGAGGGTAGCGACCTCGCCCATGACCTGTTGGCGACGCTCGCGGAACGGGACTGCACCCTGATCGCCCCGCCGACGCTCGCCTATGAAGTGGCGTCCGTCCTTCGCGTCCAGGTGCATCGCCACATCCTCGGCGCGGACGCGGCGGCGGCGGTGTGGAGCGCCTTCCGCCGGTATCCGCTTCAGGTGGAGGCGGCGCCCGACCTCCCCGACCGGGCCTGGGTCCTAGCCTCGCGCCTGCGCCTGCCGACGGCGTACGACGCCGCCTTCCTCTGCGCCGCGGGATCCCGCCCGTTCGTCACCGCCGACCGGGCGCTCCAGGAGGCCTGCCGCGGAGATCCGGAGGTCTCTGTGCTGGACCTGGCAGCCGCCCGCACGGCACTCTTTGGCAACGGTTGAAGCGAGGCGCGGCGGCCGGCGCCCCTCCACGGGGGCCCGGGCGCCCGGCTACGGCACCAGGGTGAAGACGGCAAAGCCCGCCCCCAACACGACCACCGCCACCAGGACCAGAGTCAATCCGGGCGACGGCGTCTCCGGCTCGCCACGGCGCCAGCGCGCCAGGGAACGCACATGCCTCAGCCCGGCCAGCGCCACAAGCAGGCCGCCGGCCGTCACCAGCCCCACGCCCAGGCGCTCGGTGTTCGTCCCCCCGTGCACGCGGAGCCCGAGGCGCCCGAGGAAGAGGACGAACTTGGCGAGCACGACGCCCAGGGCGATGAGGGAGATGCCCGTGCGGACCCAGGCCAGCAGTGTGCGTTCGAGGGCGAGGCCCACCCGCAGGTCGGGGGGGGGGTTCCGTGGCGCATCCATCGCACCAGAGTCTGCCCCGCAGGGTGACCGCTCAGCAGCCCCGGTCCCGGGGGTGCTGAGCGGTCACTGTTCCGGTCCACCCGCTGCAGCAGCGGGCACGCATCCGTTCTGACGTTCGGCCAGCAGTCGGCATCAGGCGCCGCCGGGGTGGGTACGTGCCCGCATCCGGCGGCGGCCGGCGTTCGCGGCCCAGCCCTCTCCAAGCCGTCGAGCCCCACATCTCCTCCAGTATGCCGTGCAGTTACCATCGAGGTTCAGTCCGGATGACTGCTCAGTACCCCGGAGAAGTCGCGGGGTTGTACGGCTCGAAGCGGGCCTGGTCGGGAACGCCGCCGGCGGGCGGATGCAGGGATTTACTGCACCCACGACGCGATCAGGCTGGGAAGGGCAACGTCCGTGCGCGCGAACGTGCGGCTGGGCGCGTCGCGGCGCCCTCGGCGCCCCACGCCGGCCGGTGGCCGAACGTCGGGGCAGGTGTGTGCCACGGCTGCCGCGGACGGACCGGAGAAGTGACGAGTCAGCACCCCCGAGGGGCTGCTGGTCGTTACCAGTCCGGCCCGTCCGGCACGGCCTCCTCCGGCATGTCCCAGGAGCGGATCGGGAGTCCGCCGTCCTCCACCAGGACGTGGGCGACCAGGGCGGACAGGGCGGGAAGGCCGGGTGTGGCGGCGTACGCCGCCAGAAGCGCGGCGGCCTCGGCGTCCCAAGTACGCAGGTGCGCCGCGATGCGTTTCAGCTTCGGCTGCCAGCGGCGGCGCAGGGCGTAGTGCAGTTCCAGCGCCGCCACCAGACACGCGGCGAAGGCGGGGGCCGCGTCCGCGCCGGCCTCGGCGGCGTCCACGGCGTCCTCGTAGGCGTCGCGCAGGTGATAGATCCGGAGGTCCCGTGCGACGCCCGCGAGCGGGTCGGGACCCGACGCCAGCAGCGCCGCGGCCGCGGCGCGCAGGGCGGAGAGCACCTCGGGCCGGCGGTCGAGCAGCACATGGCCGGTGGTCAGCATGTGGGCGGTGGACGGTCGGTTCTCCCGGCGCTCATCGGCCATGTAGCGGCGGATCTGGGCGGCCGGGTTGAGGAAGACCTCCACCAGCACGCTGGCGGCCACCAGGTGGCGCCGCTGGCGCGCCGGCCGCTCGACCACGCAGTAGAGGTCGAGGTCGCTGGTCGGACCCGCCTCGCCGCGGAGCACCGAGCCGCAGAGGAGGACGGCGGTGAGGTCTTCACGGGCGTCGAGGACCGCCAGCGCCGCGGCGAGCGCCGCCGCATGGGGACCCGGGAGCGGGGGTGGCGGGAGCCAGGCATAGGGCATGGACGTGAATTCGGCAGATGCGGGCGGGAACCTGCGGGACGCGACCGCCCGCCGCAGGCGCCGGACCGTACTCAGACCGGAGCCTCACCACCCATACCGCTCCGGCCCCCACGGCCGCCTGGTGAGTTCCTGCCGCACCTGCACCAAGGTGCGCTCGGGGACGTCTTGCGCGACCAGCACCGAGGGGCCCACGCAGGCGTAGGCGCCGATCGCCCGGCCCGGGTGGAGCGTGACGTTGACCCCGGTGCGCGAGTGGTCGCCGAAGTAGCAGGCGTCGCCGTACTCGGCCGGCGTCTCCCAGCGCCCGTCGGGCCCCCCCACCCGCTGCCGCGAGGTGCCGTCGTCGAAGCGCAGGGTGCCGCAGACGGTGGCCGCGCCGACGTCCACACCGCGGCCGACCACCCCGTAGATCTCGGAGTAGTGGACGATGTAGGCGCCCTCCATCACCACCCCGGTGATCTCGGCGCCATGTCCGACGACCGCCCGCGGCCCGATGACGGCGCGATCGAGGCGGGCGTAGTCGGAGACGCGGGCCCCGGGCCCGAGGAGCGATGGCCCGGCGACGATGGCGCCGTCGGTGATGCGCGCCCCCGCGCACAGGTACAGCGGCGCGCGCACGACGACGCGCGCGCCGATTTCCGCGCCGGCCTCCAGGATCACCGGCGCCCGCACGTCCGCCAGCGGGGAGACGACGGCCCCCTCGGCCGCCCGGATGCCCGCCGCCCCGCTCAGGCGCTCGGCGACGTCGGCCGCGTTGGCGGCGAGGATGTGCCACGGCTTGTCCAGGTCGACCGGCGAGATCGACGGCACCACACCGCGCACCAGGCCGCCCGCCTGCAGGAAGAGGTTGAGGCTCTCCTCCAGGTCGGCCTCGGCGTGGGGCATGCCGCCGACGGGCGTGCGCACGCCGGCACCGGGGTTGGCCAGCAGGTACCGCCGGAAGCCGGCGGGCAGGAGGAAGGCCCCCGCCACGCGGTGGGCGCCGCCGCGCGGGTGTCCCGAGAAGCCGCGGACGCGGCCCTCCTGATCCACGTCCACGCACAGCCAGTCCTGCGGCCGTTCGGCGCCCAGGGGCGCCAGCAGAACCTGCGCCGCCCCCTCCGGCCCCGCGCACAGGTCGCGCAGGGCACCCTCGGGGAACCATGTGTCGCCGTAAACGCAGAGCGCGGGGTCGTCCCCATCCCCCAGGGCCGCGAGGCAGGCATCCGCCGTCCCCGTGGGCGGCAGGGCCGGCGTGGCGCGCATCCCCGGCACCAGCGCACAGAAGGCGCGGAGGGCCCGGTCGTGCGGACCGCCGCAGGCCACGACCGCGTCGGGGCAGCCGGCCTTCGTCAGTTGCCGCAGGGTACGGGCCAGGAGCGGCTCGGGGCCGACGGGCAGCAGCGCCTTGCTCTGTGTGGCGCCGAACGGCCACATGCGGCGGCCGGCGCCGGCGGCGAGGATGACGGCGCGCGGGACGGAGGCGGACATGACCAAGGCACCCCCGAGGGGGCTTCGGCGGGGGCGGCGGCATCCCTGGGGCAGCCGGGAGGGTAGAGGCGCGGTCCTCGGAGACCTCTACCCCAGCCCCTGACCGATCGCCCAGACGGCGAGCCGGGTCCGGTCGGGCACGCCCGCCTTGCCGAGCAGGTTACTGACGTGGGTCTTGACGGTCTTCTCACCGATGAAAAGCGCGGCGGCGATCTCGGCGTTGCTGGCGCCCTTGGCCAACAGGGCCAGCACCTCCCGCTCGCGCGCCGTGAAGCCGGGGCCGGGCGCGGCGCCGAGGAGGGGCGCGGTCACCGCCGGGTCCAGGGCCGTCTGTCCCGCCGCGACGCGGCGGATGGCGGCGACGACCTCGTCCGCCGCGGCCGTCTTCAGGAGGTACCCCGCGAAGCCGGCGTCCAGGGCCCGGCGGACGCGGTGGTCCTCGGCGAAGCCCGTCAGCGCCAGCAGGCGCGTCGCCGGACTGACCCGCGCGGCGGCCGCGGCCAAGGCGATGCCGTCGCCGTCGGGCAGCACCAGATCCACCAGGGCCACGTTTGGATGGTGCGCGGCCAACTCCCGTTCGGCGGCGGCCAGTGTGGCGGCCTCCGCGACGACCTCGACCCCCGGTTCCGTCGCCAGGTAGGCCGCCAACCCCCGCCGCACCAGGTCGTGGTCGTCCAGGACGAGCACACGGATCATCGTCTCGCACCACCTCCCGCCATCGGGGGCGCATCGGCGCCGGCCGCAGGGGCGCGCGGGTCCGCCGCGTCCGGCGAGAGGGGCGCCGGCCGGCTGCCGGCGGCTTCGGCCGGATCCCCGGGGTCCGACCGCCGGTCGGGGACGAGAGGAACCACGACCTCGACCCGCGTGCCGCGCCCGGGCTGGCTCTTGACACGGAACACCCCGCCCAGGGCGCGCACCCGCTCGTCCATCCCCGGAAGGCCCATCCCGCCCGTCGCGCGCCCGCCCGCCGAGAACCCCCGGCCGTCGTCGTCGACGGATAGTTCAACGCGGTCGCCGCCGGAGCGGAGCGACAGCGTCGCCGTCCGCGCCTGCGCGTGCCGCCGGACATTGGACACCGCCTCCTGGGCGATGCGGTACAGTCCGTCCTCCGTCGCCGGCCCCAGGTCGCCGACCAGGCCGATCTCCACATCCCAGACCGGAGGTCCGAGACGCCGCGCCTCGGCGCACAGGTCCTCCAGGGCCCGCCGCAACGGCCGCGCGGCCAGGGCGGGGGGGCGCAGTTGCAGGAGGAGGGCGCGCATCTCGCTCTGCGCCTCGCGCGAGAGGGATTCCAGTTCACGGACGGCGGGCGGGGCGCCCACCTGCCGCGCCGCCGCCGACGCCAGCAGGTGGATGCCGAAGAGCCGCTGGCTCACCGCGTCGTGCAGGTCGCGGGCGATGCGCTGCCGCTCCTGGAGCGCCGCCAGTTCGGCGCTCTGGCGCGCCAGAGCCGCGTTGGCGTCCGCCAGCCGCCGCTGCGCCCGCAGCCGCTCCTCGACGGCGTCCGCGAGGGCGTTACACGCCTCGGCCAGGTCGCGGAGGTCGCCCGGGTCGCCCTCGCGGGGGGCGATGCGGGTGCCCATGCGGCCGTCCGCCCACGCCCGGACCGTCCCCACCACCGCCCGCAGCGGGCGGTCGAAGGCCTCCGCCCCGCGGAAGCCGAGCGGCACCGCGAGCACGGCGGCCGCCGCGACCGCGCCCAGGCCTGGCAGCCAGGCGGCCGCCCCGGCGCCCGCGAGGAGCGCGGCCACGATGGCGCCGGCGGCGGCGCAGAGTCCCCCCGCCAGACAGAGGCCCGCGGCCCGCCAGCGCACCCGGCGTCACCCCCTGCGCCGCACGCCAAGTTCGCCGAACCACATCTGCACATCGATGTCGACGCGCCGCGTCCGATCCGCGTAGTCCTCGCTCTGGACGCTCAGGTGGGGAGAGACGCCCTCGGAGTTGTGGCCGAGGATATTGATGGTCCCGGCGAACATGCTGGAGGACGCCCGCACCCCCACATCCGGCGGGAGTGTGATCTCCACCTCCCCGGCGAACATCCCGACATGCAGCGGCGTGGTTCCCTCCGGCAGCCGGGTGCTGGTGAGGTCCAGGTGCAGTTCCCCGACCCAGAGGTAGGTGGAGCTGTTCTCCACCCGCCAGTCGGGCCCCCCGAGGTGCACGTCGCCCGCGATGCGCAGCGTGCGCGGCCCGAGGCGCAGCCCCTTGAGCAGGGCGTCCCGGAGGAGGGTGCCGCGCCCGACGCCCACCACCAGCCGCAGACCCAGGGCCAAGAGGATCGCGGCCAGCAGCAGGGGGGCCGCGGGCAGCCCGGCGAGGCGGCCGGCCAGGAGGGCGGTCCCGAGCAGGCCCACCACCACCGGAACCGCGGCCCCGTAAAAGCGGCGCGGGTTGAGGAGGCCGCCGACCCCGGCGGCGACCAGCACCACGGGCCACCAGCGGCCGACAAGGACGCCCGCGCCGGCGGCGGTGAGGTGCAGCGCGGGCAGCGCGAGGGCGACGGCGAGACCGAGCAGTGCGGCGGCCACCGCGGCGCGTATCACGGTCCCCACCCCTTCCCTAGGTGGCCGATGCAAAAGTCCTCTTTTGCGAGGCCACTGCCCCGAAGGCCCCTGTCCCCCAGGGCTTTCAGGCTCGGGTCCGCCGCCGGCAACGACTTTTGC
>Ga0080006_1141591_pt1 | contig 16546 bp, 11 predicted proteins | sample RS3BMetagenome_FD_69209 | JGI IMG/M metagenome (GOLD analysis project Ga0080006, IMG submission 69209) | Ferric oxide microbial mat and aquatic microbial communities from Rainbow Spring, Yellowstone National Park, USA - RS3B (SPADES... ... | reverse complement strand
CACTTCAACCTGTCTGCCACCAACACGGCGCTTGCAGTCCTGATCGCCCAGATCTATGAGGCGGCCCCGTACTACATCGCAGCAGCGCAGTCCACGTTTGCTCAGCTGGATCGCAGCTTGGAACGGGCCTCACTGACACTTGGACGAAGTCCAGGATACACCTTTCGTCGAATCGCGCTACCACTGTCGCTCCCAGGTCTCATCGCCGCCGCCACTGTGGCTTTCGCGCGCGCCATCGGCGCGTTCGGGGCGGTGATCGTGATGGCGTACTACCCGCACACGCTGCCAGTCAGCATCTGGGTTGCGCTGCAAGAGCAGGGACTTCCCGCCGCGTTGCCTCTGGCTCTCTTGTTGACCATCGTGTCACTGCCGCTGCCCCTGCTCGCGGTGTTGTGGAGGAGGTGGCGTCATGCTGCATTGTGAGATCCGGCTGCAGCGCCGGCTGTTTACTATCGACGTGGAGTTGGCGGTTGAACCAGGCGAGATCCTGTGCCTGTTTGGGGCATCAGCGTCTGGCAAGACCAGCATCTTGCAGGCGATCGCAGGCCTTGAACCCCGAGCGCGCACAAAGATTGCTTGGCAGCAGTCCGGTGCGTACGTGGATGAGCACACGCCGACCTGGCAACGCGGATTCGCACTGGTGGCGCAGCAACCGGCGCTATTTTCCCATATGAGCGTAAAAGATAACATCTTATTTGGGGTGCGCGATTCGAAGGGGTACGCCGAGGCGCTGGACCTGGCCGGGCGATTTGGACTTCACCAGTACCTGACTTCACGGCCCAGGCAACTGTCTGGAGGACTTGCGCAGCGAGTCAATCTCGTGCGGGCGCTCGCCGCAAGCCCGCGCGTCCTTCTGCTCGACGAGCCGCTGTCGGCACTCGATGGGGCCGCACGAAGAGAACTTCAAGACCTGCTCCGAGCGACGCTACGAGACCGACAATTGGCGACGATCCTTGTGACGCATCAGCTTTCCGAGGCGCAGCGCGTCGGTGACCGACTGGCGCTGCTTGATGAAGGGCGCATTCTCCAGACCGGTCGTGTCCAGGAGGTGATCACGCGACCCCGCCAAGTGCGCGTCGCTCGGATGCTCGGCTACACCAGTTTTGTTCCGGTGTCGGAGTCAGCTTCCGGGTCGCCAAAGGCGCGTTGGGCGATACACCCGGACAGGGTGGTGGCCGGTGCCCATCGCGATCTCGGGCCTGTCATGAGTGGCACAGTGGTAGAACTGACTCCGTATCAAGGGCTGTATCGCGCGGCGATCGCCGTGGCTCCGGGGCAGCGGCTGGAGATGACCCTGCGCGCCCACGAACTTCCTCAGATCGGGGCGCAGATCGAGTGCACTCCCCTCGCTCCACCACAGATCGACGACACAGACGATGGGACTCACTCGGAATCAACGTCGCGGGCGCACGACTCGTAAAACTGTCGCCACGCGTCTGGCATCCATTCAGGGAGCTCAGCTCGCAGCGCCGAGGCCTTCGCGGACTTTTTGGTGCGTCGAGCGGGCGCCGCGACGGCACCCCCACCGCTCTCATGTTCCGGGGTTCTCACCGTGGACGTCGCGGTGGACGTCGTCACTTTGCTGGACTTTCCGGGCGGACGTCCGCGGCGTTTTGCTGGCGTCGCCGCATCGCTTGCCTGACCTGTGTTCATCGCGTCGCCTCATCTCCACTGGCCTTTATGTAACATGATGACCGGATGCAGTCGCTGTTTCGCATTACTCCACCCACTCTCGCCGCAGGGCAAACAAGTCGCGCAGATCAGTGGTCGAGAGTTCAGTGATCCATTCCTCGCCGCCCCCGATGACCTGCTCGCCGAGCGCCTGCTTGCGCTCAATCATCTCGTCAATCCTCTCCTCGAGCGTGCCGAGGGCGACGAACTTGTGGACCTGAACGCGGCGCGTCTGCCCGATTCGAAAGGCGCGATCCGTGGCCTGTTGTTCCACCGCCGGATTCCACCAGCGATCAAAGTGAAACACGTGGTTTGCCGCCGTCAGGTTCAGGCCGACGCCGCCGGCCTTCAGCGAGAGAACGAACACCGCTGGTCCCGCCACGTCCCGCTCGCGTTGGAAGTCCTCAATCATCGCGTCGCGCTGGGTCTTGTTCAGGCCCCCATAGAGAAACAACACAGGCTCATCCAGCGCCTCCGCAAGCACGGCTCGCAGACGTTCACCCATCCCGACAAACTGAGTGAAGATGAGACAGCGATCCCCCTCCTCACGAAGCTCCCTGACCATATCCACTAGGCGTTCGACCTTGACGGAGCGGGAATTCCAGTCAGCGCCGCGCGCGTCATCCTTGTGAAAGAGGGAGGGATGGTCGCAGACCTGCTTGAGTTTCGTCAGTGTGGCCACGATCACCCCGCGCCGCTCCATCGGAGGCAGTGTGTCGAGCCGCTCCAGCATGTCCTCGAGAACCCGTTCATAGAGGGCCCCTTGCTCGGTGGTCAACTGCACGAACACCTTCATTTCCTCTTTCTCAGGGAGATCGAGTTCAATTGCCGGGTCGCGCTTGCTCCTGCGCAGCATGAACGGTTGGGTCAGTCGTCGGAGTCCCTCAAGGGGTGCCTGGTCTTCCCCCTTCTCGACAGGAGCCACGAAGCAGGTACTGAAATGCCTTAGGCTGCCCAAATAACCCGGATTCAGAAACTGATAGATGGACCAGAGTTCTGTAAGCCGATTCTCGATCGGCGTCCCCGTCATCGCGATTCGATGCAGCCCTTGCAATTTTCGAATCGCTGACGATTGCTTTGTGTAAGGATTCTTGATGTTTTGCGCCTCATCCAGACAGATGACATCCCAGCCAATCGACTCCAAGTCGTCTTGGTCCAGCTGCGCAAGCGAATAGGTCGTGAGGACCACATCGGCCGCCGCGACAGCGACCGCCAGGGCCTCGCCATGAAGTCGACGCTGACCATGATGGATATACACGCGGGCTGAAGGCGCAAATTTGTCCAGTTCCTTCTGCCAGTTGCCGAGCACAGACATGGGGCAGATCAGCAGCGACGGCCGGGCAAACTCCTCGGACGCCTCCTCCCAAACACTCGTCATATACGCAATCCACTGCACGGTTTTGCCGAGGCCCATGTCATCGGCCAGGCAGGCCCCGAGACCAAACTGGCGAAGGAAGCGAAACCATGAGACGCCACGCAGTTGATACGGTCTCAAGGTGCCGTGAAACGTATCCGGTAACGTCACATCCATCGAATCGGCTGCGTGCTGGAGCTGAGACATCCACCCCTGCGACGTCTCGTCCAAGACGACATCGAACTCCTCGGCGTTCACAGCGTTGACCGCCGCCTGCAAAACGTCGGACCGTTCTGCCCCGTCGGTAGCCATGCCCGCATCCACGTGACCCAACAAGTAATGGTTCATGACATCCTGCAGGCTCATCCCGCGTTGGCGCCCAAACCGTTCCATGGCAGCCAACGCCCGCGCATAAAATTCGGGATCCACTTGAATCCAGCGTCCACGGACCTTGACCAGACGTCCCTGCTGGGCCAAAAGTGAGCGAAACTCCGCCTCTGTGAGTTCTGTGTCACCGATCGAAACGCGCCAGTCAAACTCCAGCAGTTGGGACAGACCGATACCGGCAGCTTTGGTAGGTTTCGGGGCCGTTCGCACGGCCGCCTTGAGTCGCGCTTGCGCTCTTCGTACTTCCTCCCACCAGGGCGGGAGCAAGACCAGGCAGCCAGCGGCCAGCAAATCCATACTGCTCTCCGACAAAAACCGCCAAGCCTGTTCTGAGCTCAGGTCCTGCAAAAGCGGTCCCTCTTGCGCAAGCCAAGGCACGACGCGGGCGAAGCGTCGCACGTCGCGAGCCAGCTGAGTCGCTTTCGCCGATTCGGACAACGGATCGAGAGGTTCCCGGCTGATCACCGCGTCTGAGCGAAATGGTTGCCCCGCCGAGATCATATCAGGGTCGGCCGCCACGGTGATTCGGTCCGGGCGCTTACGATCTTGCCACACCAAGTCGAGTCGCCAAATGGCCGCGTCCAGGGCGGCCGCGTCAACCCCATCCGACACCGGTTCTCGCAGCCGCAACCCGACACGTTGCGGCAGTGACGGACCGCCGAGTCCGATCTCCGTGAGCCAGTCTTCTTCGTCGAAGAGATCCGAATCCGCGTTGGCCCGGACATCCACCTTGGGCCACGCTTCGACCACCTGCTGCCAGGAGGTCTCGAGGGCAGGCGACTGCTTCATGCGAACCAACAGAGCCTGCGTCAACCAGTCATCCAGGAAGTCCGGGTCCGCAAAGACCGGGTCCATCGGCGCCGGTGTTCGACTCTGCTGAGTGTCCGCGGCCGTTGCTGCTACTGTTGCTGCTACCGCGGCCGTGGCTGCGGACGCGTTGGCTGAGTCGTCACCGACTGCCCTCTCCGTCGCAGCCCAAGTCCAGACTCGAAAGCCTGTCTCACCCCGCGTCCACGCCTGAAAATCCGGACGAAAGCCGCCCGTGCGCAGGGCCTCCCGAATTCTCAGGGCCGCCGTCTGCAGCCAATCCCAATCCGAGGACAGGCCGGGTGCCAAGGCACCGTGCCACAGTCGGTCCGCGAACAGAGCCACCGCCCGGAAGGCATCCACCACCACGAACTCTTGCCCGTCCACTTCGCGGATGACGGCCATCGTCCCGTAGAAGCTGGCGGGGTCCCACGCCAACAACTGCCGAGCCAGGACCTCAGCAGGAATCGGCGAGCCGCTCGTCTCTCCTGTAAAAAAGAACGCGCGCTCGCCGGCACGCCACGACATCAAGACATCGACGTGAGCCGGGGCGGTGATCGTTTGCATCATTCCAGCCACCCCGCCTTTTGAAACATGCCTATCAAGCTACGCAACCGGGCGTAGCGCTTGGCCAACATCCGCACATAGAGAAGGAATCGATCGCGCCGTTTCTGTTTCTTGTACAATGTGTCAAGCTTGCGTAACCAACGCACAGCGAGGCGGTAACTCTCTTTATTTTTCTCGTCAATCCTCTCGCAAATCGCGAGGTGGTAAATCGGAAGTAACGCAGCGGGATTGCGCAACTCCAACACTCGGGCCTGTTCGCGATCGAGTTCACTCGGCCACGATCGCCGTGTCATGTGGTACTCTGCCCACTCGCGATCTGACTCCGGACGATTCTCCTCAATGAGCAGATTGATGTAGAATTTCATGGACCGTGGTCTCAAATCGAGCAGCACGCCTCGAAGCCAGTCCCTCTGCCCGGAGGCCTGCGCAGACAAGATCGCCCATTGACAGAATTGATCAAAGTAAGCAGACAGTTCCCGCCTCGTCACGTAGGGGGCCAACGCATCCACCCACTTCTGGACGGCCGGCCATAGCTCCATGGCCCTGTTCCACCCCATCACGCCGATCGCGACCGACGCACACAGTTCGACCTGAGGTGAGCGCTCTTCAAGCAGCCCGTCGTACAGGGAAATAAACTCGATCAGCGCGTCGTGGTTCCTCTCACTTTGAGCCAAGAGGTGGATGCGCGCAAGTGTCCCCACCACGGGATCCCAGCCTTCCGACGCAGCCGCGGACTCCCGCGATCGGCGATCCAGCCAAGCGATCTCCCTCTCGATACGTTCGACATCATGCAGGAGATTCCCCCATAAGGACTGGTACTTCATCAACAGCACCCCAAATGGCCCCGCAAAGAGCAACAACTCCCGTGACATGTTCACGAGCGCATCGGTCGCTTCAACATCAAGCACAATGCCGTGGTGAACGAACAGCCGGATCGAGTGGTCCAATTCATCGACGAGCATCTGCAGGTCCATCTTGGCGTAGAACTGGACCATCGTGTCCCCCGGCGTTCCCTGATTCAAGACCATCGTCCGCGCAATCTCCAAACATCCGATCGCGCTGGCGAAGACCTGATAGAGCCGACGCTGGGGTTCCGGCCATTCCCGGGCAACACCGAGGACCTGATTCCACACGGCTGATGCCGTCCGATTCTCGCGAAAGCCGGGAGCAGCTCGCATGACAGTGGACACGTTTTGCCACTGAAAACGGAGATACGTGTCCCAAACTGTGAGAGAAGACTCGAGATTCGGGGCTTTCGGTGCCACCGGCGCAGTCGGTAGAGTCTTGGTCTGAGCCTGAGTCACGGGCGTGCGCGACACCTCGCCAGACATCGCACCCAACACTCGTTCACTTTGCCTTGGCTGTACCCGACCTCTGAGGGACTCTACGAGTTGGCGCGGGCTACCGGCGATGGCATACCACTGCAAGATCACGGCCGCCATGTGCTTGCACCCGGCCGCCTCAGAGGGACATGTGCAAGCGGACCCCAGCGGAAATGTCGCCAGATCGATCTCCACCAGGTATCCCGAGGTCCCGCGCACATGGGCCGTCAGCGTCTCGCCAAATACATCAAATGCCCTGACCCGCCCCGTCTCCTGATACTCGAGTCCACGCAAGAGATTCGGCAATGGGAACTGCTCTAACAACTCTACCGCCCACGTCTCGATTTCAGCGGCCGTCAAGATATGGCTGGACACTTCCCGTATCCTCCCCCGCCAGGGCACTCGCGATCTGCCGCAAAGCGCACTCATTCGCAGTCTATGTCTTTATACTAGCATAACCTTTACGAAGTGAACTAAACCATCTGAGCCGATCTCCGATCTGGAGCAGGCACGCGCCGGGTCGGGTTGCGTCGGGTCAGGTCGGGTCAGGTCGGCAACTGGCGAGATGCTCATGTACCGGCCAAAAGTGTGGTCAACCGCTCTCGCAAAATCGCTTCCGCTCCGTCGCCAAGCAGGCGGACCACGTCTGCGGCTGACGCCTCACGGTCAACCAGTCCGACCGCCTGTCCTGCATAGATATAGTCCGTGTCATAGTCTCCGCGTGCGGCGCGAAACGCCTCCGCGGCTCGCGAACCCGGTGTGTGCTGCGTGGCTTGAGCATCCCAGCGCCCGGTAAATGCATTCGTCAAGGCCCGGCCTGCGTACTCTTGCGGCCAAGCCAGTCCCTGAATATCGTCATACAGGTGTGTCCACACCGTCCCCGTCTCCCGCGCATCCATGATGCGTTTGCGTGCCTCCGTACTGTGCCTTGACTCAGTGCTCACGAGTAGCGCCGTTCCAATCCAGACACCGGCGGCGCCTGCGGCCAGCACGGCCGCGACACCAGTCGGGGCTGCAATCCCACCTGCGACGACCACCGGCACACCGACCGCGTCCAGCACGATCTGCAGCAGCGGCAGGGTCGCGACGGCCCCCGTGTGTCCGCCCGCCTCATTGCCCTGCACGACGATCAGGTCCACGCCCGCCCGCTCGGCTGCGATCGCCTCCTCGCGGCTGTGCACTTGCGTGGCGACGCGAATGCCGGATGTGCGGCAGCGCGACACATAGGGTGAGGGATCTCCGAAGGACAAGGATAACAAGTGGGGCCTGGCGCGAACGGCCGCCTCAAATAAATCGGGGCGCTCAGCCAGTGCCCAGACCATCAGCCCGATGCCAAATGATCCGGCCTCGGCCGCCATCGCTGCCTCCTGTAAGACGAACTCCGCCGTGGCCTGACTGCCAACGCCGATCATGCCGAGTCCGCCAGCCCGCGTGACGGCCGCCGCCAGTGCGCCTCCGGCAACCCCCGCCATAGGGGCGCCGATAATCGGGTAGTGCAGCCCCCACTCCTTTGTCAAGACTGTGCTCAACATGCTGGTTACCACCTTTCGGATTCCTGGACTGCCCCGAACTGTCACGAATCCACCCATGTCTGCCCCGAACTGACCCGCCCCTTCACCGAGACCGGCACAGTCAGGGTAGCACGGCGAGAAGTGCGCAACAAGAAGGCCGATCGCGTGTCCGGACGCGCAGGCATCGAGGCACGTGGACGGACGCGATAGGCTCGGGCACTGTAGCGGCACTGCAGCGGCCAAATAACCACCACTTTTCACACTAATTCACGTTCATGATCGACGAAGCATCATTGTCCTCTCTTTCAATCCCTTTTGCCACAAACTTGCGATTTGTGGCCTGCTTGGGCACTCATCGGCACGCTTGCGAGGCCAATGAGTGTCATCCGTCGGTGTTAATTTCCTTGCAACACTGACCTGAGCTCGTCGCCCCTCCCGGCGGCGCATCATCCGCATATAGTTGACGGATGCGGAGGCTCGCCTGTTCGTCGCCTTTTCCCTCGCCAGGAATGTTCCCCCTGTCCCCGTTCATAGGTTTGCAATACCCGGCGTCGACACCGACGCCACCAGGAGGTGCCATCATGGCTGACTTGCGCGCACGATGTGGTCTGCCGCACGGACTCCGCCGCGATCCTCGCCCCGCGGCCACCCCATCGGATCGGCCAGCATCCCATGCTGAACCCCGTCCCGTCACTACTGAGAAAGCCAACCCATGATCGCTGATCTGCAAGTGTTCGGACCGATCGCCGTAGGCGTCCTCGCCGTCGTATCGATCGTGATCGGCGCGCATCTTGCGCTTGCGTCCCCGCACGGGGCTTGGGATCAACGCGCCGGGGTGACGCGCGCCTTCGCCTTTGGCACGGGAGCGTTTTTCAGTGCTGTGTGCCTTGACTTTTTGCCTGATGCATGGTCAGCGAACGGACCTGATACCCCCCTGTGGCTCTTTCTCGGGGCCTTGATCATGTGGCTAGCGACAAACGCGGTGGACGGGCTGTGGTCACGCGAGGAGTCTCGACAAGCAGATGGCTCAGGTGGCACCACGGACAGCGCGCCCGCCGCCCTGCAGTTTACGCGCGTCAGTGCCGTCGTATTGGCGGCTGCGCTGTCATTTCACACGTTTCTGGAGGGAATCGCGGTCGCCCTCTCATTTCACCCGGTCAACTGGAATACGCTTGGCTTCTCACTGGCCATGATTTTGCACAAGCTGCCTGAAGGTGTGCTCTGGGGATTGGCCTTGGCCACGGTGTTTCCGCGCGACAGGGCCAGGGTGCGCCGCATCCTGTTGATCCCTGCCATCTGCACCCTGATTGGCGTGTTTCTCGGCATCGACCTCGCTGGGCATGCCAGTTCTGGTGTCGTAGAAGTGGCAACAGGCATTGTGGCGGGAGCCATGTTTTATATCGCGTTCGCCGAACTGCTCCCCGCCTTGCGGGAATCATCCAATGGCTGGATGGCGCGGCGATGGTTCTTGTTTGGGCTGGCCGTGATGTTTGCACTCAACATGGCAGGCAACTTCTTCGGCGGCTAGACCCGCAGGGAGACAAAGCGGCTACACGCACCCCTAATGTCTCCACTTCCCTCGTTCGACAAATGTTGCAAAAGTCCCGTGCTACACTGCGAGCACGGGACTCCCATCGTTCAAGAGAGGCGAGCACCGCAACCGACAGTTCCGAGTCGGATGCCTGCGGTGTGTGCACCTTTCCTCTATCGAAGCATTTTCCAATAAGGGGGCATTGCCTTGTCGTACCGAATTGCGGACCTCGCCAAGCAGCTCAATATCCCGGATTCCACTGCAAGAAACTGGCAGCGGCAATTTGAGACCTTCTTACCTGGAACGCAGCAGGGGCAGCGTCGCGTCTTCTCAGAAGCGGAAAGAGAAACGTTTGTAGCCATCGCCCAGATGAAAACGCAGCGCCTCACCGTCGCCGTGATCCGTGATCGCCTCGTGCAGCCTCCCACTCCCGGCCGTGGCAGCGCAGCAGAGCCAGCGCAGCACTCGCCGGCTCTACCAGATCCGGAGATCGGACGACTCCGCGAGCAGATCCAAGCTCTACAAAGCCGGATCGATCTGTTCGAGTCTGCACAGACGCAACTAGGCGAAGAATTCGCAGAAGCACTGGCGCAGGCCAGTGCTTCTCTCCAGATGCAAGCGAGTCCCGGGCTGCCCGAGGAAGTGATCGGCGAGCGCGACAGCCGTGTCCTGCAAATGCTCGAAATGTGGCGCACACGCGGCACTGCCTCACCCAGCCCGGCGCGCGATACGCCGCCCCGCTTTGGTGGGTTGTTTCGCCGAGGCTCGCGCAGCCCTGACTAAGTCGATGAGAACCGAGTCAGACCGCTAGCCTATTCGCTCGGTACCGGTCCCAGCGTGCCACTGACGTTGTCCACCAAAACTTGACCTTGGTTCGTCACCATGACGTGGCGAAATGTCTGACCGAGCGTGTTGTGGTAGTCCGCATACCCTGTCGACGAATACTCAAAGGCCTGCGGGTCTGTCTGGAGCGCCCCGTAACTCTGGATCGTCTCGTACAGGCCACTGTGATAGAGAGTTTGAGCGCCCGCCTGCACAGTTTGATCCTGCGACAACATCTGCGTCGTGTTGGCCGGCAGCAAAAAGGCGTTCCCCGTTGCCCCTTGCACATACCCGTCGGCCACATCGAGCGTGTAGAGGTCTTGCGCCTGCCGCGTGAGTGTCGGCGTACCGGGACCACTCAACGTCGACGTCGTGTTGACCACTTGCACTGCGTGCACGAGTCCGAAGTAGTTGGCCGTGGTGTTGGTTTGATCGTTGGTCCACTGCATCGACTGCTGAACGGAGCTATCCCACGTGCCAGCCGGTGTGGTGATCGTTCCCGCGATTGTGTAGTTGCGGTTCGCCGACTGCGTCAACAGCGAGTTGCCCGATCCGGGCGAGTTGGTCAGCGTACTGGGCGCACTCGCAGGAAAACTCAGCGTATCTTGCGTGATGCCGCCGGTGGTCGTGACACCCGGCATGCGATCGAGCATCAGGGATCCCGATACCAGCCAATATCCCGTGTTGCCCTCCACCGTGAGCGAGATCGTGTGCTTTCCGCCAAGCATCCCTGCAAATGGGGTGATATTCAATTGGTAAGCCGGAATGTCGAGCGTGTGAATTCCCGTCAACGGCTGCCACAGTAAGGGATTGATTCCCCCGGTGTAAATGTACGGATACGGCCAGACGACCCCAGCCGGTTGGCCATCGATCGATACATCAATCTCGCGAAACGCGGGTTCATTGCCCCACCAAAACTCTTCGCCAATCTGCGGAATCAGATACAGATCGAGCTTGGCACCCGTGATGTCGTCAGGAAGATTGACGGTGCTCGTGAAGATGCCGCCAGCATTCAGTGTGGTCATGCCAGCGGTTGATTGCAGCGGTACGATAGAGCTCGGAACTTGGCTGGCCGAGCCAGGCAAGCCGCCAACCGGACCTGCAGGCCCTTGGCTCGAGATCGCAGGAAGCGCAGATCCAGCATCCGCATAGACACTCGCTGTCGTGCTCTGGACCCCCGTCGCCGCGGCAGGCGATGCCGCTGTGGTCACCGATCCCGAAGGGGCAGTAGACGGGGGTGCACCAGGACCCGCGGGATAGAACGTCAGAGTCTCCGTGATGTCGGGGATGCCGGTGTACGTGCTACTTGGATAATTATCACACTCATTGGTGATGACCTGCTTGCCCATCAAGACCGGCAGGTAGTTCGTGACCTCTTTCTTCACGGTCCATGAGATCCCAGTTGCTGTCGGCTCTGGAGTCACGCCCGTAAAAATCTGCGTGCTCCCTGCCCAAACCTGCATGAGCCGATCGTACTGCACACCTGATTCCGTCCCGTGGATGGTGAGAACGACGTCTCCCCAACGACCAGACGGAAGATTGACCGGCGTGGTCACGTTACTGGCATTGTCAAACAGTTGCCCCGACAAGATCGTCACCGTCACAGGCGTGGTAGGCGGCACCTGAATCGGAGGCCCGATCTGGAAAACGTTGTCGGACGAGGAATCCTGCACACTTGTGCCGCCCCCAGGGGTGGTGGGAGCCGCGGGCAGCGGGCCTCCTGTGGGCGGCTGGCCGGGAGAGGGGAGCATACCGATCGGCGGTAATGGGCCTGGGCCGCCGGGAACCGGGCCGCCGAGAGGATGGGCGGACGCCACCGGTGCCACAACCAGCAAGAGGCCTGGCACAAGCAGCCCATAAGCCAGACCCTTCCACGTTGTCTTTTTCATCTATGTACCTCCCTGAAATCTCGTTTGTTTCAAAAACAGAGTAGTCCAGGGAGGATAGAACGTCAATACGCCAATTCGGCAAATCATGTGCCCCGCGCAACTGAAGTGCAGTGTGGTGCGCTGGCGGTCTCCAAGGTCATGACCAAGCTGTCCAGGCTGACGATGTACCAAGTCCCGTGCACATTGGCGGCGACCGTGTAGTCAGGGCGACCTGGAGCCATCCACGCGGCAAGCACCCACCCCGAATGACCCTGAGGGAGGAGTCATAGGTCTCGCCTCCCGACTCCGGGCGCTCCGAACCACACGCAAAAAGGTCCAGCCACCATATAGTATGGTGGCTGGACCTTTTTGCAAGCTATGGCCTCCCTACTTGAGGATGGCCTCGATTCGTTGCAACGTCTCCTCGTCGAGCTTGACGCCGGTGGCTTTGACGTTTTCCACTACCTGCTCAGGACGGCTGGCGCCGATGAGCGCCGCGCTCACGCCTGGCATCCGCAATACCCAGGCCAGAGCCATCTGAGCTAGACTCAGGCCGGCCTCTTTCGCCACGCCTTCGAGTTGCTCGACTTTCGTCAACAGGTCATCCTTGAGGTACCCCTTGACGAAGTTTTGCACCCGTTCCGTCGACGCGCGCGTACCTTGCGGTGCCTCTTGGCCCTTCTTGTACTTGCCCGTCAGCACACCTTGCGCCAAGGGTGAGAAGACGACCTGCCCGATTCCCGCTTCCTCACAGATCGGGATGATCGCCGGCTCGATGTAGCGATTGAACATGTTGTACACGGGTTGACTCGCCGCGAATTTGCGCAAATGCAGTTCCTTTTGAATCCGCACGCCCGTCGCGATGCGGTCCGCAGACCACTCGCTAAGACCACTGTACAGAACCTTGCCCTGCGCGACCAAGTCGTCGAGCGCGCGCAGCGTCTCTTCCAGATCCGTGTCGGGATCGAAACGGTGGCAATAGAAAATATCCACGTAATCCACCTTCAACGCCCGCAGACTTTTGTCCACTTGGTCAAAGATGTGTTTGCGGCTGAGGCCGCGATCGTTCACGCCGCTGCCAGCCGGCCAGAAAGCCTTGGTCGTGACGATGTAGCTCTCCCGAGGGTAGGCGGCAAGCGCTTCGCCAAGCACCTCTTCGGCCGCGTGAGGCGCAGCGCCGTACACGTTGGCGCAATCGAAGTGATTGACTCCGAGGTCGTACGCCTGCCGCACACACGCCATGGATTGTTCTTTCTCAGTCACCGTTCCGTATGTAAGCCAGCTGCCGAGAGCGATCTCGGACGTCTTGATGCCACTTTTGCCAATTCGGCGAAACTCCATTACAGCACCTCCTGAGAATCTGGGCGCCGATCAGAGCGCAACCTCATTATACTACAGAACTGTCGGAACACGAAATAGTTTTCACCAGGCAGACTCTCCCGCACCGGTGTGACGACGGGCCCACTGCGCGGGGACCGGTATACTGGGGGCATCAGGCAGGGACCGCGACACGACGAAGCATCGCAAGCAACGTTTGCGGGTCTTCAGCGGCCAGCCAGAGGGCCCGGTGTTCGACCGTGACGAAGCCGGACAGCAACGCGTGATCCAGCATTTGCAAAAGTGGCGTGTAGTATCCCTCCGTGCTGAGCAGTCCCACAGGTTTCTGGTGAAGCCCGAGTTGCGACCAGCAGACCGCCTCCAGCACCTCTTCCAGCGTGCCAACCCCGCCGGGCAAGGCGATGAAGGCATCCGCCAAGCGATTCATGGTGGCCTTGCGCTCGTGCATGTCGCGGACTTCCAGAAACTCCGTCAACCCTTCGTGAACTACTTCCTTTGCGAAGAGGCCTGAGGGCATGACCCCCGTAACCCGGCCGCCGCCTGCCAGAACCGCATCCGCCACTGCGCCCATCAGACCGTTCCGGGATCCTCCGTAGACGAGATCCAACCCCGAGGCAACCAAAGCGGCTCCCAAGTCATGCGCAGCCACCAGAAATTCCGGCCGCGTGCCCGATCGTGATGCGGCGTACACACACACTCGTTTCATTTTTCACCTCCGTCAGAACCTGCCAGGAAACCCGAAAAAACGGGGCATTTCGTTAAGATATATCAGCGCTCCGTTGCTGGTTGCGCTACCAGACCGTATTGGCCGCGCAGGTAAAGAAGGGGTTCGCCCTCTTGCTGGCGCAACTGAGTGACCTCGCCCACAAACAGGGTATGGTCGCCGCCTTCATACTGCGCCCAGAGCCGGCACGCAACACTCATCAGACTATCTTCCAGCAGCGCAACCCCATCGACGTGTTCGTAGCGTAGTGACGCGTCGACGTCCGCGCTCGGGCGGCCTGCAAAGTGCCTGGAGATGGCCTCTTGTGTCGCATTCAGGACGCTGACGCCAAAGACCTTGCTTTGTTGCACCAAGTCATGCATGCGCGCGCGCTTGTCCACGGCGACCATGACCAACGGCGGGTCCAGTGACACGGAGGTAAACGAGTTGGCCGTCATCCCATGCACGCCCTGTCCGCCCTCGTGGTCTACAGTCGTCATGATCGTGATCCCTGTTGCAAAGGCACCCATCGCCCGCCTAAAGGTCATTTGATCAAATTCAGCCATCGTCCCTATCCCCTTTTGCTTGCATGATCCGTGTTCAATCCTCGGCCACCACGGACGTCAAAGCGCGTCCGCGGAGGGCGGCGGAGGGCGCGGAGGGCGCACAGCCCACGCTGTGCTACACCCCTCTCAGGCGCCACAAGGCACCGCGAAAATCACCTGCCAAGTGCGGAATCACCAACCCGATGCCCTGCAGCTCGTCCCCCCGCGCCTGATACAGTGCAACCGGCGTCTGCAGATGGCCACGGTCGTCTGTCTGCACAAGCGTCACCGCGTACTCTTGCTGTGGATGAAGTCCCCGCAGTCGCAGGTACTGAACTGGAGGATTCGGTTCCGCCAGCACCTGTACGACGGTGACCACCGCCTCGCGCTGATCGGCGGTCACATACATCCAGGCGGTTCGCTGTCCGGCTTCAGGGGCCCACAACCGATACAAGTCTCCCGCGAGAATAAGCGGCTGAATCTCCTTGTACAGCTCGATCTGCGCCCGAATCTCCGCGCGCTCCTCCGCTGTCAGGCGCCGAACATCCAGTTCGTACCCGAAGTTGCCCATCATCGCCACCAATCCTCGCGTGGCCAGCGGTGTCACCCGCTGGACCTGATGATTGGGTACGGCGGACACGTGCGCCCCCATGGCGCTAGCCGGGTAGATCATACTGGTGCCAAACTGGATCGCCAGCCGAGCGATTGCATCCGTATCATCACTCGTCCACGTCTGGGGCATATAATGGAGCATCCCGGCATCAAAGCGCCCGCCCCCGCCCGAACAGCTTTCAAACAGGATCTCGGGAAACTCCGACGTCACCTGCTCGAGCACCTCATACAAGCCGAGCATGTAACGGTGAGCTGTCTCACGCTGACGCTCGGGTGGCAATGCAGCCGAGCCGATCTCCGTCATGTTGCGGTTCATGTCCCATTTGACGTACGCAATCGGTGCGCTTTGCAAAACCTCTCTGAGCATCTGCGTGATCGCATCCCGCACGTCCGCCCTGGAGAAGTCGAGAATCAACTGATTGCGGGCCTGCGAACGACCCCGCCCGTCGACGTGCAGGCACCAGTCGGGGTGTGCGCGATACAAATCGCTGTCGGGCGAGATCATTTCCGGCTCGAACCACAAGCCCATCTGCATCCCGGCCCCCTTGATCTCCTGCGCGAGATCGCCCAGGCCACCTGGCAGTTTACGCGGATCAACACGCCAGTCGCCAAGCGAACTGTGGTCGTTGTCACGATGTCCAAACCAGCCATCGTCCAGCACAAACAGCGAGATGCCAAGGTCTGCGGCAGACCGCGCGAGTTCGACGAGCGTGTCCCGATCAAACGAAAAATACGTCGCCTCCCAGTTGTTGATCAGCACCGGGCGGATACGATCCCGGTGAGCGCCTCGCGCCAACCGAGTGCGCAGCAGACGATGCCAAGTCTGGGACAGCCCCGTCAGTCCCTCTGACGAGAAGGCGAGTAGCGCTTCCGGGGCTTGAAACCCCTCGCCCGGTTGCAGCAGCCACTCGAAATCAAACGGATTTATGCCGACGAGCACCCTCGTCGTGCGGTACGGGTCGACGTCCGCGCTGATCATGAAGTTGCCACTGTAGACCAGTGTGACCCCTATCGCATCACCGCTGGTTTCCGTCGTCTCCGGCCGCACCAGCGCCAGATAGGGGTTGAGCGCATGGCTACTGGCACCGCGCCGGCTCTCCAGTCTGTGCTCCCCGGAGCTCAGCCGCCCGCGCTGTACGTGGCGCTCACGCGCCCATGTACCAGCGAGTTGGACATAGTCGTACTGATCATCCGGCAGATCGACGCTAAGTGACAACAGCCTGCGCAAGCGCAGAGGCTGGTCGCCCTCATTGTGCACGCGAACGGAACGGGCGATGACACTGTGATCGACCCAGGCCGTAAAGGAAAGCGTGACGCGAAGGCCAAGAAGTGCATCGACCAGGTCGATCTCGAGCGTCTGCGCCTCGCTGTCTTGCTCCACATAGGTCGACGGCAATCCCGTCAGTCGCGGCTTACCGTCGAGAATCCGGTGTTGCGCGTAGCGCAAATCGCGCGTCGATGGGCCCGACGGCCCCAACCCTACAATCCGGCGCAGGCCCGGAACGGGC
>Ga0080006_1140766_pt1 | contig 16558 bp, 15 predicted proteins | sample RS3BMetagenome_FD_69209 | JGI IMG/M metagenome (GOLD analysis project Ga0080006, IMG submission 69209) | Ferric oxide microbial mat and aquatic microbial communities from Rainbow Spring, Yellowstone National Park, USA - RS3B (SPADES... ... | reverse complement strand
TTAACCCAAAGGCGTTTAGGAGCACAGCCATCACCTTGAGTTCAGAAGAACCTCTTCTTGTCCCTCACGAAAACATTTAAATTCCTAAAGAATGCAAAGATATCCGTGGTGGGCTCCACGGGTAGTCACCAAATCCGAACCGTGGCGCCCACCACGTTTAAGCCTTATCCGGACACCATCAAAGGTGCTGTGTTGAATATATAACATGATTATATTAATAGTATGCATTAGAGCTAATTGTTCAGCCGAAACGATTTACACGAATAGCGTAATCAGCAATATTTATTCAACACAGCATTAGAAGGGCACACCAACTCATAACCATCAGCAATAATACCCCCAACCCACACCGATCATGGTGAATAACCCACCTATATCGATATACTCGCAGAACCACAATATACACAGGTATGCTATGTTAAGCGTTCAGAATTAAAGCATCTGGGTTATTTGGAGACCACCCAGTGTTGGGCAAAAAATGGTGCGTGGTGTGTTGCCGTTCAACCGGGAGCATTAGATCGGGGATGTCAGGGTTCACTGAATCGGCTCACGTGTCTGACGGAAAGATTGGGTGGCTTAGTGCAGTGTTAGCTGACTGTTTGCTTTAACGCTTCTTAGTACTGCTTCAGCTACGCATATGGCTGCGGCGTAACCCACGACGTCAACTATGAATCTAGCCTCCACTGGTGGGGCTACCTTCTCGGTTGATACCGCAAATATCGTGTCGCCGTCTGTCGTGAGGTGGGCTGGCCTAACACTCATCGCTAACCCATCGTGAGCAAGCTGCGCCACCTTGATGAGCTCTTCATGTGTTAGACGGGCGTTGGTGGCCACTACACCGATCGTGGTTGAGCGCAAGCCACGCCCTAAGTATTCTCCCACAGACTCCTCGAAGAGGGCATACCCCCCTGCGTTGAGCCTGGAGCCAGCTACGATATCCCCATTCTTATAGTCAACTATGTTTCCCACAGAGTTAGTGATCATGAGCGCACCCACGCGTATACCGTATGGGAGCTCGAGGCTCGATGAGCCTAGGCCACCCTTTGATGCGTGGCTCATCCCCCTGAACTTACCCACAGTGGCACCCCTACCAGCCCCCACGCTTCCCTCCTCAAAGCTCCCACTACCAGCATTGCGGCAGGCGTCGTATCCAAGCTTCGCATAATCAGCCTTCGAGATATCGGCGTACTCTAAATCGTAGATGTTAGCACCAACGATGCCTGGAAGTTTCCCCGCACCCTGCTTCGCGGCTATACCCCTTTCAACCAGAAAGCTTCTTATACCAGAGGCGCAGTCAAAGCCGAACACGTCACCGCCAGTGAGGAAGATGGCGTGTTTGCGTACGAAGGTTTTGGGTACCCCTATGGAGTCCGTATCATAGGTTCCAGGCCACCCACCTCTAGCCTCATAGGCCACTGGGAAATCCGCATCGAAGAGTATAACACTCACACCGGTACGGGCGTGCTCACTGTAAGCGTTACCCACCCTTATATCCCCTACGGAAGTAATCTGACCCATACACACACTACTTTCAACACTAATAAACCCTTTATGATGGCCCGCGGTTTCTAAATAATGACTCACTTCAGGGAAGGGTTCGTCGACGTGAATGGCGTGAAACTCTACTATAGGGTTGCGGGAGAGGGCGCCTCCATGAAGCTAATAGGTCTCCATGGTGGACCTGGTGGCTCGTGCGATTATCTTTCACCCTTACTACAGCTTTCTGAACGTGTTGGGGTGGAGGTTTTACTCTATGACCAGTTCGGATGCGGCAGGTCTTCGGACCCACCCAGCGATTCGTGTTATACTGTGGAGTATGCGGTTGAAGAAGTCGAGGGTGTCAGGAGGGCTCTCTACAGGGATGAGAAGATTTTCCTACTCGGCCACTCCTACGGAGGCCTACTCGCGATCGCGTACGCTCTAAAGTATCAGCGAAACCTGAGGGGTCTAATAGTGTCGAGCGGACTCTCAAGCGTCCCCCTCACGGTCAAGGAGATGAGACGGCTTATTAATGAGATGCCAGAGCGGACGAGGCGTGTAATCGAGAAGTACGAAGCGACGGGGGAATTCACCCACCCAGAATATCTTAAGGCTGTTGACGAGTTCTACAGGAAGCATCTCCTTCGATTACCAGAAATGCCCCTTGATGTCGCCAAGACTATGGAATACCTGCAGAAGAGGAGGGTTTACAGCATAATGAACGGTCCGAACGAGTTCACGATTACTGGAACAATCCGCGATTGGGATCAAACAAGCAGGCTTGGGGAAATCAAAGTGCCCACACTCATAACTGTTGGTAGATATGATGAGGTCACCCCCACAGTCGCAGAGGTGATACACAGAGGCATACCCAACTCAACCCTCAAGGTGTTCGATAACTCCTCGCACACGGCTATGTGGGAGGAAACAGAGAAATATCTTAACACAATATTAGATTTCATCACCCATGTTGGATGAAGGTTTTTCACAGGATTCGAACATCGATTAGGGCGTTACCTTTTCGCTTACCCCGACATATTTTCTATAGAAATAGTAGTGAAGTAGGCTTCCACCTACCATTGTGGCTGCGCCTATTATAAATGGGAAGTCATATTCTCCCGCGTTGAATAAGTAGCCTTGGAGAAATGTTCCCGCGGAGTCGCCCAGCGTGGACGTGATAGCGGATGTGCCATAACCCTTTTCAACCTGATTCATAGACTTCAATATCTCACCCCGCATCACCGAGCCAAACACGTTACGTGTGAACCGAACAAAGCTGTAAACCGTAACGGCTATTACACTGTAGATGAGCGGCAACCCTATCAGTGGAGCTGTGAGCGCGTACACGAGTGTGGAGGCTAGGTAGCCAAAGACCACCCTACTACTCATTCTCCCAGCTAGGTAGGTTCCAGCATAACCTACAGCGGATGTACTAACATATATTAGACTTATACCCAGTAGATTCACGCCTAGGTTGTTATAGTAGAGTTGTAGTAGGGTCACTATGATGTTCTCGCCGAATCCAGTGAACAGTGCAACCACACTGTACACCAGCACGTTCCGTTGGGGTGACAACGTTAGCTTCTGAGCCTTCTTAGTGTCATTCAAACCATGTATTAGGGGTATAGGGGTAAGCCATAGTACACCAAGTAGTAGGAAGCTCAACCTAAAATAGGTAATGACTGGGTCAAAATACAGTAGGGCTACACCCAACGAGCCTAAAAGCCTACCCAGAAGCGATGAGCCATTCACCGAGGAATAGAGTGTGTTCAGCTCTTCCTTACCTTTGGCGTTCGCAATTATTATCGTGTTACGCTGAACCAAGAAGGCCTGTGCTACGCCCAGCGAAGCATAAGCCAAGAATAACCCGAAGAGACTCGTAGTATAGAAAATTATACCCAGCGATATGAAGTAGCTTATCTGGGATATGTATAGTGAAAGCTTCGCGCCGAATTTCTCCGTTATAAGAGACGCTGGATAGTATGCTACCAGTGTCACAATGGTGAATAGCGTCAGTATGACGCCGATCTGTAGGTCACTGAAGCCGAGCCTACTTGCGTATATCGGAAAAAGTATACCTCTGAAGATATCTGAGCCCGACAGTGAGTATATGTAGGCTATGCTTCTTTTAAATGAAGGCATTCAATACACCCTATTGAACTTCTTCCAAAAATAACATTAACATACTGAGCATGAAATATATAAATGTAAGCATATAAACAATAAATATCTAATTAATTTTATCGACATTCCATAATAGTGTTCAAGTGAGCCAACACACGTAGAAGCATCCCTAAGCTTAAACCAAACCGACATGGCCTATTCCTACTAGCTATAACATCCTTATCAAGTATTTCCCTCTTCTCAGCCTATAGGGGCGCGTTGTAGTGTTCACAGGCTCCCCCGATGCCGAAAATTAATACCACCCTCCTCCGACAATGTTCAACGCATATTACTTTTGTGAACTACCACCTCCTAAAGGAGGGAGCTTCTTGCTTCAGCCACCACGCAGGCTCGATCCCTTTGAGGGTTACTGAGACCTCGTGTCCCTATGTAAGGCGAGCTGGAAAGGGTGAAAACACTGAGAAGAAGGCCGGCTACACCTGTGTAAAAACGGCTTCTATACTTTAATTCTCCATAGCGAGTTTCATTTGAGCCGTGTACTAGGTTTGTGTGTAGCTTTATCCCTCAAGTCGAATCTCTGATCTTCTTGGTAGGAGAACCCGAGAGAAAAACGGAGCAACCCCACACAGGAACTCAGAAAAGCGGTAAGCGTGGATTTGGGAATAGCAAGGCTTGCAACGCTTTCCGACGGTCGGTTCCTCGAATACGCAAAGCCACTTGAGCGCTCGCTTGATAAGGCTTAGAACGCTACAATGAGCTCTATAGGAAGAGGTTTCTCTCGAGGAACCAGCTTAAAGCCAAAAGGAAACTCGCCGGGGGAGCACGACGTGTTAATCTTCGAGGATTTGGATGTTCGGAGTTTGATCCGTAAAGTTGTAACAAAGAAGAGGAGGGTGAGGCTTTACGGCTCCTCGTTCTCAGAGCTAAGAAAAATCTTGGAGTGAAGGTTTCAGAAGAGTGGGAAACCTGTTTTACCCGTCTCAGCGCACAACGCCTCCAGTGAGTGTTCTCAGTGTGGGAAAATCAATCAGAGTTTGACGCTGAAAGACCGCGTGCTCCACTGCCCCACCTGTGGCCTCACTTTGGATCGTGACCTTAACGCTTCCCTGATTCTTTTAAAAAGATCATGGTTGCCACCCTTTCGATATGCCCGAAGCTGAGCTCCTCCCACTACCTCCCCCTCCATCCTTAGGGTTAATGAGGGTTAGGCATGGTGGGGTGGTGATTCAGGAAGCTTAGCCCCTGAGTGAGGGCGAGGTAACTCGCCCGAATACTAACACTTCGTGGGTTGTGCTCGAATTAGTTGGTTGTGAGTGTGATCTCCAAAGCGTGAAAAAGTGTTATCCGGATACAACACTTCATGAATGGTGTCCGGATTAGGTGGTTGGTGGGCGTGGTAGCCGAGCGAGGAGAACGCTTATCCGGACACTATCACTTCATGAGCAAAAAGAATAAATAACCCTTCATGTAGATGAAGTATGAGGTGATAGAGGTGTCATCTGAGAAGTACACTGTCGGGCAGACGTGGAACGCGCTGAAGGCGGCTTGGAAGGGATACAAAATAGCCAAAGCTAAGGGTGAAAAGGACAAAATGGTTGAGTATGCTAGGAGAATCAGGAAGCTTCAAAGTGAGCTAAAACTACCCCTTACCAAGTTCCCTCAGCTGGGTAAGGAATTCGAGTGAAGAGAAAACCCCTCTTTTTTTAGTTTCGGCCAACCCCCTATATGAAGGGGCTAAGTTATCCTCAAACACTCTTCCTGTGTTAGTGAAGTAAAACAGTTTCGGTGCACTCCTTAACCTCCACTAGGATATATTAAAACAAGGATATGTCAACAGTGGGCGAACAAACACAGGGACAGACAAGCCTGATGGGCCGATTATTCAAAAGAATATCGGCATGGTTCGCCAAAATCTCTAGGAAAATAAGGGAGCTGTTCTCTCCTCCAACAAAGGTTAACCCGCAAAGTGTGGCTGACGCTGCGGGCGGTGGGGTAACCCTTGGCTCAATTATGGAACACACCCAAATGGAGGCTGAAAAGAGCGTGGCCGCACCATCCGAACACTCCACTGATGGTGAAGCAACAAGTAGTGAACCGTCGAGAAACGAATATGAGCCAAGTGTGTTACTCGGCTCCCTGCAAACAATGATAGCTACCCCACCAGTACCAGTAGAGGCTCCTAGCGATCCTGAAAACGCTAAGACACAGAACTATAGCGAAGAAGACAGGGATAAGGAGGAATATGTGCCAAAGATAAAACCAAAGCCTTCACCTCCACTCCCCAAAGAGCACAGGGACCTAGTCAGGAGACTCGTCAGGGCAGGTAAGAGGAGGGAGGCAGCACAGCAACTCGAAGAGTTAGGCTACCTCTTCCCCGAGGTGTCCACAAGAGGCAAATACATAGTGGTCAAGTATAGGGGTAGAGACGGCTACCTCTACGCTGCGAGGATCAAGTATAAGGCTTAGGCCCATCAAACCCCCTCTTTTTATCCACTCTTTGCTTTAAGGCTTCAAGACACGTTGTGCAGCAGGCGTAGTAGGTTCTCCTACCCTTCTTGTAAATATAAGGTTGCTCGAGTATCTGCTTGCCACACTTATCGCACACGAGGGGCACGGGTGAGCCAACCTTAGGTCTGTAGGTTTGCACGGCAACCATGTACTCGATGGGTCTACCCACACTTTCGAAAACCCTTTTTAGATCCATTAAACTTGAGGCTCCGAACACAGCCAAATAGGTGCCGTCCAGCAACTCGTAGGATTCAAGCGTCTCAGGCCTGCTTTGGAACCTCGCGAAAACCCTGAACCCACCAGCATAGTTTACCTCAACCGTGAACTTAGATATCACGCCCCGCCTAACCAGGGAGTCTATAACCCTCGACACGGTGGAGCGGCTCACACCCAACTCTTCAGCTAGTTTTGCCACCGGTGTGCGCGAATTCTCATAGAGCCTATTGAGCACCCTGACCTCTATATCCGAAAGATTCCTAGCAAAATCAACCATTTTAACGCTTTATTATAGACATTTTGACACAAATAAGCCTTATTTTAGCGTCAGTCGTATATAGCTTATGATTGATCCTGTCTGCGGTATGGACGTGGATAAGGGTGACATCAAGTCACTCTATAAGGGTAGAACCTACTACTTCTGCAGTAAGGGTTGCAAGACGAGGTTTGACCGTGACCCCGAGAAATACATTAAAGGTGGACCTGAGGGGATGAGTGATCCCTAGGTGTGTGTCAAACACGGGTAGGGAGGATTCTGAAGAGCTCAAAATAGTGGGTATGCACTGCGCCACGTGCACTACGAGTGTGGAGCGTGCGCTACGCAAAGCTGGAGGAGTGATTGATGTCTCAGTCAACTTGGCTTCGGAGGAGGCGGTGGTGCAACACAGGGGTACCCCCACCTCCAAGCTTGTGAGCGCGGTGAGGACGGCTGGGTACGATGTTGTAACCTATATCTCGGCGTTTAAAGTCAAATCCATCAGCGCGGAGGAACTCGGCAGGTTAGCCGCTAAGCTAGAGGCTCAGAAGGGCGTTGTTAGAGTTGAGGCGGACTATACTTCTGATATGTTAAGAGTGGAATACAACCCCCTCTCAACTGGTCCAGACCAGCTCGAAGAGACACTCCGCGACTGGGGTTTAGACCCGGCCAGGATAAGCGAGCAGCTCTCAACGCCAGACGTGGTAGCAGCTTCCAGAACGCTTAGGGCCTACTCCCTTAGGCTACTTGTGGGCGCCGTATTCACATCGATCACGCTGGTGGCTGCATACACACATCAGCCGCTACTCGCACTCATAGCCGCATCACCCGTGCAGTTCTATAGTGGATGGGTTTTCCATTCAGGTGCGCTTCGAGCGCTTCGCAATCGCGTGGGCAATATGGACACCCTTGTCTCACTCGCCTCTAGCATATCCTACTTCTATAGCTTGTATATGGCGGTTTTTAGGGGTTCGGCTGGATTCGTGGATGTAGCAGCACTCCTTGTAACATTCGTGTTAATCGGAAAAACCGTCGAAGCGTACACTAAGACGAGGATGCTCTCAGAGTTCGCATCCACACTCCCACAGGTAGCAGTGGTAATAAGGAACGGTGAGGAGCTCAAAGTGGACACCCGTACAATCAGTGTTGGAGACATCGTCGTACTCAGCGCTGGCGACAAGGTGGTGGTTGACGGTGTCGTTGAGGATGGGCACGCCGAAGTGGACGAGTCGGTGATAACTGGTGAGTCGAAACCCGTGGTCAAAAGGAAGGGTGACCCAGTATTCTCAGGATCCACCGTGATATCTGGGAGCCTAAAGGTATATTCCACCAGGGTTGGCTCGAAGACGTATTTCGAGCAGGTCACGGAGGCGGTGAGGAGAGCTCAGGCTACTAAGCTACCAGTTCAGAGGCTGGTGGACAGGGTTTCAGCCATCTTCACCCCACTAATACTAGCGGCCTCGACTGCAACATTCACAATCTGGCTGCTCGTGCTCCACTCACCCTTCAGCGCCGCACTCACCTACAGTATAGCCGTGCTTGCAGGCGCATGCCCCTGCCCCCTCGGTCTTGCCACACCCATGGCCGTGAGCATCGGCATCAGAAGGGCTTCCAAGATGGGTTTAGTGGTTAAGCGGGGCGAAGCGTTCGAAGCAGCCCATAAAACAAGTATAGTTGTCTTCGACAAGACGGGCACCCTAACCGAGGACACGTTCGAGGTTGAATCGTACACTGAGCTTGTAAGGGGAGCGCTCAAGCTAGCCGCATCCGTCGAGTCGAAGAGCCAGCATCCATACGCTCGAGCCCTGGTGAGCGCATTCGGCAAACACTTCGAGCCAAGCGAATTCGACTCCTTTACAGGTGAGGGGGTAATGGGTGTGGTTGACGGCAAAACAATACTGGTTGGCTCGAAGAGATTCATTAAAAACAATATAAACCACCACGAAAACATGGATTTCCAAGGCGACGGAGCCTCCGTGTATGTAGCGGTCAACGGGGAGCTTGCTGCGGCAGTTAAATTCAAACCGAAGATAAGACGCGAAGCATCCCGTGTTATCGAAACACTGAAGGGAATGGGTATCCGGGTTGTAATGGTGACAGGCGACTCGGAGACTGAGGCTAAAGCGGTCGCCGGCGAGCTCGGTATAAGCGAGGTGTATGCGGAGGTTAAACCCGAGGAAAAAGCCGAAATCGTCAGGAAACTCAGGGAAACCGGCGTGGTGATGTTCGTGGGGGACGGTGTAAACGACGCGCAAGCGCTCACAGACGCGGACGTAGGTGTGGCCATGGGAACCGAGGTTGCTAAGGCCGCGGCTGACATCGTGTTAACCGCCGGTGACCTGAGAGGCATCATCCGACTAATCGAGCAATCTAGGAGGGTTTACAAGAAAATTAGGCAAAATCTGACATGGGCTTTCGGTTACAATAGCGCCATACTACCAGTGGCCGCAGGCCTACTCGCACCCTACGGTCTAAGCCTCCAGCCGGAGTGGGCGGCGCTCGCAATGTCCCTAAGCAGCGTGCTTGTAACACTGTGGTCGAGAGTGTGAGCGCTGCAAAACGTTTTTCGTGTCCTGTGCATATATGGTTAAAATTGGTGGAACACGTCTTAGTGGCTGACTTCAGGGAGAAGGACTCTTTACTAGTTAAACTACTCGTGGAGTTGGGTGTTGAACCAGTATTCGCTAACCTAAGTGTGGGCGACTACATAGTGTCCAACACAGTCGCCATCGAAAGAAAGACTCCTGCTGACCTGGTTTCAAGCATTCTCGACGGGCGGTTCTTCGACCAACTTGATCGATTAAAACAGGCATATCCCCACAACGTACTACTCGTTACGGGTAGCCTAAGCGAGGCTTTAAGCAGGGCTCCAAACCCCGGTATAGTCTACTCGAGGCTGGCGCTAGCCTGTTTAAGGGGTACCAGCATCGTTGTTTTAGGCTCAGAGGCGGAAGTGGCTCAATTTGTGAAGTGGCTTGTAAAGGAAGCAAAGAAGAGCTGGGAGGGGTTTGAGCCTATGATTAAGAGGAAGCCGAAGAACCAGTCACCCTCAGAGCAGGTCTTCAATGTGCTCACAGCCATACCCTCAGTGGGTGCTAAGCGGGCTGAGAAACTAATGGGCGCATTTCCAAACCTGCTCGCCGTGCTCCAAGCACCAGAAGAGAGGCTGGCCGCACTCGTTGGTTCCACAGCCGCAAAACACATAAAGCGCGTCGCCTACACCCAAATATCCCCCGCGGAAAAGCACACCAAGCTCACAGACTATATTCATGGAAACGACTAGGAAAAGCGGGGTGTTGATTGTCACACTGAACTCTGACCGCAACACCCATTACACACCCTGGATAGGCTTATAGTTTTGTGCAGTGTTTGTTAATTATGTCAAGGTGGCTTAGTGAACTTGCATCGAACGTGCCAGAATACAGTATAATGGAGATAGCCAAGTACGCGAGCACCTACAGGAGTGATGATATGGTTTACCTCAACATAGGTGAGCCAGACTTTGATACACCCGGCCACATCCGTGAGAAGGCTATAGAGGCCATACAGTCTGGCAAAACCCATTATACCCCAGACTCTGGGATAGTGGAGTTACGCGAGGCGATAGCTAAGAAACTCAGGTCGGAGAATAACCTCAACTATTCAGTGGATGATATAACCGTGGTGAGCGGGAGCCAAGAGGGTATCTCTGTTGTGACCCAGGCTCTTCTAAACCACGGAGATGAGGTGATACTGAGCGATCCATACTACCCATCATACACGCAGAACATATGGCTTCGAGGAGCCAAGCCCGTGTTCGTCCCACTAAGAGCGGAAAACGGCTTCCAGATGATGGCGGAAGACGTTGAAAAGGCCGTCACAGATAAGACCAAGGCAATAGTGATTGTTTCACCGAATAACCCCACTGGGGGCGTCCAGAGCTTAGAGCAACTCAAAGCGATAGCGGAGATAGCCATCAAGCACGACTTCGTGGTTATATCTGATGAAATATATGAATACATCGTGTACGATGGGCAGACCCATCACTCCATAGGCTCCCTCCCGGGCATGCTTGAGAGAACAATCACCCAGAACGGTTTCAGCAAGTCATACGCCATGACCGGCTGGAGGATTGGCTACTTGGCTACACCTAGGGAGCTCACACCCAAAATCCAAGAGATCCACCGCGCCACCGTTATATGTCCACCAAGTGTGAGCCAGTACGCCGCGCTCGCCGCGATCACAGGTTCACAGGATAGTGTTAGGCGGATGGTTGAAGAATTCTCTAGGAGAAGGGAGTTCATAGTAAAGAGGTTACGCGAAATACCACACGTGAATGTGGCCGCACCAAGCGGAGCTTTCTACGCCTTTCCAGACTTCAGCGCTTATACAAACGACGATAAAGCGCTAGCCAAGAATCTTATTAAACACGCCCACGTGGTGACGGTGCACGGCTCTGGATTCGGGGAGCGCGGCAGGGGACACCTTAGAATAAGCTTTGCCGCCTCGCTAAGCAAACTCGAAGAAGGGCTCAACCGAATCGAAGACTACCTAAGAAAGAATTGGCCAGAGAAATTTACCTGACATACTCTTTTCGCTGAAGCTTCGCAGCTTTCTTGCTCAAAAAAACCATAATTATTCGAGCCAAGTTGGTAACTCCCGTCTGGATACTCCTATTACATCTCTGTTCGGAGGCAACAATAGAGCCTCCTGGGTAGAGGCCTCCGAAGCGTCCGCGTTATGTCTTTCCCCGTTCAGTTTTCGATGTAGGAATCACGGGCACGTACTCTACTCCCGGTCTTCTTCCACGCGTCTCCATCTTATAGAGAGCCATGAGGTGATAGACTTCAAGTGGAACAACTGTGGATACCTTGAGCCCCATTTTTGTGGCTTCATCAGCTGTTATAGGGTAGTCGTGCGTGTACTTTCCCCTTACGAGTTCCTCGACAACAGTTTGAATAACTTTTTCATCATATTTTCCACTCATGATTTTCCGCACAATGATCTCAGTCTGCTCAACCGCCTTATTTGCTTGGTCATAAAGTATAAGAGTCCTATCGTCAAGCTTTTCGGGTTTCTTATAGTCCACGACCTTTAAGATTGAGACAGCTGGATAACTCTCATTACCCTCAACAAACTGCGGGTCCACAGGACCTAGCACGGCGTGAGGATCCATTACTATCTCATCAGCTGCTAACGCTATTAGTGTCCCACCACTCATAGCAAAGTGAGGCACAATAACCGTCTTCTTACCCTTGTGAGCAGCAAGCGCGAACGCGATTTGAGAAGCCGCCAAGGCTATCCCGCCTGGAGTGTGCATAACTATGGTGATCGCGGCATCCTCCGGCGCCGTTCTTATCGCACGTAAAACCTCCTCGCTATCATCGATGTCAATGTAGCGTGCAATGGGTATGCCAAGAAAACTCACAACTTCCTGCCTATGAATCAATGTTATGACTTGAGAATTGAGCTTTTGCGCGAGCTGTGTTAACACGCTCCTCCTCGAGGAGGTGAGAAGCGCCCTCTGCAAAGCGGGAACCAAAAACAAAAATACGAAAAAGATTACTCACAAATTTGTTATGAAGAAGTCTAATGAACTCAAGCCAAAGCTTACACAACTATGTAAACTTAAACCTTTCTGTACAAGATAGACGGAGTCTGAGTGAACTACCCCACCCTCACGGGGCGGACGGGGTCTCCCCCTAAAGATAAGTGATCGGCGAGTGTGAAACCCAATCGTGTTTAGTAGAGTTCTAAAATTCACCTTAGGGGAGGAGGGTGTGTTTTTTCAAACAACGTGAAGCAAAGGGGATTAGGGTACAAGAACCCATATATGCGGGTTAGTGCATGACTCGCTAATCATAGGCATAGTATGGTTCACGTGCTTGGTGTCCAATTTTATTATTAATTCTATGAGGATTAATTCTACGAAATATTAAAATATTACATACTAATAGTTATTAAAATGATATTGACTTGCATAATAGCGTTCTTCAACCAGACATGGTGGATGAGCTGGCTGACTATTTGCGTCAGGGGGGCAGAACACTCCTAATAAAGGGTCTGCCGGGTTCTGGTAAGACTACGCTCGCGTTGCACTTATTGAAAACGGTTGGAGGAAGTCGGGGGATATATTTTTCGTCGAGGGTTTCAGATGAATCAATGAGGAAACACTTCGTGGATATTCATCGAATTCTGGGTGAGAAGAATTTTATTGATACCAGACTCGATTTGGCGGAGAATTTTCTAAGCCAGGTTTTTGAATCAATCAGGAATAAGCCACCCATAGTTGTTCTGGACAGCTGGGATGCTTACGCTAAGAAGATGAGTGAAATTGAGAGGCTTAAGACCGAGGAGGTTTTAATAACGCTTGCCACATCCTCGGAGTCAAGCCTGGTGTTTGTCGGTGAGAGTATTGAGCACACAAACCTCGACTTTCTCGTCGACGCAATCGTCGAGATGAAGACAGGGGAACTTGAAGGCAGACTTATACGGGAAATGATCACCCACAAACTGAGAGGGAAACCTATATGGAGAAACCACGAGGTAATCAGTCTCTACGATGCAAAAATGCACACAATGGATGTTTATAAACGCCCAGAATTCGCAAAATCACGCATTACGCTAGCTGACGAGGATGGGGATGTTTTTTCTCTGGGGACCAACCAACTCAATCAGCTCTTCGGGGGTGTGAAGAGGGGTTCAATCTTCCTAATCGAGTTATCCGTCGACGCACCCTTTGAACTAGCAGAATCCATAGGCATGGGGTGTGTTTTAAACCAACTAGCCCGTGAAAGACGCGCCATAATAGTGCCCCCAAGTGGGGTTGACCCCATCCTCTTCCTACGTAAATACGAGTCGGTTATGCCGTGGTCAAGCCTCACAGAGAGAGTGCGAATGATAGTGTTTGAGCAGCTACACGGCCTAGTGGTTCCGGAAAAGAACTCTGAAGATTCCGTGGTGAGGCAACTCACAACGGACGACCCACAGCAACTCATGGCCAACATATTTAGGGTGTGGGGAGGAGCTAAAAAAAGGTCTAAAGATGGGGGTGTTATAGGCTTCATTGATATGAGCCAGTTCGAGACAACGTTCGCGACGAAAATGGATTATCTAACAGAGCTCACTGCAATAAGCATATCCAGGTTATCACTCTTAAGAGACTCAATAATCTTTGTCACCCGTGAGGCGTCAACTCTCAAACAGAAGATACAACCCGTCAGCGACGTGCACATAAAGATAACAATGAAACACGGTGTCGGTCTAATGTATGGCATAAAGCCATACACAGTTGTCTACGGAATAAACCAGTGTGAAAACCCAGTTCAACCCCTCATAACACCAATAATATAGACAGACTAATATTCAATATCCACATATAATGCTTTTTAGAATTACATGAGAAATAGGCCCATCGATGGGTGATCACGCCCAAGAAGCAGTTGTCCGTGATAATCATTACGAGGATTGTGTACAAATAATTGTTTTCCACGCTTGGATACCACGCACACCGCCCTCTAATCCAGACACCATCTCTTACGAGGATGGTGTCCGGATAACGCTTCTCCACGCCCGGATACAGAGGTCACCGCGTTCTAATCCGGACACTATCCTTACGAGATCGAAACACTTATAGAACAACTTTTTTTGTTCTATGTGAGCATTGTGAAGTTCACAGTAAGTGGTATATATTCGTCAGCACTTTCAAAGCTGCTTCTTGATAGGGGGTATCAGCCGACTAAGCTTTCTAATACGCTAGTGGAGAGGTTGGGGGGTCAAGGTGCGGGTAAGGATGAGCCAGACGTCGTTATTAAGGACATGTCTAGGTGGCAGGGTGTTATTGTGATTGGTGATCAAGCTAAAACAGTGGCTGATACAATTGTTCAGGAGCTGGGCACGGTTGCACAGTTCTATCTACCAAAGGTGTATGGGGCGGTGTTCAAGCCGAGTATAGTTGAGCGTATTAGAAATGGGATAATTCTTGAGCTTGAGGATCGTAGGGGTCTGCTTAAGACGAGGGGTGACAATGTTGGGTTGGTCCAGGTCACCGGTTATGCGAGGAGTGTTTCGAAGTTACTGGTAACCCCAGCTGTGAGGGTTAGGTTTGGGGGCGCCGAGGCTGAGAGGACTGGTAGGTTGATTGAGGACCCTCCTTTACCCAGCGGTTGGAGGTGGCGTAGACGTGGGAGTGATGAAGAGAACACTGAGGTTGCCTCTAAAGCTAATGACCTTGAGGAGATGCTTACATCGCCCGAGATACCCGACGGTAGGTGTGTGCTGCCGGGTAAAGACTATGTGGAGCTAGTGTTTGGTTTAGAGGCTAAAGAGCTACTTGACGTATGGCGATCTAAGGTCACGCCCACAATACACGGTCACCACTATTTGAAGTCGCTTGGCCCAGAGTACTCGGCCTTAGTGTACTTTGCGGAGGCTGTTAGAGACCGCATCGAAGACAAGTTGGACGAGTATCTCAAGGACACTGTGGTGAAGGGTGTGTATCCGAGGAGTGGGGAGGAAGTGAAGATTTTCCATATGAAGCCAGATGGTAACGATGTTGAGCTCTCATCTGGATACGTGCTTCATAGTGACGAGAACACGATAATAGTTAAACGCACAATGAAGTCGAGGGGTGAGTATGATGGAATAGAGGCTGAGAGGCGAATAGGTGATTACGCTATAACTGAGTTCAAGTTAAACGAGTGGTACTATGTGACAACCTATTTCAGGCGTGACGGTGCTGAAATCGGTAAATACGCCAATATATGCACACCACCCGAGGCCTCTAAGGTGTTTATAAGGTACATAGACCTTTTCGTCGACGTGGTTAAATCCCGTGGCGAAGTAAGGATAGTTGACAGGGAACAGCTTGAAGAGGCGATACACAAAGGCTACATTACTCAGACGATGTACAAGAAGGCTGTGGACACCGCTGACAAACTCAGCAGAGAGCTCAAATCCGAAAAAGAGTGAGCTAGTCTAGGGCAAAAAAGCGCCCCCGAAGGATTTATAACCTAAAACACGAATATTTTGTGAACCCAGTTGTTTGTGCGTTCAAGCGCGATTCTTGGATTAGAACCCATGGAGGCCTTCGAGTTCTACCTGTGGGTTTTCGAGAAGAACAGGGGTCAGCCAAACTGGTCCAATTTTCAGGTTGTAAGTAAACTGGGTAACAGGATGCATTTTAAGGCTGAATACAAGCTTCTCGGAAGACCCGTAAACCTCGAAGGCGTGGCTGTGTTAAACCCAGAGCGCGTTATAGAGTTCTCGATCACCTCTATAAGCGACCCAATGTTCAAAGCAGATCCAGCACTCGTGAGGTACGTCTTCCGACCAGTGAGGCAGGGAACACTGGTCACCAAGACGTGGCACTTTATGTTCCAGTCTAGGCTACACCCATTCTATGAGTGGCTGGTCGCCCTCCAGATCAAACGCAACCTTTCACAGAGCTTTAAAGCCGACATCAGAAACCTAGAGCTCTGGGGTGTAGAGGTAACGGAAAAGAGGGCTCTACCCATCTCTGCTTAAAGCTTGCCGGCCCCCCTTAAACTTAGATAATCCTAGAACAACGTTTTCGGCAGCGTTATATACCCCTTTGGCCTGTGCGGTGAGATCACTTTTCACGTCTCGTGCAACACTGATAGCAGCAGTAACTCCGACTAGCACCCTAAACGCGAGGCCCTCGAAGTCCCTAGAAGATGGTAAATTGATCTTAACATCGAACACTCGTTTAAGGGATTCCTTGTTATTCGAGGTAAAAGATTCAAGCTTTACATATTTCCTCTGATTGAGCCTATCACTAAGAGACCTAGCGAGCTGTTGGGCTAGGTTGACTATATCCAACTCTTCCGCCGAATCGTTGGTGCGAGTGTTCACATAGTGTATATGCGCTGGGCGGGATAAGCACCCCATCGAAAGTGTTGCACTATATGCGGCCACATTTAACAAAGACGTAGGTTGGTATCCACTGCGAGCCGAATGTATTACCAATGATTGTTA
>Ga0080006_1151843_pt1 | contig 16559 bp, 5 predicted proteins | sample RS3BMetagenome_FD_69209 | JGI IMG/M metagenome (GOLD analysis project Ga0080006, IMG submission 69209) | Ferric oxide microbial mat and aquatic microbial communities from Rainbow Spring, Yellowstone National Park, USA - RS3B (SPADES... ... | reverse complement strand
AGGGTGGACATGCGGTTTGCTTGTATCCTAAAATGAGAAATTGAAAGGTGTAAACGCCGCCACAAAGTAGCAGTTGTAGTCTGGTATCCTAAAATGAGGAATTGAAAGGTGTAAACGCCGCCACAAAGTAGCAGTTGTAGTCTGGTATCCTAAAATGAGGAATTGAAAGTCTTCGCGGCCGCGGCTGCGGGGATTATTCAGTGGGTATCCTAAAATGAGGAATTGAAAGAGCTTCTTTCGTACGTACTCATTCAATTGATTACTGAAGTATCCTAAAATGAGGAATTGAAAGGACGAGTGTGGAGGGGTATGGTGACGTACGAGGTATCGTATCCTAAAATGAGGAATTGAAAGAGTAAAAGCGGGGGGTTGTGGGGTTGGTTATCCACGGGTATCCTAAAATGAGGAATTGAAAGCTCGGGGCTGACCGCTTCCACGTAGGCTTCCTGAGGTATCCTAAAATGAGGAATTGAAAGTCGGGTGTGAGGATCGGGGCGTTCGACTACTTCAGTATCCTAAAATGAGGAATTGAAAGTCACGACCCCCACACCCATTGTGGAGGTGGTGTTGAATGTATCCTAAAATGAGGAATTGAAAGGCAACCCCTCCTCGCGGCCACACTCTTTTCGAGTGTATCCTAAAATGAGGAATTGAAAGGCACGCACCTCTTAATCAGGTAGCCGCCGACATCGTTATGGTATCCTAAAATGAGGAATTGAAAGGGTTGAGAGGATGGAGGACCTCAAGGAGTACGTGGAGTATCCTAAAATGAGGAATTGAAAGTGTAACTCGCGGGTGCTGTGAGCTGCCACTCAAAGTATCCTAAAATGAGGAATTGAAAGGGCAAAGGTGGGTATAAGGTCAGGCGTGCCGATGCCTATACGTATCCTAAAATGAGGAATTGAAAGTGCTCATCTCGTAGAGCTGTGTGTGAAGCCTTCCATCAAGTATCCTAAAATGAGGAATTGAAAGACTCAAGTGGTCAAGCCCTTGTTCGAGTCGTTGCCAGTATCCTAAAATGAGGAATTGAAAGAAACGCAGCGGAAGACGAGGATATAAACATTACGTGTATCCTAAAATGAGGAATTGAAAGAGCCCATTATTCGATGCATAATACTTAATGGTCCTGTATCCTAAAATGAGGAATTGAAAGAGAACGCCTACGCCTTAAACGCCTAAACGACGGACGTATCCTAAAATGAGGAATTGAAAGTGAACGTGTAGTAACTGGCTACGATTGGTATGATGAGTATCCTAAAATGAGGAATTGAAAGCGGTTAGCTCTGGCACACGCGTAGTGGCGAGCGGTTACAGTATCCTAAAATGAGGAATTGAAAGTGCGCTTGTTCTTGCTCTTCGGGGTGAATCTCACCCACCAGTATCCTAAAATGAGGAATTGAAAGCCTACATTTTTCTCGCTTTTTCCCTACTTCTTTTGTATCCTAAAATGAGGAATTGAAAGCTTACCGTATAAATTCCGCTGTTAAATGATACGTCATGTATCCTAAAATGAGGAATTGAAAGCAGCACCTGTGACCACGCTTAAAGCATAGTTCACTGTATCCTAAAATGAGGAATTGAAAGCCACATGATTGATAAGCACCAGAACTTTGCCCCCAATATCCCGTATCCTAAAATGAGGAATTGAAAGATCATCTGCAGCTCTATGAGCTTCTCTAGGATAAGTATCCTAAAATGAGGAATTGAAAGTTGTGCTGGTAGCCATGGGTGTCATAGATGCTATGGTATCCTAAAATGAGGAATTGAAAGTACCAGCGCGCCTAGGCCGTGGGTAACTCTTCTACTAGTATCCTAAAATGAGGAATTGAAAGGGCTCAAACTCAGACTCAGCCGACCCCCCAGCTACTTGAGTATCCTAAAATGAGGAATTGAAAGAGTTAAGAGACAAATTAATAGAATCCCACTATGACAGTATCCTAAAATGAGGAATTGAAAGTAAGCGTGTGTGGGTGGTCAGCGAGCATGTAGTGGGTATCCTAAAATGAGGAATTGAAAGAGTGGCATACGTGAGCAACAACCCATGCTATAACGGTATCCTAAAATGAGGAATTGAAAGACAAGCACTTTGGAGTTAAGGCACAGGTGAACATGAGGTATCCTAAAATGAGGAATTGAAAGCCTAACCCCAAGGCAAGACCACTACCGCTACAGAAGTGTATCCTAAAATGAGGAATTGAAAGAGTATGAGGGATATAATGAGGATGCTACTAACGCGCAGTATCCTAAAATGAGGAATTGAAAGAATTATTCTACTACTCGTCGTCATCGTGGCAATATTACATTGTATCCTAAAATGAGGAATTGAAAGGACAGTGTTGCCACCGCGGGGTAGCACACACTGTAAGTATCCTAAAATGAGGAATTGAAAGGTCATTGTAGGTGAGCCGAAGTCCTTCGCCGCACCGTATCCTAAAATGAGGAATTGAAAGGTGTCATAGTTCCCCTGATATTCGAATGGTTGAGTGTATCCTAAAATGAGGAATTGAAAGGCTTATGATTTGGCAGAGCTCACCCCTATCAGCAAGTGGTATCCTAAAATGAGGAATTGAAAGCAATGTCTTGCACTATGGCGCTCAATGGCCAAGCACGTATCCTAAAATGAGGAATTGAAAGCTACATCGCTCTCGAGTAGAGAGCCAATACCACTAATAGTATCCTAAAATGAGGAATTGAAAGTTGGCGCCCATGGATTACAGACGACGACCTTCTGATGTGTATCCTAAAATGAGGAATTGAAAGATTTAATAGTGTCTGGCGAGTTACCGTTCGACTTCGGGTATCCTAAAATGAGGAATTGAAAGATGTCGTGATACAACTCAGTATCATAATTCCCTTGCAGTATCCTAAAATGAGGAATTGAAAGGTACTATTAAATAACAGCACGGCGTATTCACCTGCGGTATCCTAAAATGAGGAATTGAAAGATGTAAGCGAAAGTAGTTCGATGGGCTGGTTACAATTAGGTATCCTAAAATGAGGAATTGAAAGAAAGTTTCCCCAAGTTGTCTTTTTCCAGACCACTACCTCGTATCCTAAAATGAGGAATTGAAAGTCTTTCACGCACCCCCAGCTGGGGCGCCACCACCACCCGGTATCCTAAAATGAGGAATTGAAAGTTTATACCATTCGTTACAGTCGAGAGGAGAGAAGTAGTATCCTAAAATGAGGAATTGAAAGCCTTTTTTCACCCCCTTGGACCCCTTTTTACCCATGCTGGTATCCTAAAATGAGGAATTGAAAGTTGATAACACCGCAAGGGCTGGATGGTATCTACGATAGGTATCCTAAAATGAGGAATTGAAAGGTCGGTATCGAGCTCTCGAAAGATTTAGCGGGCGAATAAGTATCCTAAAATGAGGAATTGAAAGTGTCTGTCTTGGTCTTTCCAGCGTATCCCAACCGTATCCTAAAATGAGGAATTGAAAGCTCTGGATGACACCTTCATACACTGTGAAAGGTCTCTTCTCGTATCCTAAAATGAGGAATTGAAAGACATCACCACAGCATTATTCGAGCGTAGAAACAATCCGCCAGTATCCTAAAATGAGGAATTGAAAGTTCTAAGGTTTACATAAATGAATATTCTAGGTAATAGTATCCTAAAATGAGGAATTGAAAGGAGATTTTGGCGTATTTTGGGTATGATTGGCTTTTTACCCGTATCCTAAAATGAGGAATTGAAAGCAAAAGCCCCTCTCACCCAAGCACTTCTCAACCTCAACCGTATCCTAAAATGAGGAATTGAAAGCTTAGTGTTGTCCTGTAGTTACTTGGGAACACCGTGCTGGTATCCTAAAATGAGGAATTGAAAGTACTATATTCCACCCCCTTACACCTAAAACATCACACCTGTATCCTAAAATGAGGAATTGAAAGCACTATGAGATAATGAATTCACTGTTCGCGTGGGGTGGCAGTATCCTAAAATGAGGAATTGAAAGTTGTTGGTGAAGAGGGGGAGCGTAGGGCGTGGTGGTGTCATGTATCCTAAAATGAGGAATTGAAAGCGAAGTCCTCAACGTCGAGGTAAACGTCGAGGACGGTGTATCCTAAAATGAGGAATTGAAAGCTTGATGCGGTTTAGCTCATCAACCACGTCAAGTATTTGGGTATCCTAAAATGAGGAATTGAAAGGCAACTCCGGCAGGTGCCCCACGCCTCATAGGGCAGTATCCTAAAATGAGGAATTGAAAGTATCCTAAGTTCTCTTTGACTATAAAGTAATAGTGTATCCTAAAATGAGGAATTGAAAGCTATCACTGGTATATGACACCACCACGCCCTACGCTCCGTATCCTAAAATGAGGAATTGAAAGTCAAAAAGAAGTAGAACTTCCCTAAGTCGAACGGCGTATCCTAAAATGAGGAATTGAAAGGGTGCATCCCTATTTTTCTCTGATCTGAGACGCCTCATACGTATCCTAAAATGAGGAATTGAAAGCCAAGCAGTGTTTTCTGCTCGTTCACAAAATCCAAGTATCCTAAAATGAGGAATTGAAAGAGTGGATTTTTTTAAAAAATGAATAGAAATATATATATAGTATCCTAAAATGAGGAATTGAAAGTCGCCGGCTTGGTGTGGCAACTATAACAGCCTCCCGTATCCTAAAATGAGGAATTGAAAGTTAGCCATGATTTTCTCACTCATCGACGCCCAACCCCTTCGTATCCTAAAATGAGGAATTGAAAGCATTTAATTATTTTATCACAGGCTATCCTGCGAATACTGGTATCCTAAAATGAGGAATTGAAAGTTTTTGAGCTCTTCTTTCTCCTTTTCCGAGAGCTGGTTGTATCCTAAAATGAGGAATTGAAAGACAACGGCCACCACAACGCCAAGATCACCGTGAGGGGGTATCCTAAAATGAGGAATTGAAAGGCGTCAGGTGTCTTAACCACTGTGAGCGCGGCTCTACGCGGTATCCTAAAATGAGGAATTGAAAGTGTGTTGAATAAGGGTATTATTGCTCCCGGGTTCTCTCTTGTATCCTAAAATGAGGAATTGAAAGCGGTCGTGCCAGACACCATGTCCGCGGGGTAGATCATGTATCCTAAAATGAGGAATTGAAAGTTATCAACCTCTTCACCAGAATCAATCTTATCCCTTATAGTATCCTAAAATGAGGAATTGAAAGTACTTTGACCCAGTAGTCAGAGTTTGCACCGCATAAGCAAGTATCCTAAAATGAGGAATTGAAAGTGTTTGCACAATTTTATACGATTCAACTAATAAACGCCTTGTATCCTAAAATGAGGAATTGAAAGTTGACGAGGGCGCCCTTCCTAGCCTCAAGCATCGCCTTGTATCCTAAAATGAGGAATTGAAAGTCCAGTATTAGTTTCTGCCTATCCTCATCACTCCAATCCTGTATCCTAAAATGAGGAATTGAAAGACGTGAATTGTATGTCACACTTTGTGTTTCAGACCAAAGGTATCCTAAAATGAGGAATTGAAAGAGCCCACCGTGTATGGTGACGGCGCGGAGAGCAGGTATCCTAAAATGAGGAATTGAAAGAAAGCGGGTGGGTCAGATATGGGTATCCTCTGGGGTAGGTATCCTAAAATGAGGAATTGAAAGTAGTGTCTTGCACCATCATGGGGAACACATTACCACGTATCCTAAAATGAGGAATTGAAAGTAGTTGTAGGCTACAGCCGCCCGTGCCTCACTCTCCGGTATCCTAAAATGAGGAATTGAAAGAATTCGATTTCCAGAACCCATTCCAAACCGTGAGGACGCTTGTATCCTAAAATGAGGAATTGAAAGGCCTCACAAATATGAAGACGAGTGCGAAGAACACCACAAACAGTATCCTAAAATGAGGAATTGAAAGAAGCCATGATGCAGCCCCCCACACCGCGGTCAACGGGTATCCTAAAATGAGGAATTGAAAGGGACGCCTACACACTCGCCTCCCGGCTTGACGGGTATAAGTATCCTAAAATGAGGAATTGAAAGGGTGTGGGCAGGATTCGCCCAGCTCGCGCGGGAAGGTGGTATCCTAAAATGAGGAATTGAAAGAGTGTCGTTAAAAGCTGATGTCACAGCGGTGACTGGTATCCTAAAATGAGGAATTGAAAGTCACCATGACGCCGTGCTTTGTTCTGTACAATACGTAGGGTATCCTAAAATGAGGAATTGAAAGATGACGCTGTGGGGGAAGAGGAGGCCGAGCCATGATCCCTCGTATCCTAAAATGAGGAATTGAAAGACCACCACTGGCGCCGCTTGACCCGGAGCCCATGATTGTATCCTAAAATGAGGAATTGAAAGCTCCCACTCATACCCTTGTGGACTGCATAGGCTTTGTATCCTAAAATGAGGAATTGAAAGAAGTGGGTTTCGGCTGGGGTGTAGATGTCTGACTCACACCTGTATCCTAAAATGAGGAATTGAAAGCTTGCAACGGTGGGAGCATAAATGCCAACAAAAGTATTCAGTATCCTAAAATGAGGAATTGAAAGCTCCGCACTGCGTGCAGTACACCTGCCCCTCGGCCCAGTATCCTAAAATGAGGAATTGAAAGACTCGCAGCGCTGTGCTGTCAAGGTAGGCGGGGTAGAGTATCCTAAAATGAGGAATTGAAAGCATAGACCCCCTCGATGCCAGCGGCCCACTGTGGGTATCCTAAAATGAGGAATTGAAAGTGGTTATTGGGCCCACTATGAGGCCCAAACCGACTATTAGGTATCCTAAAATGAGGAATTGAAAGAGTGATTTAAGCGAAGAAAGTGATCCAAGTGACGAAACAGTATCCTAAAATGAGGAATTGAAAGGTAGACGCTTGACGCCGTTGTTGTCGCCGTGTACTGAGTATCCTAAAATGAGGAATTGAAAGTGGATGGTGGCCGGTTTACGTAAACCGGCCTCGTGTATCCTAAAATGAGGAATTGAAAGTATAGCTGGATTGGTGACCGCCTACATTGCGGGGTTTGTATCCTAAAATGAGGAATTGAAAGGAGTACTTTTTACCGCTGTATTGGCACGCTAGGAGGTATCCTAAAATGAGGAATTGAAAGATGAGTTCGATAACGGCGAACATTGCTTTTTGTTCATCAGGTATCCTAAAATGAGGAATTGAAAGGTTCTTGTTCGCCTTGTTATGCTGAGCGTGGGGTATGTCAGGTATCCTAAAATGAGGAATTGAAAGAGGCGGATGTAAGCACCGAGCTCCTCCAAGGCTTGCTCTTGTATCCTAAAATGAGGAATTGAAAGAGTATATATAGACTCTTAACTTCTCTAGTCAAACACTCCCGTATCCTAAAATGAGGAATTGAAAGTTTATCCGTTCAGCTACCAGTTTCTTTTTCTCCTTCAAGTATCCTAAAATGAGGAATTGAAAGACGCGGATGGCGAGGCTGTGCTCCCTGCAGGTGAAGCTCAGTATCCTAAAATGAGGAATTGAAAGTTTTTGTGGTGTGCGTTTTATCCCGATTGATTGGCTAAGGTATCCTAAAATGAGGAATTGAAAGAACACCCCGCGCAGGCAGGCCACGCACAATATTCTGCAAGTATCCTAAAATGAGGAATTGAAAGCTGGGAAGTTCAAGGTGAAGCTGAAGGTGTAGTTGGTATCCTAAAATGAGGAATTGAAAGCTTCAGATGCTCCCACAGCACGTTTAACTTTGAGTTTAGGTATCCTAAAATGAGGAATTGAAAGATCACCTAATCAGAGCATGGCTCTCGACATTCATAAATGTATCCTAAAATGAGGAATTGAAAGTTGAGATAGCTGAATCACTACCAACCCCACCAGCAATGTATCCTAAAATGAGGAATTGAAAGTCGGACACCTAGCCTCCTCCCCCACCCTGCGTGTCGTGTATCCTAAAATGAGGAATTGAAAGACATCAGACCGCGAACTAGCCTCAACCCAAGGCATAACACGTATCCTAAAATGAGGAATTGAAAGTCGTCATAGGGGTCGCGGCCTTCGCATCAGCGATATACGTATCCTAAAATGAGGAATTGAAAGTCAAACTCTTAACGTACAAGGGAGGACTGGTTCTAGACCCGTATCCTAAAATGAGGAATTGAAAGAACAGCTTCGTGGAGATGGGTGTCGACGGCTTCCAGTCACGTATCCTAAAATGAGGAATTGAAAGAGGAGCTAAGCGACCTGGCGAGCTGGTACTACCAGCAGTATCCTAAAATGAGGAATTGAAAGATAGAGTTGCTGAGAGACAAAGACGCGATGGAGCGCCTTGTATCCTAAAATGAGGAATTGAAAGATATCCACTAACAACTGGGGGATATATAAGCCTTACTTGTATCCTAAAATGAGGAATTGAAAGAAAGCCCTATAGACACCATCAGCCGCACCAACCGGTATCCTAAAATGAGGAATTGAAAGCGTATACTCACTTTCAGGTCGAGGAGAGCCAAATTGTATCCTAAAATGAGGAATTGAAAGTCCAAGTGTAATGTTCTCAAGTATTTCTTCACTTGGCTTGTATCCTAAAATGAGGAATTGAAAGGGTTCGTAAATTGCTCCTTCACCGTCGATTGGTTCTCGTATCCTAAAATGAGGAATTGAAAGGAAGATGCTTACGCTGTGCAACGTCATCAACGTGAGTATCCTAAAATGAGGAATTGAAAGAGGACATCAGGGTTGGTGACCTTGTCCTCACTCATGTATCCTAAAATGAGGAATTGAAAGACCAGCATCACCAAACACGTTCTCAACCCCACTTACGAGTATCCTAAAATGAGGAATTGAAAGTCAAACCGTTCAAACTTCTCGTCCTTAGTAACTGTTGTATCCTAAAATGAGGAATTGAAAGTATACGAAGTCCTGTCTATCCAGAACCCTGAGAGAGTATCCTAAAATGAGGAATTGAAAGCATATACCAACACTTACACCTTGTCCTTCACAGACAGTATCCTAAAATGAGGAATTGAAAGACAACTGTTACGGTCTCAGTTAAGTCACCCTCAGGTATCCTAAAATGAGGAATTGAAAGAATACTACGGGGGTTGCGACGGTATCTGATAGTTTGGGTATCCTAAAATGAGGAATTGAAAGCTGTCAAAGTGAATAAGGGTTTCTCGAAGCCGAAGGGTATCCTAAAATGAGGAATTGAAAGCATACTTTAGACCGAAAGAAGGCGAAAACATCTTAAGTATCCTAAAATGAGGAATTGAAAGTCAACCACCACCTTAGTTTTAATTGTAGCTGTGAGAGTATCCTAAAATGAGGAATTGAAAGAAGTTTGGTCAAGTGTTATTTGCTGTATTAACAACAGTATCCTAAAATGAGGAATTGAAAGATATCCACTATCGGCGTAGGGGTATATAAGCCTTACTTGTATCCTAAAATGAGGAATTGAAAGAGTGATGCGTTAGGTGAATTCGAGGTTAATATTCTATCTGGTATCCTAAAATGAGGAATTGAAAGAGGGTTCAATAGCGGGTACTTCTGCTACGCCTAACACTTCCGTATCCTAAAATGAGGAATTGAAAGCTATACTTTTCCCTTGTTTTAGCCTTGTTAATTTTTTATTGTATCCTAAAATGAGGAATTGAAAGCTATACAGGTAATAGGGGAAGACACCCTCTTCCTTCTCTGTATCCTAAAATGAGGAATTGAAAGATAACAATAACTACGTAGGTGATGGGAAAAATGAGTATCCTAAAATGAGGAATTGAAAGACCCAGATGGTTGTAGCCGTAGTCGTAGCCGTGTATGTATCCTAAAATGAGGAATTGAAAGTGGATGCCATAGCAAGTATTGACCCGCTGGTAGACTGTATCCTAAAATGAGGAATTGAAAGATGCCGAAGATACTTAGGATACGTGGCTTAACCCACGTGTATCCTAAAATGAGGAATTGAAAGATTAGCCGATTATCTATGTTTATTGCTTTTTCCCTTAAGTATCCTAAAATGAGGAATTGAAAGGCAAACCTTGAACGTAGGTCCTCGTTCAACTCAAAGGTATCCTAAAATGAGGAATTGAAAGCATCTATGAGTACACGCTAAGCGATCAGGACGCCTAGTATCCTAAAATGAGGAATTGAAAGTTTTTAATCTCCTCAGTTTTACGCTCAACTTTTAGCGGTTCTGTATCCTAAAATGAGGAATTGAAAGTAACTACGTAACAAGTCAAGGGCATTTAGAGGTTTAGTATCCTAAAATGAGGAATTGAAAGGGTTTTTGAAGCCATACGGTAGAAAAACTGAACCACTTGGTATCCTAAAATGAGGAATTGAAAGATGGGGCTGTAGCACTGGTGAGTTCGTGGGAATCGGAACGTATCCTAAAATGAGGAATTGAAAGCACGGTAGGAAAAAACGGGGTTGAGTAGGGGCACGCTAAGTATCCTAAAATGAGGAATTGAAAGCTAGCATTCACACAGGTAGCTAAAATAGCTCTTAGTATCCTAAAATGAGGAATTGAAAGTTATCCACTGCATGTTCACCCGGACTTTGTAAAAAGTATCCTAAAATGAGGAATTGAAAGACTGGATAGGTTTAACCACGTTGAACACTTGAAAATTGGGTATCCTAAAATGAGGAATTGAAAGGAAAATTGGAGTTTAGTAAATGCTAACATCCTTAATCTGTATCCTAAAATGAGGAATTGAAAGAACCATTCATTATAAGCTTCTTCAAAACTCATTTCTTTAGTATCCTAAAATGAGGAATTGAAAGACAAAGAAGTCGTGGAGCAGGCAAAAGAGCAGATAAGTATCCTAAAATGAGGAATTGAAAGCTATGGAGTTCAGTGAAGGGGTTGTCTTCGTTGAATGTATCCTAAAATGAGGAATTGAAAGTGAACCGCTTTCCCGTCCTTGATAGTCGGACTACGTATCCTAAAATGAGGAATTGAAAGCTGCTCTGACAAGACCACTGGTAGGTATATATTTACTTCGTATCCTAAAATGAGGAATTGAAAGGTAATGGTGACGTACACCCTCCTCTTACCCACCCTGTGTATCCTAAAATGAGGAATTGAAAGATGCGGTGAAAATAGCGCAGTGGGATGCACCATGTGTATCCTAAAATGAGGAATTGAAAGTTTGGGATAACGCTCTACCCCCAAGCGAAGGCTACAATTTTGTATCCTAAAATGAGGAATTGAAAGACTGATAACGTTTGTACAGCGTAAGTGAATTCACGGTGAGTATCCTAAAATGAGGAATTGAAAGAGAGTGAAGTGGAAACCCTCACCTCACTGATGGATTTGTATCCTAAAATGAGGAATTGAAAGCACTGTTCTATTGTATGTATCCCGCGCTTTCTCGACAATGTATCCTAAAATGAGGAATTGAAAGTTTCCGTGTGCTGGTTTTCATCTGCACCATTCAAGTATCCTAAAATGAGGAATTGAAAGTCGAGTATGTTTATGACAACCTTCCTGGCTTCAGGTATCCTAAAATGAGGAATTGAAAGTTAGGTATACTCTCCACGCCTTTCTCAATCTCTCCAGTATCCTAAAATGAGGAATTGAAAGAACGCTGTGTGGTACTAAGCAGTCTTGGAATTGCTGTGGTATCCTAAAATGAGGAATTGAAAGGCTGAACCCGCAGGTTACGAGGGTGATAGAGCAGGACAGTATCCTAAAATGAGGAATTGAAAGATACGTGTAGTTTGGCGCCTCACCCTGGGTCTCTACCCATGTATCCTAAAATGAGGAATTGAAAGACGTAAGACACCAAATTATCGAACGCCGCTTTAATCTCCTGTATCCTAAAATGAGGAATTGAAAGTAAGGTGTCAAGGAAGATAGTTGAAATAGCAAAGAAGTATCCTAAAATGAGGAATTGAAAGACCAGTTGTTGCAAGATCCAAAAGCCATGAAAAAGTTAGGTATCCTAAAATGAGGAATTGAAAGGAACGTTTTACTTTGGTTCGCAACCTGAATTTCAGACATTGTATCCTAAAATGAGGAATTGAAAGTCCACACCCTTCTTAGGTGGCAGGATTAACTCGTTCTCGTATCCTAAAATGAGGAATTGAAAGCCCTTTCCCTCATAACGTACAGGGATCAGGCTACATATGTATCCTAAAATGAGGAATTGAAAGTTGTAGCCAACCTAACGAACTACTTTCACTGACATCGGTATCCTAAAATGAGGAATTGAAAGGAGGATTAGGCGCATATCCTTGCAGGTTTGTCCCAGTATCCTAAAATGAGGAATTGAAAGAATACAGCAACCCGCTTAGGGTCGAACTCACTTTTATAAGTATCCTAAAATGAGGAATTGAAAGAAGTGGTACCTGTGGGTAACTAAACTTGAGTACTTTAGTTGGTATCCTAAAATGAGGAATTGAAAGAAGTGGTCACCAATACGTCGATTTCTTCGACGTAACGTATCCTAAAATGAGGAATTGAAAGGCTATGCCGTGACCCTTAGGAAGCGCCCTCATCAGGTATCCTAAAATGAGGAATTGAAAGTCCAAGCCTCTGCCAGGGCTGCACCGCTCAGTGCTTCTAGTATCCTAAAATGAGGAATTGAAAGGTTGCACGGTTTGCAAGCATGAGCTCATTAGCATCCGGTATCCTAAAATGAGGAATTGAAAGAATAGACCAATTCAAACCAAAACGGATTCTGGATGGAGTATCCTAAAATGAGGAATTGAAAGACGATGGTGCGGCCGCGCGCTGTGGGAGGTGTGCGTATCCTAAAATGAGGACTTGAAAGATAGTAGTTAGTAATATATAAATTTATTTCTTAATGACCTTCAGCTCGAACACTAAATTCCAGCCGTGAACCTTTTTCTTCATTAGCGAAAATTTCCACCCATTCCGCCTAGCTAGATAATTATCTCCACACAGAAAATCGGGTGTCTGCTTTGAAAAATGATTCACGTGTGTAATATCCCGCCAACTCTCTTCGCTTTTATAATGAGGCGTCTCGATGTGGATGATAGCACCGTCGACGCACACCCTGTAAACTTCACGAAAGAAAAGTTCTATGTTGTGTATATGCTCGACGACCTGATTAGCGCGAATATATTCTACGCTATTTGACTCGAAGGGTAACCCGCGCTCCAAATCCCAAATAATGTTAGGGTCACCATATAAGTCAACGGTAACAAAACCCTCTATCCTAGAGGGTTCACCTAATGCTACTTTAAGCATAAATGAAAAAGGTAAGGAAGATTAAAAAGTTTTAGTGTAGACGCTTAGCGTGTTTGCGCCTTACGTGTTGTGGTAGATATGTTACACTATATTGCTTCGCACAGTATGGACACTCGATAAGCTTGTGTATTCTAACTCCAGTCATCCAGAGTTACACCCCATGTAAAGAGCGAATTCACAATGTTGTAGTGTAATGTAATAAACTTTTCTCTCAAGTCCAGGTATTGCTGAACAAATTGAAGAAACTCAACGCCCCTATCGGTTATCAGCACGTTTTTGCGGTTAACCGCATCGCCATGTATCCTAAAATGAGGAATTGAAAGACCACCAAGCCTAGTTATATCTGGACAAATAAGTAATCCAGTATCCTAAAATGAGGAATTGAAAGAGGCTACCACGCAGTTCACGCTGTTAACAATGTTCGCTGGTATCCTAAAATGAGGAATTGAAAGGTTTGCGTTTAACCGTTCAAGCGCCCTCGTAACTCTAGCCTGTATCCTAAAATGAGGAATTGAAAGAGCCTCACTTTTCCCGAACACTACTTCCACGGCGTCAAGTATCCTAAAATGAGGAATTGAAAGAACAACTTTTGCAGCACTCCAGCAAACACCGCCAACGTATCCTAAAATGAGGAATTGAAAGTGGTGATGAGCACACTCACCTTCACTTACGAGCAAGTATCCTAAAATGAGGAATTGAAAGGTTGTAGCGCTGCCGCCAAGCGAAGCCGTAGTTGGTATCCTAAAATGAGGAATTGAAAGTCACACTTTGTGTTTCAGACCAAAGACGTGAAAAATAATATGTATCCTAAAATGAGGAATTGAAAGGAAGAACACCACTTACACACACTCAATCACCTAGAAACGGTATCCTAAAATGAGGAATTGAAAGGTACGTCTCTCTTATCAACTGTGCAAAAAGGGATTGAGTATCCTAAAATGAGGAATTGAAAGACATGCAAAATACACTTGTAGCAAGGCTTAGTGAAGTTGGTATCCTAAAATGAGGAATTGAAAGTCCCAACACTTGCTACGGTCGTGAAGCCTAGAACCAAGTATCCTAAAATGAGGAATTGAAAGAAAAGTCAGGCAATTCATAGAGGTTAAGCATACTGTATCCTAAAATGAGGAATTGAAAGCAAGCACCCCGTGATCCCCGCTGCGGGGCAGCTCAGTATCCTAAAATGAGGAATTGAAAGACGTTCAGTGGTAATTCGTCGTAGTGTAGGTACTCCGTATCCTAAAATGAGGAATTGAAAGAGCATAATTTCTTGTATCATCTTCATGTATCATTGATATGTATCCTAAAATGAGGAATTGAAAGCGCGTAGCATTTGAAGTCAAAGTTTGCACTGAATAAGCGGTATCCTAAAATGAGGAATTGAAAGTACAGCACACAGGAGCGGTCAAAGGCGTGCTCTAGTTCCAGTATCCTAAAATGAGGAATTGAAAGTTTCTTTTTCAACACGCAAAAACCCCTTAAAAATAATGGTATCCTAAAATGAGGAATTGAAAGCACTAAACGTAGTGACGTTCACAGTCAAAGTCTGCGTATCCTAAAATGAGGAATTGAAAGTGAATAGTACGTACGCCACATAAAAGGTGTGCTGTACAGTATCCTAAAATGAGGAATTGAAAGCGAGTAAAACAACGAGATTAATCGTTGTAGTGATTAGGGTATCCTAAAATGAGGAATTGAAAGGATCCCTCCTCGAAAGCGAATCATACCAGATCATTGTATCCTAAAATGAGGAATTGAAAGGTTTTCTTCGTTCTGACTTTACTCACATACTCATTGACAGTATCCTAAAATGAGGAATTGAAAGACGTTTCCTACGCGAATGGAAGCGTATACAATGTGTATGTATCCTAAAATGAGGAATTGAAAGTGGTTCGCCCAGTGAAGGGTAGGCCCGGGTTCTTCCAAGTGTATCCTAAAATGAGGAATTGAAAGTACGCTCGCCGAGGCGAACCAAGTCCTCCTCAGCGCTACCGTATCCTAAAATGAGGAATTGAAAGCGCATATTCCTCAGTTTTCTGTATGCTTTCTGCAGCTTGTATCCTAAAATGAAGAATTGAAAGGTGTCTGATGCACGTCGTCATCGAGCCGAACGCTGCCCATAGTATCCTAAAATGAGGAATTGAAAGTTGTTGGGTTGTCAGTTGGCTTTGCTGGTGGTTTCGTATCCTAAAATGAGGAATTGAAAGACCTGTATTTAACACTGTTCCTATAAGTGGGTCTACTGTCGTATCCTAAAATGAGGAATTGAAAGCCATGTATACTTCTGTGTTGCGGTTGTTTCTCAGCATCATGTATCCTAAAATGAGGAATTGAAAGATCATAACACCAGTTTCACCAGCCAAGGCTAGGTGATAAGTATCCTAAAATGAGGAATTGAAAGAATATTAAATGGCAGTCACCCATCACAGGCGAGCTGCAGTATCCTAAAATGAGGAATTGAAAGGACCCGGCTTCTTGAAGCTCTGCCTCACCGCGTTCTGGTATCCTAAAATGAGGAATTGAAAGAAAGACCAGACGTAATCCTCATCAACGAAGCTCTCAAGTATCCTGTATCCTAAAATGAGGAATTGAAAGTTTTCACCCCAACCAATACCTTTCTCAAGCTCTTTACCAGTATCCTAAAATGAGGAATTGAAAGGCCAGAGGATCCGGTTGGACGCATGGTGCTCAGCCAGTACGCGTATCCTAAAATGAGGAATTGAAAGACGGTTTAAGCACATGAGTTTTGAAGAAGCTTATAAGTATCCTAAAATGAGGAATTGAAAGTAAACCATAGTGCTGGTGTCCTAAGCACACCTTCACACGTATCCTAAAATGAGGAATTGAAAGTGAAACCGAATAGGTTTATGCTCTGCGGTTTGTTGTTTTTGTATCCTAAAATGAGGAATTGAAAGCAGTCAAAGTCGACTTCAAACGCTCCAATTCATCATGTATCCTAAAATGAGGGATTGAAAGAATCACCTTCTGGTTCATCATTAATTGCGAGTATGTGTATCCTAAAATGAGGAATTGAAAGTATGATTTCCTTCCTGAATTTTTCATCGAGTTCATCGGGTATCCTAAAATGAGGAATTGAAAGTTAGCTGCGCTGCCCCTCACGCCTCTAGCTGGCAGGCCAGTATCCTAAAATGAGGAATTGAAAGATGTATAGCGGTCTACCACACACCTTGCAGCGTTCACGTATCCTAAAATGAGGAATTGAAAGTATAAGCAGTTATCATTTTCCTTGTTTCATACTCGTGGGTATCCTAAAATGAGGAATTGAAAGGTTAACACTACCACCTTCATCTTTATATTGAAAAAATGGGCGTCCTAAAATGGGGAATTGATAACGATAGCTTTTGGTTTTTTATAATTGTATGTATACTTATTGGATAAGGCTTGGTATAATAGATGCTATGAAAGTTGGCGATTTATATGACTTACTATG
>Ga0080006_1134198_pt1 | contig 16562 bp, 28 predicted proteins | sample RS3BMetagenome_FD_69209 | JGI IMG/M metagenome (GOLD analysis project Ga0080006, IMG submission 69209) | Ferric oxide microbial mat and aquatic microbial communities from Rainbow Spring, Yellowstone National Park, USA - RS3B (SPADES... ... | reverse complement strand
CCACTATATTTATCAGATAATAATTCATTTAATGCTGGCTCTACTTCTTCAGCAAACCATTCATCAAACTTTTCTATTTCTTCTTTTGGCATTTTATGGAATTTCCTAGCAAATTCCCTCTTTAATTCACTTATATCTTCTATTTTTATCACATGTTCATATTCTCCTGCATATTTATTTTCTTCATCTTCCATTTTATCACCATAAATATTATGCTTTCAATCTTCTAGTTTCTTGCCTTAGAAAATTTGAAACTGATCTATCAAATGCTTCTTTGGAATCTAAATTAATCCAATAATTTGGGCCTCCCTTAAAGTCTTTATAGTTTTCTGCCGTTCTCATAAACATATTTTTATCCCATCGGACATCGCCGAGACTAAAGTATATTATCTGCCCATTTGGCAATGTGAAAAAGCCATACTCGTAAAAATGTCCCCTATTTATTTTTATATTTTTTGCGTGGAACTTCTCTGTAAGATATTTTTTAAACTCCTTTTGGAATTCTGTTGAGAAAGCGGCGAACTGCGGTGTGAGCTCAGGACTACTTTCAAATTCAATTCTATTTAGTACATCTATAAATTCAAGATTCTTCATTATCTCTGCCTCGTCTTTTAATTTTTCATTTTCATTTTCATATTCTTCTTCCATTTTATCAACCTTTTTATCATGCTTTCAATCTTCCGCCTATCTTATTGATATATGCTCCGCGTGTTGCGTAATATGCAGGCAGGCCCTGCCCCCTGAGCTTCTTGACCTCAGCCTCAGCCTCCTGGACTGTATTAAATTCCCCTAGGATCTCTGAAACTGTGTCGGTTTTATCATCAAATAGGAATACAGCCTGTGGCTCATTAGGCGATGCTGTGGGCTGAGATGCTGTGGGCGGAGATGTTGCTGTGGGCTGCGACTGTATTGTAGACATTGCAGGTTGCCCTGATGGCGCATTCGTGCCCTGAAACTTGAATAACTCTTGTGGATACTGTGGCCCTGCTTGAGAATATTGGTTTTGCGGCGTGGTACTCTGTGGATACTGCCACGGAGATACATACTGCCCTGTTCTGTTTATATAACGTCCAAACTGATCATAGTAGCCTGTCACTTTGGCGGTGGGTCTAGGCTCCCAACCTATGGCATTCTTTATAATGCTGGCAAACGGACTGCCTTGATAATTGTCCATATAATTCCTCCTAAAATTATCTGCGAGTGGGTTGTTGGCTACCGTATAGACGGCTTTGCCAAGTGCATTGATGCCCTTTCCGACTGCCTGACCGACATTGCTTACATTCTGCCCTATTCCCTGCAATATGTTCTTTCCAGTATTGAGCAGATTATTCACAGTATTTTGTCTTTTGAGTATCTTTTCGTATTCTTTCTTAGTAAATTTCTTTTCCGTACCTTTCGTACCTAACTTCTTCTTCCATTCTTTCAGAGTATGTTTTTCAGCCATTAACCCAGCCTTTTTTATGATTGAGCTACGCATTATGAATATTTAAAGCTATCGCTAAAAGATGAGTATTGAGCTACGCATAAATTTAGAAGTAGGGGATATTATTCAAGCCCGCGCTGCCTGTGGTTTTTCTCCATCTCAGACTTGTATTGTTTGAATGTTTTGTACTGGAGGCGTGATTTGAGGGACCAGAAAGCGAACATGAAGAAAATGAAACCCTGAAATATGGCGAAAACAGTGTAGAGCGTGATTACTGGATTAGAGTAAGGGGGATTAATGATTGTTTTGTTGTAGGCAGGATAAGAAGTAACAGTAATACTATTGGATGAAGAAATTGTATTGGCTGTGACGTTATAAGCAGGCATTTCAACCACGCTGTATGTAGGTATAAGCAGAGAGAATACTGCTAAAAGATCGAGAACTACGCATGAGAATAGCAGTAATGTTTTCTTGTCATCGCCTTCTTCATAGAAGATCAGTGCTACAAAAAAGAAGAGCCACATTGCAATTGTTGACACAACAGATAAAGCTAATACGGCCATTAACATCTTGTATATCTCTTATTTGCAAAAGAATATATACTTTACGTTTTTGGAGGGCTCACACTAAAGTCTAAAATAAAAAAGAGGGAGCATATTGCTCCCTATATTCAACAGCGCTTACGCTGTTGGCGTAGTCCCTGCCCCTGCTTGAGCCAAGCTGTTCCTTCCGAAAGCAGCTATCAGGATGAACAGTAGCACTGCTGCTAGAGCCACCAGGATAACTACCTGCAAGAAGGTAGAGAATGGGTTCAGGGCATTCGCAATGCTTGACAGCACGTTCGCACTTGCGCTATTCGCAGGTACGCTCGAGCTGAAGGAGCCCTGCAAGTTTCCGACTATTACGGCAGCGACTGCTACCACAACAATTGCAAATACTGCGGCTATTGCAATATCTGCAACTTGCCAGACCCCGTCCGCTATTGATGCCATTCCATTCACTTGATTTAAGGTAGTAAGAGCATAAATATTTAAATATTATTGTGCTAATATAGAAAGTATTTAATTTGTATAAAAATGGTATTATGTCAGTACAAAGATCCGTATCAATAACCGAAGCACAAGATGAATGGCTCAATCGAAACAATATCAGCATTTCAAAACTGGTTCAAAATGCCATCGATAACTATATCAATTCTGATGCTATCAACGATCTTGAACAACATGATAAGATGGTGTATAACATGATAAAGGAGCTCAAAGCACGAGGATATTTGGTTGAAATAAGAAAATTGAGGGCGAGTCGATGAGCAACTATGATAAAATAATGGAGCTGGCAGAGCAGTGCGACAGACTGATGGAGAAGGTAGACGAGAATTTCGTGAAATTGTCAAAAGGTGGCGTCATAAATACTACTATTGGGAGCACGAATATGATCAAAGATTTGAAGAGTGCTAACTCCCTCTTCAAGAAGATGGACAATCTCACATCAATATATTGTTTAAATTGCGGAAAGAAGGTTGGTATGATGCCAGACGGGAGCTGGCAGCATAGAGTGCCTCTATACCAGGGGAAGACCGATGAGGATGCTGCAGCATACCAAAAGCTTATAAATTCTACAGACTGGAGATATTGCGACAACCCACCAGTCTCTGGCAGGATAGCTATACCGAAAATGGTGCCTGAAACCGATTTTACTGAAGAGGAAAAAGCCAATATAGAGGCGAAAGCAAAGGAGCTCACTGAAAAATATAACCGATATCTCAAGCTAATCCAACAGGCGAACGAAATCGCCAAGGGCTTCCTGAAGAGCACGGCAAAGGCCCCAGTGGATGCCATGGCTGGCGTGGCGAAAGATGTGGTAGATAAGATGAAAGGGAACAAGGACGAGGAGGATAAAAACAAAAGGGATGAGTAAATGGCAAAAATCGAATTGGAGGGAGATGAAACAGAGCTGTTGCAGAAGGAGGGTAAAGCAAAACCGAGGAAGCCCTCGGCTGCTCCGTTGCCGCGGAAGAAGCGAGTGGCACCATTGCGCCGTGTGGCAAAAAAGCCTGTGGCGCCTGCCAAGCAGTCGGAGGAGATGCTGACCGCGGAGGAGTGGGCTGATAGGCTCAAGGCTGAAGAAGAAGCAGCAAGGCAGCAGGAAGCTCATCTTGAAAAAGAGGCAGAAGAGCAGGAGGGTGAGGAAGAAAATAAGTTGATGACAAAGGAGGAGTTCCTTGCTTATATGCAGAAAGAAAGCACAAAAGAAAAGGATGCTACATTGACTATTCAAAAGCCAGTCCATGCGAAAAGAGGTTTTTCCCTTATGAATAGATTGAGTGCTAACATCGATGAGGCGCTTGGGGTAATCCCTAATCCCCCTAAATCTAACAGCGCTGCTGTGGCCATGCCTAAGCCCATAATCAAGGAAACAGTATCTCCTGCTGCAGCTCCGCAGCAAGATAGAGGTGATTCGCAGGAAATAGATAGCAGTCTTCAGGAGATTCCTAGAGGGGCTTCTGATTGGATGGGCTTGAAGTCTAATCCGATATTAGCTGGGGTTGTGGCTTTGATTGGACTTTTCATGATATTGGCAGGAACAATATCGCACGACGTACTTGGTGCTCTTATACTAGAAATAATTGGCCTCCTAGTATTCATTTTTGGTTTGGTATTCGTCTTTGGGCATATCAGAAGGATGATGCATTGAGAACGATTTCTAATTTGGCAAAGGGAATATTTCTCTTTGCAATTATTTATTTCCTTGTCTTTTTCCTTGCTCTCGGAATATCTAATCTTAGGACTTCCTTTGTTGTAAATTCTTCAAACTCTTTAGCAGCAAACACGCTAAACTCTGCGCTTCCTTCCCCTACGACACAATCCAGTTCTCATAATATCTATCTGCTTGTTGGAGAGATATTTGTTGTCAGCGTGATTGCAATATTAGAGATGCGGTGGAAATTAATTTCAAGAACCTATTACTATATTAAGGCCTTATTCAAGAATGTTCATCCTTTATTGAGGGCATTTTTGGTTGTGGGCGTATATATTATATTTCTCTATTTGGTCCTACTCAAATCAGGTTTTTTTGTATTCATTTTTATAGCTATCAATTTGGGAGGAGTGGCACTCGTTAATAGGATTTTCCTAAAAAAATTGACTTTTGCACAGAAAATACCCATTTTCTTCACGTTCATATTTTTCATCATCGCCTGGGTATTGATGACAGTTGTTTCAATTTCCATCAATAATTTATATCTGACCTTATTTACGGATTTTGTATATTTTCCTCTCACATTCCTAATTTCTGCCATTTTTATGCGAAATCCTACTAAGAATACGCTTAATACTGTGGCTTTCATCTCCAGCATAATGGTGGCTATTTTCACAGGCTTTTTATTCACGCCATTTTTTGCCTATGCACTTCTTTTCATATTCTCGGTTTATGACTTCATAGCCGTCTTCTGGACCAAGCATATGGGCTTCATGGCCAAGAAATTGATCGCTTACAATATCCCAGAGGTATTTATTATTGGGGATATTGAATTGATAAAAGCACGCATGGCAGAACTAAATGCTGGGGTGGATAAGACTAAGATACCTGAATCTATTAGACCACTCATAATAGGGGTAGGCGATGCTGCTCTACCTGCGATTGTTATAGTTGCATTTGTTTTTGGCAAATTGCTTATGTATGGGCTGATGGCAGCTATTGGAGCATCCCTGGGCGTCTTTTTCAATATGAAGGTTCTAAATAAGTATAGAGGCGTCATTCCAGCATTGCCTTTGATTCTGATAGGCATAACTATTATGATTGGTTTGCTGTGGAGCGTTAACTTTTTAACATGATTTTTGGGAAATGCACCTCTGGATACTTTACATCGGCGAACTCCTTTTCTTCCTTCTTCCTGCGATTTTCAAGATATCTCTGGTATGCTGCCCTTTTCTTAATTATAGTGATTAGCGGGGGGTTATTGCCAAGTTTCCCATTCTTCAGCTTGACTGCCAGATCTGCTATTGTTATCTGATAGCCTTTGTAACGCAGATTGACCAACTCGCCTAGAGTCAGATATCTCTTATTTGGATTTCCGTCCCATTGTTTCCGAATGAAGTCAGCAATAGTTTCTTCCATGGCATCATTGTAATTTATATACAGCAAAGCTTAAAGATATATGCTAAGAATGTAGCCTTTTTCTTACAGATGCTTTTTCTTGTTTGATTCCCTTGATGGCTTCTTTAATCTGGTTCTTTATTTCAATGTCCTCTTCTATATATGGAGCTAGCCAGTATGTGACATTGAAGCCGTTGCTGTATCTAAGCTTTATCGGCTCATCGGTTTTCATGTCTATCTTGATATTGGTGTTTTTATCCGCTGCTTTGACCATCTTATTCAAATAGTCTAAATTGAAATTAGCCATTGTTTCTCCCTTGACTTCTTTTTCCAGTGGTATCTCTTTCCTGAGTCTGCCATCATCGTTTTTACAGAAAAGTATCAGTTTTTTATTCTTGGCCAGCAGAAATACATATTCATAGTTCTTTTTAGCCTGACTTAGGAATTCCTTTAAAGGCTGTCCTGGAACTACAATCTCCGCTGTAAATTCTACATTCGGCTCCTTTTTTTCCATAATTTTTTCTACTGGTAAATATGGTATTTCTACATTTGTATTAGGAAGAATGAAGTTTAGCAGATGCTTTGCTTTTTCCGTTTTAATGGAAAGAGTAGTATCATCTTTTTTAATAGATTTGAGTGCATCTTTCAGTTTATCTACAAATATGCTGATATTACCTGGTTTGACGTTCCATTTAGAAAATAAGGTCTTTGGCAAATCAGCTATTACCATAGAAACCCCACTTGAATCCATTTGCATCAAGTGAAGGCCTGTTTTGTCCACGGTTAGATTGAGCTCGTCCAATAAATCAACGGCCTTAATGAAATTCTTTAATTCTTTTATATTTGAGGTTTTTAGGTCCAATACTGCTAAATTACGCTCTTCCTTTTCTGCTTCTTCCCTTGCTTTGCGTTCTGCTTCTGCCCATGTGTCTGGTTGCTTTTCCATAGCAACATTTTTGTTCTTTTCCTCAGTTTTTGATTTTGGTTTTTCTCCGGTCATGCTTTCAACCTCTCTTTTTCCTCTTCTGCTTTGGTTTGTTTCTTCTTTGGTTGCTCCTCTATTGTAGGTATAGGAATGTTATTCTGCATGGTAGAGGATTCAACAGTATTTAATTCCTTCTTCGGAATTTTTAGGATAGGAGGTTTATGTGTTATCTGCATGTTTACTTTAGGCACTTGTATTATTTCTTCCTTTTGCTTGACTTCATTCGATGCCCCCATTAACTTTTCTAGGTATGTCTTGTAACGCTCTTCTCCAAGCAGTTTTATAAATGCTCTTTCAGCGGCACTTGCCATTCCTGCAGGAAATGCTCCGCCTTGGCCTTCTCCCCATATGCGGTCTTTGCCATGCCCGAATGTAAGTATTGTATGCCATGGCTGGCCATCATTTATTTGCTCATACCAGGCAAGCATATCTGCCATTGTATAAGTACCTTGAGAAATTTCATGACGATAATAAGAATATTTATTTTTATTTTCTTCTAATATTTCATCTATTTCTTCATCATCAAGTTGATCATAATATTCAAAAATAGGTATAGTAACTTTGATATTGGCAATCTCTGCAGGAAGTTTCTTATTCTTCTCTTTAAATTCATTGTCAAATTCCTTTGATAATTCATCAAATAATTCATCAAATAATATATCATCAGTATCTGTCATGCTCTCAACCTTCCTTTTTTCTCTTCCGTATTAGTTTGCTTCTTTTTTAATTGCTCATTTACCGATATAGGTATGGGAATATTATTTTGTATGGTAGAAGATTCTACAGTATTTAATTCCTTGTTTGGGAGTTTTAGAGTAGGGGGTTTGCGCGTTATTTGCAATGGAGTGGTTATGGAATAAAGCCTGCTTAGAGTAAATTCTGGGTTGTCTGTATAATTGACGAGCTTTGTATTGCTGATATTAGGCAGTATCGTATTACCAATACCATTATATTTTATATCCATCGTAGATAATTCGTCTCTTATTGTTTCAAGGACATCTTGGGCTGGAACATCAAAATATTTAATAGTATCATAGTCATAGCGTGAATTCTCCAATTCTTCCAAAATTACAGGATCCATAGTAGTTATTAAAATATCATAATAACCTGGATAATCGTCACTATCATATATTGCAGCTATGAATGGACGTTCTCCAGGAGGCGGTGAATCCATAGCCAGATCGGAATTATTAAAGAGAGCAGGCACATCTATATCTGAAAATTCTTTGGTATCCGTATGATCATGTATCATGACATTTTGTAAATTTAAAGGATCTGGAGGCATACCTAAAGATTTGCGCTCATTTTTATCTATAATTTGATTACTTATGTATATAGCTAAATCGCGGATTACACCTTCTTTTGTGTCAGCTACAAAATCTATATCTTCTGTGTCTTCACCTAAATAAGCATCTGCATATGGACCTGAGCCGCTAATAGATAATAAATATTTCCAGTCTTCTGAATTTAATATTTTTTGTTTATAAATATCAATCTCATACATGATTGGACCTTTTCCTCTCCAGAGCAATTTTTTGTTCATGCTCTCAACCTCTCTTTTTCTTTGTCTATTTTGGTTTTCTTTTTAGATTGTTCCTTTACTGTTGTAGATGCAGAGATATTATTTTGTGAAGTAGGAGATTCTATAATTTTTGGTATTTTTAGAATAGGAGGATTATGTGTCATTTGCAGGTTTACGTTGGGCACTTGTATTGCTTCTTCATTCTCTTGGTTGAGTTTCTTTTGTTCATACGGGACTTCTATTTGTCTTTCTGTCTGTCTTTCTTGCAGACGTTCTACCTCTAGGGGCTCATCTACATCTGTTTCTATTTGAATTTCGGGTCTTGTTCTAAAATCAATTACTTCTCTATTTCTTTGCCAGGCTCTGCCACCTACACCTCCACTATCCATCATGTGTACGCCTGTATTCTCAGTCAGCATTTCTGCAACCTTTTTTTCTACAGGATTATATCCTACGAATTCTTTTTTAGGATATGCCTTTTCTGCTTCTCTTTCTGCTAAAGAATTTGATGCACCAATTATGCTCTGTATAACTGCCTCTGGAGACATGCCCATCATTGCATTTATTACCCCGATATCTTTTGCTTCTTGTGGCAAATCTGATGATTCTATCCTTTCTGCGATAAGCTTCTTTTTTTCTTCATCTGATATCTCGGTCATGCTCTCTGCCTCTTTCTAAGTGTTCTTTGCTTTTTGTCAAGTGTAGGCGCCCATCTAGCTACAAGCCTTGGATTAGAATGCCACCACTGAGGGTATTCAGGTCCGCCTAAGCTGGATGAGAAGCTTATTGGTTCTCCTGTAGGCTTGTAAAAGACTCCTTCTTTTGTAATCTCCCACGACTTTGGATATTCATGATGTATTGGTATATCTGTTGGTATAGATGGTTTGCCTTGACCCTTCTCATCGGAGTAAGTACTTCCTTCAAAATACCAATTATAACCACCATCGTCTGAAGACCAATATTTATCGTCTGCATAGGCATATATGATATCATCATCAAGTAATGATGTCTCGTCATCTATCTCAAATATATACGGTTCAGTATAACCGCCTCTTATATCGGCACCCCCATGTATCTGTAATATAACGAAGGTTTTATCATTTTTGTGGAATATTGTATATTGGAGTCCCTGTGATAATGAACTTTCTCTATTGTATGTATTTTCTGTATATACTTCTCCTTCATCTTTATCGTTTTCCTGATTTGCAAAGTCCTCCATTTCATCGAGATAACTCTCATCTGGATGCTCTCTATCGTATTGCTTAAATTTCTTCTCCAGTTCTTCTGATTCCGGGGTTATTCTCAGCCTTTCGACTAGGAAATGAAAGATATCTACGGTTGGTATAAATGAATTGCTCATGATTTCATCCTATTGCCTTGCGGAGGTTCTTCAGTATCCTCTGCAGATGCTTCATCAAGCTTTTCAGCCAATGCTTTTTTTTGCTGTTTAAAAATCCACTTGGCTAAGTCATCATAGTATTTCTGCTCGTTTGGCGTCAGCTTATCTATGTCTTTGCTTTCTGGTAGACCGGATAAAGCCTTTTTTATTTCTGGGAATGCCTTAGCTGCTGCGTAGCGATAAACCTTATATCCTTCTTCATTTATCGGTGTGGCAGCACTGGTAGTCATTAAATATAATGCAACTTCTGCATCTGTAGCGCGCTCTGAATGATCCGTTGCGGCTTTCATAAATCGTGCTACCTGAACCTTAGATTTGAACTGGTCGTTAACCAATTCTTCCTGCCCTGAAAATACTATTGTAGGTGCAAATAACGCATACATTGTCCACCACATAGGATCCTCTTTTGTTATTTTGTTTGTCATGCTCTCAACCTCTTTTTATTAGCAATATTAATATTTTGCTTCTTCTTTACCTCTTTCTTTATCTTTGCTGGTGCCTTGACCCTGTTTTTTATGTCTTTTATCATTTCACCATACAATAGCTTTTCTTCCGCGCTGAACTCTCCATTTTTAAGCATCTTGTTGATATCCTCGTACCATTTGATCATGCTGCTGCCACTGGCACGCCTGGAGCGAATTGCTTTAAGCAGGTCTTCCGTGGTGAGCTCTTTGATTTCGCCGCTTTCGGCTGCATGGGCTATCAGAGGCGTGACTGCAGCCTTCACTGCTGCATTTATGTCAGCAGGGGAGAGATTAGCGCTCTCAGACCCCAGCTTTTCATAATCGATCTTATTCTTCGGAATGCCTTCGGTATAGAATTCGAATAGCTTGGTCCTGTCTTCTTTGCCAGGAGGACGAATATATAGCAGGTTAGTAAAACGCCCGCTCCTAAGAAGTGCATTATCTATATCCTGTGGCGCATTAGTAGTACCTATTACCACTACATCCTCGTTTTCGCTCTCCAGACTACTCATCTCAGTGAGAAGCTGGTGAAGGGCTAATGTTGAAGATTGGCTTCCATGCTGCCTTGCCTGGCTCCTGCTCGCGCCCAGGCCATCAATCTCATCTAATAGGATTATGGATGGAGCGTTCTTCCTTGCTTGAGCAAAGAGCTTATGAATGTTCTTTTCCGTATTGCCAACATATTGATCTAGGAGCTGGTGAAGGTTTACGACTAATAGTTTTGCATTTGCTTCTTTTGCTAGTGCTGCAACTAGGTAGGTCTTGCCAACCCCTGGGGGTCCATAAAGCAAGAAACCATCATGAATACTTTTTCTGTATTTTGCAAAAAGTTCTGGTTTTTCAATACCTAGTATAATATTGTCATGAAAATACTTTTTGACATAGTTCATCCCTATTACTGAATCAAATCCGTATTTGGGCTTAAAGAACTCAAACCATTTTGTATTATCTGATTCTTTTTCGTTTGATTCTTCCTTTGATTCTTCCTTTTCATCTGATTCTTCTTTTTTCTCTTTAGGCTCTATAGCCTTAGGCTTTTCTTGAGCAACTCGCTTAGGCTGTTCCTCTATTGGCCTCATAAGTGTTTCCTGTACGTTTCCTGTATTCATCTGCTGCATGGCCATTGGAGCTTGCATTTGCACTGGCATTGGAGGCGGTATCATTGACATTATCGTATTAGATACCAATTCTATTGTGAAATTAGGATTATCGGTAAAATTGACGATCTTGGTATTTAGGGGGCTAGGCAGGATATCATGGCCCTGCGCCGTTGTGAGTATATACCTGGATATCACTACTGGGACAAGCTCTGCAGGTATCTTTGAAAACATATCTACGCCTTCCTTGAGATCTTGGTCGTCTTGCAATCCTGCGTAATCTAGGAATCCATTTGAATATATGATTTTTACATTATATTGCTTGTTCTTTTGCTTCTCCTCTGTTGAATCCTCTGGTATTTCCTCTGTTATTTTTACTATATATTGCGATTCCCCCTGTGGTGGCGGGGTATCGGCTATTAGAGCAGCATTGGCATATATAGCATCTACATCCAAATCCTCGAATGCACCAGTCTGATCGATTATTTCAATATTAGATGGCTGAAGCTTTGGTAGATTGAGAAATTGTTTATCACTATTGCTTAAAACTATATATTCGGCAATGTCGCGGATTATTCCTGCTTTTGTATCAGCTAAAAATGCCGCTTCAGGGACACTGTTCTTATACTCGCCTTCAGCACCTCTTACAAGCATACGATATTTCCAAGCTTCGCTAAGGTCTTGATAATGTGTAGATATATAGGCTGGATGGGGTGATTGGATGTTGAAGCTAAAAGTTATAGGGCCTGAGCCACGCCATACGACTTTTGCTTCTTCATCCACATGCTCACCATCCTTTTATGCCTTGAGTTTCTTCTTTAGCTTCATCCAGCCCTTCATTGCAGCCAGACGCCTTGTCTCCTCATCTTCTGTCATTTCTCGGTAATGGCCTTTGACAATATTACCATTTGCTCTTACGTAACCCGGTATCCATATTATTTTTTTCGTCATGCACTCAACCTTATTTTTCCTTCTCTTATCAACTGTATCCTTATATCGTTCAGATGCTTTTGCGCATCCATATATAGTGGCTGAAAGTATGCTTTCACATCAGGATCTTGTATACTATCTATTTGCCTGATTGTCACAGCTAACAGATTTGCTATTACTCTTCGTTTCAAATCAAGCTCTCTTTCATTCATGATCTCAACCTCTTTGATTTTCTATGCACTCTGCCTTTGACAGAGTTAAAATATTTATCGGCTTCCCATTCATCATCAAAATAATGCACAGAATAGGGCTTTCGTTTTCCTTTTTTGAATAGTTTTACTGTATAGTATAGTTTGACTAATGTACCATTTTTATCAAATATTTTTTCAACTGTCATTTCAGTCGTCCCATAGGGACCTTCAGGGCCTTCGCTTATCAAATCCGATATTTTTTCCAAATTCTCACCTTTAATCACGCTCTTAGCCTTCTCCTTCTTTTTTTATTTGATTTGGTTATTGCTTCGACCATCTGCCCTGGATTATCGAATTTGATAAAGTTCTTACCAATTGCTTCCATGATTTTCCTGAACCTTTTACCAGCGACAAATGAATAACGATTGGCACTCACATATCTATTCTTTTTGTGTTTTCTCGTCATGCTTTCAACCTCTTATATTTTACATACAAATCATCAAGTTTCTCGGCTACATCAGGAAACTTTGTTGCAAGCTTGACCATGACCTCGAATCTTGTTGCGGGGGATAACTCCTCTATTTCTTTTCTCATTCTTCCTATCACAGTCTCGTTGAGATTCGGTTTACCAACAAAGGCATCATAACCTATATGTCCAGGATCTCTTCGCAGATAAAATCCGTCGCTTGTAACAAGAAAATCCTTCAGCATCAAGTCGTGGAGCAGATCCCAACCTTCCTTTCTTGCCTGCTCTCGGAGTTCTTTCTGGCCTTCTTCTGAAAGAGTGAGGCCTTCAATATCCTTGGCATGCTCTAGGTCTCCTGCTTCCACAGCTTTGTTTATTACTTCATCAAAGTCTTCATCAGGGATCATGATCTCAACCTCTTTTTATTTGACTTCTTCTTTATCAATGCACCGCAGTATGAACATTCTTCGTAACCCTCTGGTATCGGTTCGGCGTAGTGCTCTTTCATTTCTTTCCCGCATTGTGGGCACTTCATGCTCTCAACCTTTTTCTCTTAGCATATTCCTTATAAGCTAATTCCGCTGCCTCTCTAAATTTCTTTGAGGCCTCTGGTGCTTTCCTATGGCTTATATTTGCCAATTGCATAAGGCTTCTGGCTACCCAGAGCTTTGGCTTGGCTATGTGGTGCTCTTTGGCATATTCTAGTCCTTCCCTATAGTTGGCTTCTGGGCTTTTGGTATGGCTATAAGGTGGGTGGTACTTTGCAGTCTGCAAATCTATGCCCATCGCATATTTTTCAGCTTCTGACTTCATGCTCTCACCTTATACCTGTGCTCGGGAGCTTCATGCTCCATTTCCTCAAGTGCCTTTATTTCTCTTTTAAGTCGCTTTTCATGTCTCTCATGCACGTGCTCGTTGACGTGCATCTTGTGGGGCCTTATATATATCATTTTGCCCCTTCGCATTACATAATGCCCTTTTACTTCGGTTTCCATTTTATCACGCATAATTATTATGCTTTCAACCTTTACGAATGAACCCGTCTTGCTAGATACTTATATGCCTCATCAAGCTGCGGATTCTTGTATTTGTGTCGTTTTGCAAGCCTTTCGAGTGCTAAATCGAGCGCTGGTATTTCGAGCTCTTCATGCCCTGCCAACTTCTCGTATGCCTCATCTAAATTCTCAGGTTTCTTGCCGAATGCCTCTAGGTATTTGTATACCGGATCATCCTCTGGGTATTCATATATTTTATATACGTCATACTCTGGGAATTTATCCTTCAAGTATTTGTATATCGGATCATCCTCTGGGTATTTATACGTCAGATTCTTCTTATTACGTCTAGATTTTTTTGCCATATGATTCTTCTTATTATGTCTTGATCTTTTTGCCATATCAATCACGATTGAGCTACGCATTACGAATATTTAAATCTATCGCTAAAATATGAGTATTGAGCTACGCATAAAATTTAGTCTTCCGAATAAAAAGAAAAAGAGTCTTAAATTATTGTTTTGGATTTTACTTGTTTAGTGCTTCTGCAAATTTTATGTATGCTTCCTTTGGCAATGCTACAGTGCCGACTGATCCGAATCGACCGCTCACTCCAAAGAACTCTAGGCCTACATATCCTTGCGGATTCTTTATCTTATCTGCAGATGCAATTGCCAATTGCTTTTCCATAACTATTAAGAAGAGCTTTTCGTCTAGGATGCCGACAAAGCCCAAACCTACGTATGGGGCCTCTCCTGTATCTTCCCTAATTGACATTACTTCTACTTTCTTGGCTACAGGATATGGGCGCGAGTCAGTATTGAGATCCCTCTGCTCGAACCTCATAGCAACGGTATATCTTGGATAGCCAAGCTGTTGCATTTGCTCATAAGCCTTCATGTTCTTAGTGGAGGCAGGAGCCACTGCTCCTTCTTCTGTCTCAGAAACTTCTGTTTCTGGGTTATTTTGATATTCTGTTTTTTTTGCCATGATATTACCTCTTATAAGCGTGCAAAAGTGCGCAAGGCTACAGTAAGCAGCCACCTATTATGTGCTCTCTTTACATCTCTCAACATATCTTTATATATCTTTCTCTCATCTTGTGTTATCTTGCCTTCATGCTTTACTTTCTTTTTTAGCGTCTTTGTGAATATCTTTCCTTTTACTTTTTCTACTTGTGTTTCTTCCCAGCCTATCATGTCCTTATATGATTCAACGTACCATGTATCAAGGCTTGAGTTTTTGAAATCTTTTTTAATTGTCCTCAATATATCACGGGTAGATAATTGTTCTTTGGGCTTTGGAGGCAAGGTATTTGTCTCTTTCGCATGTAGATATTCATCTTTGGTATATTTTTTAGTATAATATTCTGTAGTAAGATTTTTATAGAGCATTTCTTTCTTAGACTGGTTGCATATCTCCTCTATGTCGCTGGGTGAGTATCCCGTAGTGGCAAGTGAGAGCCTCAGAAAACCGAATGGGCCTATCTTCAGGTTCTCTACTGTTTTAAGATAGTAGCGAAATAACATAAATCTATCTTTCAATCTTGGTGGCCCTACATATATTAGATTGCCGAGCCTTCCAGGCCTCTTTGCTGCACTATCAACATCCCATATCCTGTTTGTTGCACCGACGAATAAAATTTGATATTCTGCATTATGGACATTCTGCATAGTCTCTAAGAATTGAGTTGTGGCGTTGAGATTGACTATGCTTTCGCCTCTTGCCTCAATCTTTTCTCTTGCCCTTATCTTAGCATCAACTTCATCTATGAATACCAAACATGGTTGATTATCTATTGCTTTTTGGACAATTTTTACTATGTTTTTCTCTGTCTCTCCTACCCATTGGGAGAAAAGTGTTGCCAAATCAGGCTTAATGAGATTCATGCCGAATTCTCCAGCAGTTGCCTCTGCCAATAGTGTCTTTCCTGTTCCTGGTGGGCCGTAAAATAATAAGCCTGTAGGTTTTAGCTTGTGTTTTAGATAATCCTTTCTGCCTTGCATCATCAATATTATTTCTTTTGATATTTTCTTCTTTAATTTTTCCATGCCTTTAACGTCTTTAAATCTTGTTGCTGGTTTTTCTACTGTCACTTCGAATTGGTTTTTGGGCTTTTTTTCTATTTGTCTAATTTTATTCAATAAATTAGTATATTCCTCTATCAATACATTATTTTTAGAGATACTTAAAAATTTCTTTATTGTGGCGATGGCACCTTCTGTATCTTTATCCTTCAATAACTCTGTAATCTCAGACATCAATTCCTTTTCTTGAGGTGTGATTTCTTGCATAGTTATTTCGTTATCCATTTTACCTCCTATGCTATTTTATGCAGATTTTATTTATCTCGAATTGCTTGCTATTATTAATTTATGGATTATCATTTTAAGTAGCCAATCAAGCCCTGCACCTATCCATGAACCGATTACATGCAGCCAGGGTGCAGGCAATATTAAAATCAATATCATTACAAAAAATAAAAAGAACATAAAATACCAGAACATTGACATTTAAATACCACCTTGTTCTTCACTATTGTTATTTCTTTTCTCAGCTTCAAATCTAGCAAGGATGGCATCGTTTGTGAGGAATCCATTTATCAGATTTTTTATTCTACTTCTTTCTGATTGCGTACGTACCCCTTTTTCCAAAAGTAAGGTGTCTAGATTTGAGGCAAGTATTTTACCTTCCTGGATTTGTCGTGCAAATTCAGCCGCCATTGATTCCCTTGCCTCTTCTAAAAGATCATATGCGTTCTTTTCCTTATAAAATTCTGCCTGTGCTTTTTGCCTTAGAAGTTCATATTCAGCTCTTATTTTTGGAGGCATATCACGCATGTTCTTGAATTCACGCATTAAATATGGATGATGCTTGAAAAATTTATAAATTGCATCTTCGTTTCCAGTTTCTAATATTTTATCCAGTTTTTTGACTAGCCACGGGTCTTTTGGTGGCACTACAAGCCTCTGTCTAAGCATAAAGAAGCCATGCT
>Ga0080006_1140515_pt1 | contig 16564 bp, 14 predicted proteins | sample RS3BMetagenome_FD_69209 | JGI IMG/M metagenome (GOLD analysis project Ga0080006, IMG submission 69209) | Ferric oxide microbial mat and aquatic microbial communities from Rainbow Spring, Yellowstone National Park, USA - RS3B (SPADES... ... | reverse complement strand
AAAGTCATTACACCGCAATATAGCATTTTTGATCCAGGCAGGTTGTACATCGGCGATCGATATTTTAACGACTGGGAATCGGGCGGGCATGGCTTGGTCAACGCGGTGAAAGCAATCGCATTGTCCTGTGACACGTTTCTATATAAAGTTTCTCTTTTGATGGGGCAGTGGACACCGACCGTAAATTTGGAACAATGGTTCCACACGTCTCGCGTTCATTTTTTCCAGCGTCTCGCTTTCTACCAAAAACAGTTCGGTCTCGGTGTGAACACGGGGGTTGATTTGCCCTATGAACAAGTCGGCGGTTTGCAAGGAGGCGGTCCGAATGGTACGTTGGGAGACTTGCCTTTCGCCGCTATCGGGCAAGACGAACAATTTACGATGATGCAGTTGGCGCAATACGTGAGCACGATCTCTGACAACGGCAAGCGCATGGAACCGCATGTCGTGAATGAGATTAAAAGCCCTGATGGGAAAGTCATCAAGCGGTTTACGCCGAAAGTGCTCAACACCGTAACGGTGTCACAGGCCAATATAGACGTTATTAAACAGGGTATGTACGAAGTATGCAACTATGTCCCGGGAGCGATGGAACAAGGCACATCCTACAGTGTATTTATCGGGACACCTTATAAAGCGGCGGGTAAAACGGGGACTGCCGAAACGGGTATCCCAGGTTTCGACACGTCCGCGTTTATCGGTTGGGCTCCTTACAATACCCCGAAAATTGCCGTCGCCGTCGTTATTCCCGGCGGCGGTGAAGGATATATGTCGTCCGGTCCGGTTACGAGGAAAATATTTGACGCGTATTTAGTGAATGATCCGACGTCAACATCGGCGGCGCATAATTAATCACGGATGCGTGGCCTGATCTACGCGCCCTCGTTGAGAGTGGACTTAATTTACAGTTCAATCGACAGGAGTTGGTGAAAGTTGTCAGCCAAAGTGGAGCATGGCAGAAGTAGCCTTTTGATAAAAGACGGGAGACGACATCGCGGTAATCGCGTTGTTTTCATATCTTTTCTCGTTCTCGCCTATATGTTCATCTCGACAGGGGTATTGGTGTTATACGGACCGTTTGAAAGTTTGCGACGGACTGTCATCGGCGCTATATTGACGAGTTCTCATCCATGGGTTATCAAACCTTTCTTTTCGACGGCCTCGTTGAAGAAGTATCAGCCGGTAGCTGTTGATGCGATGAGTAGTAGTGGAACAGCTCCCCTAGACTTTTCCAACATACGAGACGGCGGAACACATGTTATACCGATTCAATCGAATAGATATTCTGGGACTTTGCTAGTAATCGACGACCCAAAGCGCGTTCATGTCGCGGGAACAAAATACTTGAACAAAGTCGGTGAAACCGTCAGTGCGATGGTGAAAGATGCGCACGGATTGGCTGGCATCAACGCGGGTGGGTTTTACGATGGGCTTGGTCACGGCACTGGAGGCGTTCCGATCGGACTTACGCTATCGAGAGGCGAGTACATTGCCGGAGACAAGCAGTCGGCACAACCGATGATCGTCATGACGAAGGAAGGCGCCCTCGTCGTTGGGAAATATACGTACAAGCAATTGCAGCAATTAGGCGTACAGGATGCCGTATCGTTTGGGCCAGAATTGGTTCGGAACGGCAAACCATATCTCACCCTCAATTCCGGATCGTGGGGTATTGCGCCACGATCGGCGATTGGGCAGCGTCCGGACGGGGCCATTTTACTTTTGGCGTTATCCGGGCGCGGGAGCGGTGGAATCGGCGCCAGTTTATTGGATTGCGAAAATGTGATGCTGAAAAACGGGGCTTATATTGCTGCCAATCTTGATGGGGGCTACAGTACAGAATTGTATGATAACGGGAAGTTTCTCGTCGCTCCATCCAATCCGTTAGGAGAGCGGTACGTGGCAACAAGTTTTATTGTGGATGGGGTGAACGGTTCTTGATGCGTAAAGGGGTTCGTGTTAAAACTAAGGTATTGGCGTCCACTTTTATTGTTTTTTCAGTGGCGCAACTGGGCGCGCTTTATTCCTTCGATCGTTTTCTGAGACCGCCGAGATTGCCTGCGCAATCGACGGCGAGTTCGTCGACTGGGAACGTTGTGCCGACCATAGCCATTCCGCAGGATACGCTGCGGAGTGTTATCAGTTTCGATCGACAGCATATTGCCTATGTAACAAAAAACAATCGACTCGTTTTGGCCGGGCCGGATGGGATCAACTTTGATCAATCGGTTGGAACTGTCGTGTATATGCAGTGGTTGTCCGGAGAGAATACCTTGCTGTATTTTGTGCAAGGGTCATATTTGGATGCGCGGTTGCTCCAGTTTAACAAATCGAATCCTACATTGGTACATTGGTATGGGGATCGGCGACAAGTAGTGAAGACGTTTTTTTCGCCCTATTTGGAACTTTTGTATATTGAGTTACAAAACGGCTCCGCCACGGAAGTGTACAAATACGATGCGGTTGGCGGGATGAGTCAATTGCCGCTCGGCAATGTAAGCATGGTTCACATTGATTACAACGCGACGACGGATGAGATGGATTTAACGAGTTCATATGGCGGGGTTTGGCGGTATGTTCACGGTCATTTATATCGACCGGATGGTTCGCGAGTGTTTCAAATAACGACGTCATACCACTCGCTTTCGAATGGCGCCAAAGTAGCTGCCACTGCTCCTAACTCCTCCAGCAAGGGAGGAGCGACGGGAGCTCTGGCAAAAGGAACGTCAGCTGCCGGAGTGGGTGGACAGCCAGTGGGGGCGGCCGCTCCGACAAGGACGACTACGAGGGGGACGGGTTCCACGAAGACGTCCATCGGTACACAGAGTGGCGCAGGGGTGCCGTCCACTCAGGGACCAGCGCCGAAAACTGGCGTACAAACGCCGACCCTCAACCAGCATTCCACGGTGCCGTCGACAGGAACCGCTGGTATAAAGCGGTCGCAATGATTGCCGGGCGGGTAGTTCAGGAAAAGGGTCTCCGTTGAAACAACGTATTTGGGTGTGAACAGTGTGTTATTTCTTGGGTAGTTCAGGTGGTACTTGTACATTTGTATCAACAGCGACGCCGTACTTTACCATCTGGTTCATGATGAGATCATATTGTGAACTGGCGCCAGAATTTGTTGAGAATAACCCTGGCAGATCATAATTATCCGAAAAATGAACAGCACTTTCCATATAGGATACGCGTTGTGATGTAAGATGGAATAAGTATAACATCCGTTCTTTTTCGTGAATTAAAAGTGGGTTTTTGGGATTCGAAGCCGATATTTCTTTTATATACGCATCCCAAAACTTCTGATCGCGCTCTAAATACGCCGTATACTCCTTGGCAGATATCTTTCCTGTTCGATGGTAGTCATCGTATTCGTAAGCAAATGTCTCATGTTCACTAATGGTCTTGTTATCAATGTTTTGGAAAATTCTCAGAAACTGCTTATCTTTCTGTATGTCGGCGGCTGACTCGGTCACTGTTTGGGAGGGGGACACGTTCACTAAGGGGGCTAGGGCTGTATCAGGTTTAACAAGCTTTTTTGAATGAAGGATCCACACAGTGAATCCAACGAGCGTGCCAAGGACAATCAGCCCGCCAATGCTGGCTCCGATGACCATGAACAGATCAGAACGCGGCTTTGTTTCTTTATTATCCTTCACACCATTTTGCATTGTTAAGAATGCCTCCTTGGTTCCTCTTCCCGTCCCATTCGGAAACTAAATTCGTTCGGATACGTGAATTGCTTGAGCTCATGGTCAGTGCCACGTTATCACCCAATAAGTGAATAAACCACCGCAAGGAAGCGGTGGGATGGAGATCCTCCTCATTAATTTGGATAATATTTGCCGTCAACCAGCCACTGAGTACCCGCAAAACCAATCTCCGCTATATTTTCTGCCATGGCAGGATCTGTAGGTAGTGGAAGGCTTCGATTGTACTTCTTAAACGCATTTTGCCAAGGTAAACCGCCGAATGTTTTTGTGTTGTACCAAGTGCCTGTCGTGTTCTGGAACAAGTTCACTTCCCAAGCATCTTCGTTGGTTACGTACGCGATTTCATCAATAGCATGCTTTCGATCTGCGGTGCTCGACATATACGGAATTTGGTGCAGCAGCTTACTGACGTCAACGGTCTCTCCGTCATATCCCTGCCTCACGAAATTCGCTTCACCCAGTATGTTCGCTGGCATGTGCGCTTCCTTAAAAGAGGTCGACCAATAGGTGTTCCGCATTGAATTCCATGGGAACATGAATCCCCACGAAACATCCATCCAATCAAAGGACATATCATACACGCCTTTAGCATTGTTCACATTGTTCCAGTAGATGGAACTATCCACGGCTTTATATTTTGTCGGTAATCCGAAAGTCGTCAATTGTTCCGCTACCACCTCACCCGCATTTACAGCTGGAACCCAGTCTGATGCCGAGGCAATTGTAAAGTTGTACGACTTCCCATCCTTATCCCTCCAAATGCCATTTTGATTTTTTGTCCAGCCAATGCTGTTCAAAAGCTGAGAGGCTTTTTGTTCATCATGGGAGTATTTCGTGAATTTGGCCAAAAGAGCGGGATCAATCCACTTGGGCACCTGTGATCCGGGCATTCCTGTCCCAGAAAGATCCGAGGCAACACCGTAGTAATTTGCGACCTCACGGATTTTTTCCCGATCAAGAGCATAGATGATTGCCTGTCGGAACGTTTTGTCGTCAAAAGGTTTATGCGCTTGGTTAAACATGAACCCGACACAGGCCGCATCGTTGATTTGATAATGAACGAGATTATTATTGGCCGCCAAAATCGATTCGAGGATGTCCTTTGGCTGAGTGCCATCGTAGTGATCAAGCTTACCCGCTTTCAGCAGCGCGTACTGTTGATTCAGATCCGGAACCATCTTCAAGTCGATTTTCTTGAACTTCACTTTCGTCGCATCATAGAAATTCGGGTTTTTCTCCATGGTCAAGTCGGTTTGAGTCACCTTCTTTACCTCGAAAGCGCCCGAGCTAATCGGATACGCTGGCCCGTGCTTCGAAAAGTCATTCCAATTATCACTTAGTTGTTTTTTGAGAGCGTCAGTAATCTTCAAGCCAAAGGGAGTATTGCCTCGGTCCTTTGGATCGGTGCTTGGTTTTGCTTGCGCTAATAGTTCAGCGGCCTTGTCAACCCATTTCTTGTAGTAATGGTAAGGGATTTGTCCTTGCTGATCCTCAGCAATAAACAGCATTTTCATTTCATCGAAAGGCGCCGGTTGCGCCCATTTAAAGACGACCGTATACTGATCCGGCGTCTCAATGCCGGTTATGTAATGCGTGAGTTCCGTTCCATTATTCAGCGTATAATAGGCCCAGATGTCTTTGGATGTTATCGGCTGCCCGTCACTCCACTTTGCATCCTTGCGCATCTTTACGATCGTCTCTCCGGGGTTACTGTTGTCGTAGGATACGGCGAGATGGTTGTATATCTTATCTGTTGTGCGAACGAATTGAAAAAGCCCTTCAAATGCGAACACGTTCGTCGGCCAACCTACGCCGCCTGATCCAAACGGATTCCCTTGGTACTGTGGTGGAACAGGCCATCCACCGGTCCAGGTGAACAACCCTTCAGGGTTGTTCTTTCCAGGGTGATTCAAGCTTGAACCTGATGCCGCTGGACTCCCACCGCAACCTGCCAGGATTGTTGAACCCACGAGGGCGGTTCCAACTATGATCGCGCCGAATTTTGTCTGTATATTCATGACTTTCCCTCCCAGATGTACTTTCGCGACGAATGTTGCCGCGATATCACGCCTGTCGTGTACCGCATACTAAGAACGACGCGACCCATTCATCAATGGATTCTCTTGCATGTGCATCCATATAAGTGCTGATCAGCGCCCAGCGATCAGAACCTGAGGAATTCGCGTGTGATGCATGGTATGTCATGTCATGAAATACAATTGCCGATCCTGCAGAAATTGGGACCGAAAGTGCTTTCTCCTCGTCGATGTCTATGTCCTTCAAACGATTTCCAAACGCTTTCTCATCGACGTTGGCATGAGCAACTGCTCCGTAAAGATGCGAACCAGGTATGATTTTAAGGCACCCATTTTCCGGAGTCGCGTCGTCAAGTGCGATCCAAACCGAGATTTTACTATGTCCTTTCCAATAAGGCCAATCCTGATGCCATGGCGATTCAAAATCAGCTTCCGCATTTTTGAAAGCTACTTTATCGCTAAGGAAAAGAATGTTGTCACCCATGACCTCCGTGAGAACCTTTACTAGACGTTCATCCGCAGCAACCTTGCGAAATAGTTCGCTCTGCGCAGCAAGTCCAACATAAATGCCATGCTGTGTGTAATCATAAACACCCTTTTCTTTGGCTTCCCTCCTTACATCGTCGATGATCTGGCGACTCGCTTCCTTGAAAGACGCGACTTCCTCCCGCGAGAACAGACTCTCCACTACCACGTATCCTTCAAAAGCAAAATCTTTTCCAAGCTGTGTACTCATGATCGGCCTCCCAAACAGATTTACTTCTCAATGCAATAACTTGAAATTTCTTGCAGAAAGCAACTTACCTACTCTGACATGTATGGTCTCGTTTTAGAAAATATGTTTAAGTGAGGGTGAGTTAGTTCATTTGATAGTCGAACAATCTTGGAAATAAAAATAAGAGGCTATCCCACAGAATAACTCCTATTTCCAACTGTGGAAGTTTACGCCCCTGAGTTCACAATTTTGTCAAAAGTCTTTGCACTTTCAATTTATCCTCGATAGACAGGATAGTCAATATAGCATAATACCGATAATCCTTTGAAATCGCTTGTTCCCAGCAGATCAGCATATATATGCTTCGTTTTTCTCTTGTATTCTATGAAATCGTCAGAATAGAGAATCGATCTGGATTTCTAGGGAAGAGGCTGTCCCTTAGTCATGAAATGACTAAGGGACAACCTCTTCCCGCTTCGGCAATCGATCGATCGATGGCGATTTCCCCTTATGTGCGCTTCAGTCTCCACAAGTAGGACGGTGATTTGATTGTATTTGACACGTGCAGCGGCATAGTCGCTTTTTGGTTGCCCATCGAAACAGTGAGTGATCCAACACCGGCGCCCGCTTGCGTATGACTGCCAAGCGCGGTTGCCTTTAACTGTCTGTGTACGACGAGACCGGGCCAGCCGATGAAGGAGACCGTTTTTGGAGCTGTGACAGTGACACTGTCTGCCCAAGGAGCCGAGATTGACGCAACTGGAGTCCCAGCTTGCAAGGCGGTCACGGTTGTAACACTGTCAGACGCCGCCTTCACTAATGTCTTTCCCTCGTTTAACGCGGTCATCAGCTCACTTGTGCCCTGTTGACCGAGCACGGAGCCAAGAATAAGTAGATTATGGTTTCCGACCGTATGATAAGCTGCGAACACAAAACATCCGCCTGCTTCAGGCGTGCTACCGGTCTTAATGCCGACAATGCCGTTTTGCCCCAGTACATAGTCGACGTTAATCACCGTCCCGGCAATGGGCAAGGTAGCTTGAGGCATTTTGACAATGTCGCGGAAAGTTTGGATTTGCATGTCAGCTTCCGCAACTTTCAATTGATCGGCGGCGGTACTGACGGTCGCCGGGTTGTAGCCGCTCTCGTCCAAGTATACGGTGTGGCTCATCCCGAGTTGCTTTGCAGTCGCGTTCATTTCCGCAACGAAGGCTTGATCGCTACCGTCAATCCATTGCCCAAGCATGTTCGCGACATTGTTCGCCGATGGCAACAACAGGGCTTCTAGCATTTGCCGCTCAGTTAATTTTTCGCCGGCTTGTACTTGGAGGAGCGATTGACCCGTTGCATTGTCTTGTTGGAACAGATTGACGTCTGCGGCTGTCACTGTAAGACTAGGGCCATCCGCGCCAGTTGCGAGAGGATGTTTTTTAAGTACGATCAGGGCGGTCATCATTTTGGCAAGGCTAGCGATCGGCATCGCTTGATTCTCGCCATGCGTACCGATGACGCCGATTCCTGCGACGGCAAGCGCTGATTCACCAGTTGTCGGCCAAGGAATGGTATGTCCATTAGTTGGGATCTGGTATAGTGAATCGACCTGGCCTTTCACGGTCAGATTGGGCACGGGTCGTACGACTTGTATTACGACAGCTAAAATGAGAACGATTACGATGATCTTTACTTTCACGTTCTGCCTCCTACATCATTTATTCTACTATCTATTAATCGTAATCGAGTTTTCGCGAGAGTGAAAGTGCGGTATTCTCTGTGAGACGCGTTATAGACGAGTATTTTATGAACGATTAGGCTTACGTAAGACCGAAGATGGGAAATGACGCGTATTGAAGGATGCCCTTCTCTCGAGAGCATCCGTGAGGCGGCTGATTTTTACTGGCACAAGCGCCTTTTTTTCGGCGTGAGCGGTACTGTCTTATCCATGTTCAGCAAAGCGGTTATGCAGTTTCGCGATTGATGCAGCGCGTCTGTCAGATTACGAGTTTGGCAGAGGTTCGAGTTCGGCATGTTGGGCATGATCGTTCATTCCGTACTTTCTACGGAGCAGTTGTCCGTAGAAGGAGGCAAGTATTTGTTGAAAAAGAATCGTGATCATGACTGGAACGGCAACGGGGGCAGGAAAATAAGCCGTTGCCAAGGCGACACCGGCAATGTTGTTCCGCATCCCGGAATTGTACGTCAAAGAAACAATTTCCGCTCTTCGCCATCGAAACAGTGTGGCGATCAACCAGCCGATGAGATAACTTGAGCAGGAAATGATGAGTGCTGTGATGAAAATGGAAACGAGTTTCCAGTCAACGTGGCGAAAGTACGTAGCCGTCGACGCACTGCTTAGTATACAAGTGGCACTCAGTCCAATTTTCGCGAGGGGAGCGAGCGTTGCGCTCGCACTAAATCTAACGCGACTTGGAGCGATTTGATGAAAGACCATGCCCAACAGCGATGGTAGGACGATCATCCACAACAAGCCGCTCATCATGCCCGCGATATCTAGTTGTACCTTGGCTCCGACGAACGAATAGAGACTGAAGGGAACGAGAAAAGGCGCGAGCAGCGTGTCGATTAAAATAATTGACAGCGTTAGCGCGATGTTACCCCGATAGATAGACACCCACACGAAACTAATGACACCCGTTGGAATGGCAAACGCTAAAACCAGGCCAGCGACAGTGAGCGGGTCCGCTCCGAACACGGTGCGTGCGATGATCCAAGCAACGGCAGGCACAAGAATGTGTAACACGAACAACGTAACGATCATTGGCAACGGATTCGCGAGCGCTTTTTTCAAATCTTTAAAGCCAGAATTAATGCTTCCAGAAAATGTGATGCAACCAAAGATCCACGGAATTAAAAAAGCTTCCGACTTGAGCCATGTGGAAAGAAAGATGCCGACCACAATGCTCGCAGGTATGAATACAGGCATGAATCGTTCCAGTTGCCGATTGAATTTTTGAAGCATTTTGCACCCCTTTCTGCCCATCCGTCGAACCGATGTTGACTCAAGACAATGCCGAAGCGTCCATTATTGGGATGGTCGCACGTTCTCTGTTCGCTATAGCAGACGGGAGCAATCTCTGTGAGACAAGCACGTTGCCCCCTTACAGCGAAAATCGTAGTTGCTGCATGTAGTGATTGGTAATCATTATAATGGTGTTCCATCGTGGTTACAAAGCGACTGAGTTGCCCCCGATGTTGGCGGGGCATCACTGTCTTTTTCATCACCTTGTCGGATCAGATGTAGTGGCCCGCTAATCGTTTCGGGGCCGATGCTATTCAAAATAGCGGATGCCCAACGCATCCCGAACCTCGCGCATCGTTTCCTTAGCTACGGTTCTGGCTTTTTCTGTTCCTGTTTTCAGCATTTCATCTATAAAGCGCGGTTTTGATTCATAGATTTTTCTTCTTTCCCGCATTGGTTCCAGCAATTCGTTCACCCGATCTGCAATCAGTTGCTTGCATTCTACGCATCCAATCTTCCCTGCGGTGCAGCTTTGGTGAATATCACCAGAGCCTTCGTTACGCAGAGCCTTGTGGTAATCGTAAACGGGGCAGACGTCTGGATGGCCCGGATCTTCTTTGCGAATGCGTGCCGGGTCAGTCATCGCTTTTTTCATTTTCTCTGCAACTTCTTCGCGGCTCGCGTCCAAATTAATCGCATTATTCATACTTTTGCTCATCTTGTTATGGCCATCCAAGCCGACAAGACGCGGAACTTCACTGACGAGCGCTTGCGGTTCGACTAGAACAGGTTTGTACAATTCATTGAATCTCCGCACAATTTTCCGTGCCTGTTCGATATGTGGCAGTTGGTCAGCGCCAACGGGAATCAGTGTGGCCTTGCAGAATGCGATATCAGCGGCTTGACTCACCGGATAGCCGAGAAAGCCGTAGTACAACTGCGTGTAGCCGCGTTCGGCAGCTTCACTTTTAATGGTTGGATTGTGTCGCAATGCGTTCACAGGAACAAACATGGAGAAATAGATCGTCAATTCCGCGATTTCCGGAATCAGCGATTGGACAAAGATGGTCGCGCTCTCTGGATCGATACCCACCGACAAATAATCGAGCGCAACTTGCCGGACATGGCCAATAAGCTCGTGAGGGCGATCGAAATGCGTGGTCAATGCCTGAACGTCTGCGAGGATGACGAAAGTTTCATATTGGGTTTGCAGTTCGACGCGATTTTTAAGACTCCCGACGTAATGCCCTATATGCAACTTTCCGGTGGTGCGATCCCCTGTTACTATTCTTTCTCTTGTCAATTTTAGTTCCTCCTTTGATTTTTCCATCGTTGACATACCGCCACCAGCCATCGGTCACACACCACCACCTCCTCGCTATCTGAAATGAAATACAAAAAGCCCCACATCCGTAAAGGGACGTGGAACCGCGTTGCCACCCTATTTAGTCAATTTTGACATTGACTCACTTTTGAGACGTCGGGATGGGCCATCAATAGGGTCATCCGAACGACCGTCTCGTGGTAACGGCGAGACATTCCCGGCACTGCCTACTGTCGTCCGAAGACAAGTTCTGCAATGCGACTCAGAAGTCCATTCGGTATCCGACAAGCATCGGTTCGCAGCCAACCACCGACTCTCTGGCGCCCATCGTAGATACGTACTACTCTTCGTCAACGTCGATTGAAAATTCATTGGACACATTATACTCGGAAAGATATGGGGGTGTCAATGGGCAAGTTCGGAGCTTTCCATGTTGCGCATGAGCCATGTTCTCAACTCGTCCTGTCTCGCCCAAAACGTGACCGTGTTCTTACTGCGTATCCTTTGGACATCGATATCTTCGTCCGATAATTGAATATGAATCCGTTCATTCGATGTCAATTCAATCACAATGGCCGCGCGAGATTGTTCGTAAAGCGGTTTGTCTCGTTTTTGGATAAAAATCAATTGGTTGTAAAGAGCAATCAATTTTGTTGTTTCCGGTGGCGTCAAAGCCCGTTCACCGGACTGCTCCCCGAGAAAATGGGCAGAGCGAACGCTCGCAGCATTGATTTTCTGATGTATCGCGAACCGCTTAGCGATGCGATCCAAAAACAAGATCGGAAAGCAAAAGATCAGAACGACAACGAGTTCAATAACCAACATGAGTGAGTGGCCCTCCATTGATCTATAACGGTATGTTTCTTAGGGAAAGCATACCACGTACGCTTGTCCGGCGGCAAAAATACAAAAGCATTGCGTCAGTGGCCCAAGCTACACGCATATCTATTGTATATATGGAGGTGCATCGCCAAAAGAATCAGCTGGAGGTGGATGATACATGCCGGGATTATTGGCGGCGGTCGCCCTGCTGTTGCGCGAGTTGACACTGTTTGTGTCATATGTTAAAAATAACGCCTTTCCGCAGCCGCTGTCCGAGCAAGATGAGGGAAAATATTTGCAACAGATGTCCAAGGGAGACGAGGATGCTCGGAACAAATTAGTGGAGCACAACCTGCGGCTTGTTGCGCATATTGTTAAAAAATTCGAGAGCACCTCACAAGATAGCGAGGACCTGATCTCCATTGGAACGATCGGGCTTATTAAGGCGGTGGAGAGCTTTCAGCCAGCGAAGGGGACGAAACTGGCCACCTACGCGGCACGTTGTATCGAAAATGAGATTCTCATGCATTTGCGATCTTTGAAAAAGACACGAAAGGATGTATCACTGCACGATCCGATCGGAACGGACAAAGAGGGGAATGAAATTAGTTTAATTGACATCTTGCGGAGTGAAGCGGACGATGTGATTGACCAAGTGGATCTGAACATTGAGAAAATGAAAGTGTACGATCACCTGTTGTCGTTAGATGATCGAGAACGACAAGTGATTCGCGCACGTTTTGGGTTACCGGATGGGCATGAGCGCACGCAGCGCGAAATTGCAGAGGAGTTGGGGATATCGAGGTCTTATGTTTCACGCATTGAAAAGCGGGCGTTGACGAAGTTGTTACATCAGTTAAGACCAAAGAGAGAGGATAGAAGGCGGCGAACGTAAAGGGGGAGACAGGCAGGACATTGGCAAGACGCTAATGTCCTCGACCTTTAGAATTCCACTTAATGGACCACATTCAACCTCCAGACGATGCTTTGAAAATCGCCATACAGTAAAGGAAGGGGCATTCCGAAGTACATCAACTGATCGCCGCCATACATTTTGGACGCGTCCGTCACCTCATAATCAAAGTCGGGATTAAGCCCCTTTAGCCGAATCGTTCGGAGGGGTTCGTTCGGCTCGGCCAACACGTTAAAATAGGCGACGAATGCCTCCCTCTGATCCTCCGAGACGAACATCCAAGCCGTTTCATTGCCTTCAAATGGGCTGCGCAGTCGGTAAAAGTCCCCGAACTGAATGAGGTGGCGAATATCCTTATAGAAGGCGACTTGTCCTTGGACGATTTCTTTTTCTTGATCGTTAAATTTGGTCAAATCGAGCTCATATCCGAAGTTGCCTGACATGGCCACATGCCCGCGCATAGCGAGCGTTGTCATTCGCTGCACTTGGTGGTTGGGCACAGCTGAAACGTGCGCGCCCATCGTACAGATCGGATAGACAATGCTAGTGCCATATTGAATAGACAATCTCGTCACGGCATCCGTGTTATCGCTTGTCCACGTTTGCGGCATGTAATATAGCATGCCGGGATCGAAACGACCGCCGCCGCCCGAGCAACTTTCAAACAACACGTGCGGAAACGCTGTTGTGATTTCCTCGAGAACCCGGTATAGGCCCAGCATGTAGCGGTGAGCCGTTTCCCTTTGGCGCTCTGGCGGCAATCCCGCAGAACCGATCTCTGTCATATGGCGGTTCATATCCCATTTAACGTACGTGATCGGCGCGCTCTCAAGGATGTCGGAAACGACCTTCACAATGTAGTCGCAAACTTCTTGCCTTGATAAATCGAGTATCAATTGATTTCTTGCCTCGGTTCGATTACGGTGGGCGACGTGCAGACACCAATCGGGATGCGCGCGGTACAGATCGCTGTCCGGAGAGATCATTTCCGGCTCGAACCATAGGCCAAACTGCATGTCCAGTTTTCGGACGCGTTCCACCAAGTTTTCCAAGCCGAGCGGAAGCTTGCTGGCGTTTACGAACCAATCGCCAAGCGACGAGCGATCGTTGTTCCGTTTACCGAACCAGCCGTCGTCCAAAACAAACAGCTCGATGCCGAGTTCCTGACCCGTACGTGCGATATTTTCAATTTTGTCTGCGGTAAAGTCGAAATACGTCGCTTCCCAGTTGTTAATGAGCACAGGTCGCACTTGATCTCTGAAGCGGCCGCGGCACAACCTGGTGCGATATAGTTTGTGATAGGTGCGAGACATATCTCCCAATCCGTTGGCGGAGTACACTGTCGCGACTTCGGGTGTTTGAAACGATTCGCCTGGCTGAAGCAACCAAGTAAAGTCAAACGGGTTGATGCCCACAGACACGCGCGTCGTCTCGTACTGATCAACCTCAACCTGCGCTAGAAAATGACCGCTGTACACTAGACTGAAACCGTAGACATTGCCGGCGTCTTCGGTGGCTCCTTGTTCGAGCAGAGCGATAAAAGGGTTGTGCTGATGGCTGCTCGCGCCTCTTCGGCTTTCAATCGCTTGATTGCCGGAGGCAAGCGTGCGTCGTTCCACGTAACGCTCTAGCCCACGCCCCGGAAAGATGCAGGAGGTCGAACTTCGAATGATCGAAGTCCAAGCTCATACTCAACGCGCGAAGCAGTTTTACGGGCTGGTTTCCTTCGTGAATAAATCGAACCGATCTCGTAATGACATCCAATTGTTCATAGACCGTGTAAGACAGAACGACCTTCAGGCCGATGACGGAATCGATTGTGTCGATTTCGAGTGTCTCCGCTTCGAGATCATTTTCAACATACGTAGCAGGCAGGCCGGAAAGTCGGGGCTTTCCCCTAAAGATTCGATGTCCTGCGTAACGTAAATCTGTAATCGTTGAACCGTCATCGTACTGCACTTGAAACGCCGGCTGACGAAAATCCGATGTTCCATATGCTGGGTATTCTTGAGGTAGCGTATCCAACGAAAAACCGCCATCGTTCGGGTCCGGACTGGGCGAGAATGCCCGACCGTGAAATCGAAGTTCGTTCGAGGGAGTAACGGACCGTATTTTTTTGCCCCAATATCGATGCGCCAGATGTCCTGACTTGACGACTTGCATAATGTAACTGGTGCGATGCGCTTGTAAATGGAACGTGCCGCTTGCTTGATTGTAATGAATGCCCATATGGCGCCTCCCGACGATGAATTAGAAGAAGAACTGCGTCGATCCCATTATACATACAAATGCCACCTCAGTTGATGACTCAGAGAGGGGAGAATGGTGACATTCGCCATAGGGATAGCGAATAAATACATTGCGATGAGAGGTGGCGGGGATGTAGGTGGAATCCACGCGGTCAGACGATAAGCAAAAGGGGTGAGTGACGATGCTTGGAGGCGAGCACACAGTGTTCGTATATGGGACATTGCGGAGAAATGAGTCAAATCACAGCTACCTGCAGAAGGCGAAGGAGGTGGCGACGCAGTGTTTTGTACAGGGAGCCCTTTATGACACAGGATGTGGTTATCCGGCCATGTTGGAGAAACCCGATTGTCGCGTTTATGGCGAACTATATCAAGTCAACGCGCTGGAGTTGACGGCTTTGGATGCGCTGGAAGGATACCACGGCGAAGGAAAGGACAATTTGTACCGCCGCGTGCGTAGGGCCGTCTACACGGATCGAGGCCCCGTCGAGGCGTTCGTTTATATATGGGCGAAAGATGAAGATGTGCTTGGTGAGCAGATTGACAGCGGGGATTGGAAGTGGGCTCGCCTCCTTGGGAAAGACGGATTGAATTCGGAGCTCGAGCTGTTTTACTTAGCCTATGCGTCGGCAATGGACGATCAACGCTTCAAGGGGCACGGGGTAGCAGAGTGGTTCAGCGATGTGGTGGGCAAAGGCGTGTTGCCGGGCTTTTCACTTCGATTTACGCGAAAGTCCTCTGATGGCGGTCGTGCGGACATCGTTGAAATTGGCGGTTGTGTCGAAGGCAAGGTGTATAAGGTGGGCGCTGAAGCTGTGGATTACCTTTATAGTCGAGAAGGTGTTCCCGTGAACATCTACCGCCCCGCGTTTGTGGATGTGGAGATCGATGGGAAGACAGTGCCAGATGCGTTGACGTTCGTTGTCGTGAATAAGGATGAGGAGACTGCACCACCGCAAGCGTATGTAAGCGAAATACTTCGGGGCGGCAAGGGAACTGTCAGCGATGCTTACTTGGCGGAATTAATCGCTTATTTGCAAAACACATTCGATTCGCAAATCGACGTGGATCACGATGGATCAAAGAGCTCTTTTTAACTTAGGGGGACTGTTGGGAAGGAGATTCGACGAAGGGCGTAGAAAATGCCTTTGACAGTACAGATTCAATGCCATTTTTCGGAACAAGCAGCGTGAAAGCAGAAGGAGGCTTATTGCAGTGGAGAATGAGCGATGGCGCGAGGCGATTGAAGACCAAGGGTATGTTGTTGTTCCAACAGGGATACCTAAGGAGCAGTTAGAGGCTGTCATCGCGGATATTTTTTCGCACAGCGGCGCGGTGCGAAATGAGCCGAGTTCTTGGTACAGGAAAGGCATTATTGGCGGAGCCGGGATGATTGAAATGTATCACTATCAGTCCATGTGGAACACGCGGCAACATCCGAGTTTGCATCGTGTTTTTTCGGCGATTCTCGGCACAGAGAAGTTGTGGGTGAGCTTGGATCGTGCCAATTTGAAACCGCCGTCGGATCCTGCTTACCCAGAATATAGCCAGAAGGGATTCATTCATTGGGACACGGATATAAGCAAGTATCCTGATATTCGCTTTGGAGTGCAGGGGGTGCTGGCGCTTGCGGATACGGACGAGACGATGGGTGGTTTTCAGTGCGTTCCGGAGCTGTATCGCGATTTAGGCAATTGGGTTGCACAACAACGCGCTGCAGGTGCGGATTTGCGCCACCCGGATTTATCTGGTTTTCCCTTAACGAAGGTTCCGGCCCGTGCGGGCGATCTCATCGTTTGGAGCACGTTGCTTCCGCAT
>Ga0080006_1140008_pt1 | contig 16569 bp, 14 predicted proteins | sample RS3BMetagenome_FD_69209 | JGI IMG/M metagenome (GOLD analysis project Ga0080006, IMG submission 69209) | Ferric oxide microbial mat and aquatic microbial communities from Rainbow Spring, Yellowstone National Park, USA - RS3B (SPADES... ... | reverse complement strand
ACCGTGTTAGTTCCCTCGTCTGCCACGTATATGTACCCGTTGGTCGGGTCGTAGAGGAGGTACCGAGGGTCACTGAAGTTCGTAATGGTACTTGGCACCGAGTTGGTCACCGGGTTTATGACGGATACCGTGTTGGACATCGTATTGGCCACGTATATGTACCCGTTGGTCGGGTCGTACAGCATGTCCTCCGGGCCCGACCCCACGCCTATGGCAGCTGTTATTTTCGTGGCGCTTGGGCTCATTGAATACAGTGCCAACAGATGAGCATTTGTTTTACCGAAAGTTAAGCTGAGAGCGCTAGGTTTTCCCAAAGCGCCCAAATTGGATGTGCCGCAAAAAATTAGCCCCGCTAATAAAGCTAAGGTGAGGGCTTGCAGTAGCACGCGTTTCGTCTGATCATTGGCTTCATGCGGTAGCTTAATCGAGAAGCGCCTCGACGTTTTCATCGATCGAGCCCGTGGTGAGCTTAAAAACATTGTTTGAACGCAATTAAGTTGAGGGTACCTCCGCCGAAAGGAGCGCCTGAAAAAGAGAAACGCAACCTCCCCCTTTATGGCGGGTATGAGGTCAGTTTCTCGGCAACTGGCCTATGAGCACTTCACGAAGTGCCCCTCGCTTACTTCGATGTACTTGATCCCCGCTTTTTCGCAACCCGGTATTTGAGCGGGCGCCAACATGGATTCTTTTTGGAAGCTATCCAATTTTGACTTAGCCATGTTGGGATCTGGGGTCAACACCGAGCCCAGTAACAATTTCGTGTACGGATGGTAGGGATGACCCAATACGTCATCGACGCTTCCCATTTCCACGATCTCACCCACGTTGATGACAGCTATTTTCTTGCTCACGTATTTAGCTACCGCCAGGTCATGAGTTATGAACATGAAAGCCGTGTTCATCGCTTTCATCTCGTCTAGTAAGAGATTTAGTATCTCAGCCCTCATGGAAACGTCGAGCATCGATACGGGCTCGTCCGCGATTATAACTTCGGGCTTGCCGATGAAAGCCCTTGCTATTGCTACCCTCTGTCTCTGCCCTCCGCTCAGCTGGTGGGGATACTTGTCGAGAAAATCCTCTGGCGGGGTCAGGCCCACTGCCTTCAGCGAGTCCCGGATCGCCTGTTCCTTCTCTTGTTTGGAAAGGTCCGAAAGGAAAAGTCCCATTTCCAGAGCGTGCCTTATCTTGCGCACGGGGTTAAGAGAGTAATACGGGTCTTGAAAAATGGGTTGCACGTTCTTCCTGAACTCGATGAGATCCTTGCCCTTCAGCCCGTAAACGTCCTTTCCTTTGTAAAGCACAGTACCCTCGCTTGGTTTTAGGAAGCCAAGAAGCACCTTAGCTAGGGTCGTTTTTCCACTTCCACTTGCGCCCACGAGAGAAACGGTTTCGCCCTTCCTGATTTCGAAATCTACCTGCTTAAGTGCATACAGCTCAACGTTTCTTGCCCTAAACTTAACGGTTACGTTTTGAGCCTGCACCAGCGACGAGGCAATCACCCTAAGTTCACCTCTTCTTTTAGCGGCTTCAGTGGCGTGAATTTCGGGTCCTGCGGGTCTGCATCCATTTTATCCCATAAATAGCAAGCCGCGTAATGGCCCAACTGGCTTGGTACAAACCTCTTGGGGGTGATTTCATTCGGGTATTTTGTGCCGACCGGTTTCAGATCTGGATGCCTTAGCGCGCACACATTCATGGCATAGGGGCAACGCGGGTGAAATCTACAGCCGCTTGGATAGGACAGGGGATTAGGTGGCTGACCCGGAATACCCTTCAACCTCTCCTGAGTGCCTTCCAAGGTAGGTATGGATTCCACTAGCAACCTCGTGTATGGGTGGGCTGGAGATACGTAAATCTGTTCTACTGTTCCCTGTTCGATCAACTTTCCCGCGTACATAATCCCTATTCTGTCAGCTACGGCTGCCATTATGGAGAGGTCGTGGGTTATGTATATCATGGATAGGCCCAGCTTAGTTTGAAGACCCTTTAATAACCTAAGCACCTCCACTTGCCTGATCACGTCGATTGACGTGGTTGGCTCGTCCGCTATTAAGAGCTTAGGGTTGAGGGCGAGGGACATGGCGATCATTGCGCGTTGCTTCATGCCTCCGCTGAGTTCGAAGGGGTACCGATTGATGAAAACTTTATCTATCCCAACCAATTCGAGGAGTTCGGTCGCCCTCTTGTAGGCGTCATCTTCTGATATATTAGAATGCGCTAGCATGACATCTACCAGTTGCTCACCTATGCGCATGACCGGGTTAAACGCGTTCATGGCTCCTTGAAAGATCATGGAAACGTCGCGCCACCTGTAATCGCGCAATTGCTGTTCATCGAAATCTAGGATATTCTTACCGTCAAAAATTATCTGTCCGGATTCAATCTTCCCTGGCTCCTCGATAAGCCTTAGTATGGAGAGGCCAATCGTGGACTTCCCGGATCCCGATTCCCCGGCAATACCGAAAACTTCTCCTTTGTAGACATCGAAGCTCACATCGTCTACGGCGTATGCTGCTCCTTTTTTCGTTTTAAAAGCGACCCTGAGGTTGCGTACGGACAGAAGCGGCTTGTCGATTTCTTCTCTAGCCAAAGCTAGTTTCAGACCGCAGAAACAAATAAAAAGCTTTTGCCATCGCGAGGCTGATCCCATTTTGCGGCAAGACTTCTAAGTTTTTCGAGATGCCCTTTTAGCGCGATATTCTACAAGGAGCGAAGTATCCGCATCCCGCTTAGTTTTGCATTTTCTATCAGGAATGGGCCTTTCATCTGTTACCGCGAGAAAGTGAGATGGCCAAAAGCATTGAATTAAGTGCGTTACCGCGTTCGCCGCTGTGCTATCGCAATGAGCTAGCGCAAAGCCAAGTTAAACAAGGGGCCTAATGTTTACAGGTTCAAGGGAATTATCCCCCGTTGGCGTACAGTACGTGGTATGCCAACGGGCAAGGTCATTTATAATAAAAAATAATAATGTGTTTGCTACGTTAAGGCTTCTGTGGCTTACTTCTTCTAGTCGCGTAGAGAACTGCAGCAACGACGACGATTATCACTATGATTGCAACGGCGATTATCAGCGGGGTGTAATTAGGCGATGGTGCCGTTACGACCGCTGACTTCCAAGCCACCGTCAGGGAACCGGAGCCCTTCACCGTTAGCGTTGTTGTGCTCGAGTTAGCAGAAAGCACTGATACGGAGCCGGTCGTACCGTAGCCGCTGAACTGCATGCCAGATGGAGGCTGTGCGGATATCGTGTAATTGCCGATCGGAAGCGATGCGGTTTGACCTGAGGAATAAGTTGTGCCGTTTATGGTGATGGACCCGCCCGATGGCGCCGTGGCTATTGATACCGAGTAGGTCGGAACGACGGGCTTGAGGAAGAGCGCAACAAAGCCGTAGAAGTCGCTATCCCCGGGCGTCATCGAGTAGACGTCGTTTACCTCGTGCCAGCCAGACCACCTAGCGGTACTGTACTCGAAGGCGTATATCGGATCGAAGAGCGGGATCAGGGGTTCTTGCTGGTTTATTATGAGGGCCATTGTGTTGAAGTCTTTGACCCTCTGCGCGGGCTCGATGGGTTGGTTATCTCTGTTGAACATGTTAGCCATGGTCACGTTCCAGAACCTGACGAAGTCACCCGACACCGAGTAGTGTAGCGGCGTGTTTGGCTTTGTGTTGTTGGGCAGCGGGTATATCACGGCGGACGGGCCCTGCGGAGTACCGTATCCAATTATGAACTCGGGGTTCATGACGAACTGCCAAGCGCTCCACGGCGTGAAACCTCCGCCTTGTATTATCATCATCTGGTAATAGGCAGTGGCTTCATCCGTGCTCAACAAGGTTGGCGTCAGCGGCTCCACGTTTATAGTGATGCCGATTTGCTGCAGCTCATTGGCGATGATTAACCCATCGGTCTCCCAATCGGGCATGTTTGACGGGACCAGGAGCGTGTATGAGCATATGGTACCGTTGGGAGTAACTAATTGCCCCTTGGAGTTCCAGGTGAATCCCATCGCTTTCAATATTTCTTTTGCCTTAGTAACGTTGGTGTTGTATGGGTTGAGCTTGGCACGGGTCTGAGGCGTTATGTACTTCTCGTACATCCCCCAGCTTAGCCCGACCGGTGGCGCAGGGATGCCGTAGCCAACCTCTCCTACTGTGGCTATGTAAGTCCTGTTTATTGCATAAGCGACTGCTTGCCTGAAGCCTGTCAAGTTAAACGGATACATTTCCTCGTTCAAACCAAGATACACCGTGTTAGTACTGTTGTACCACCAGACGTTTTCCGTTGGGCTGATAGAGGGACCCCAAACGGTGTTTATATTGGGGATGTTGATTTGGACTGCATCTATGGCCCCTGACTTCAAGGCGAGCTCCGCTGAGGATGGGCTTTGGTAGACCTGAATCACGAGCGTTTTAACCGCCGGGGTAACCTTTTCGGTCTTGATGGGACCATAAGCGTACTCACCGGCTATATAGCCCTTTACAACGGGTACGGCGGTAACCCAGTAGGGGTTAAAGGTGAACGTCTCAGAACTGGATGTCCACGATTGGAGCACCCAAGGGCCGAGACCTATGGGGTTCTTCCATTGGAATGCTTTGAGCGCTTTTTCGTTAGTATACGTGTGAAATACGCTCCAGGGCATTGGCGCGTTTTGCCACATCAGCCTTATGTCTGAAAGGGAAGTTGCATAGACTATGCTGACTGTGTAATTGTTTGGCGCGTACCACCAGAACCCGTTATCCGTAGCCCAGTTTATGCTTACGCCAGGTGTCCAGTTACCCTGAACGGTATAGACGTCCGTCCCGGGTGGCATGTTAGCCGCCCCAGGTGCCTCGTTCAAGTCCATCTCCAAAATTACGTCTTGGGCAGTCAATGGTTCCCCATCGCTGAACTTTATCCCAGGGACTAAGGTGAAGTTAATCCACTTGTACGCTAGCATTGGTTGATTGAGTACCGCTGACCCCAAGAAGGAGTAGTTGACGTAATGAAGTTGCTGCGCGATTTGGGCAAAAGTAGTGTTCACCAGTGGCCCCACGGTGGCGTTCATGAAAAGCGGATACCAGGTGGTCGAAGATGGTTCCCAGTAACCCGTACCTATATTGAGGATGCCAGGTGGAAAACCAGCACCCCCCGCTCCGCCAGCGTAGTAGTTGAAGTTCCCAGTTATGGGAGAACCGATTACGCCTATCACCAGGGTATCGGATGAGGACTGAGCATCGACCAGTGAGGTGAGCGGCGCGAAGAGAAAGAGAAGCAACATTCCTACTACAGCGACCTTTGCTTTCACTTTGGTGTAATAGAAACGTCACTCAAATTTAAGTCTAGCGCGGATTTCACAGCCGAAGGGCTGGCATTCAGGATTTTGACACTTTGAGCGGATGGTTTAGCAAGTCACTGTTCAAACTGATCTGAGGCGGGGGTTGAATAGTTCGTCGAACGCATAATTCATCATAACGAGGGCGAAACCAACTAACGCTAGGGCAAGGCCGGGAGGGACGAGCCACCACCAGCTGCCGTTTAACAACGCTCCTTCAGAGCTGGCCCAGTACATCATCGTGCCCCAGCTCAGCGTGCTGGCGCTAGCTAGCCCTAGAAAGTCCAGACCGGCTTCTGCCCCGATGGCTGAAGTAACGGCGTACATCATACCGGCCATTGTAAGCGATATCAGGTTTGGGAAAATCTCTGTGTAAGCGATCCTCAGCGTCCCGTAACCTGAAGCCTTTGCAGCTTGAACAAACTCCCTTTCCTTGTAGCTCAGCGCTTGCGACCTCATGTTCCTAGTATGGCCGGGCCATGAAGTCAGTATGATTATGCCCGCCACAACCAGCGGGCCCCTTGATGGAATAAAAGCGATCAAAAGGAGAAGAAGCGGAAAAGAGGGAAGCACTAGGAATATGTCCACGACCCTCATCAGTATTTCATCCAGTAATCCTCCCTTGTAGCCAGCGACAATCCCAAGGGTGTTACCCAACAGCTGCACCACGACGCCTGCTAGAAATCCTACCTCCAGAGAAACTCTGCTCCCCCAAACGAATTGCGAAAAGATATCCTGACCCACGTAATTAGTACCGAACAAGTGTTTTAGACTGGGCGGCTGCCAAGCCTGAGACGGGTTGAACTGCATCGGATTATAAGGTGCTATCCAGGGGGCAAACACCGCCAGGATAACGAAGCCTGTGGTTATCACCAATCCCACGAAGGCCTTCTTATTGTGATAGAACACCTTCAGAGCCAGGTAGATCTGTCTCGCAAGTAGAACGAGCGGGTCGGTAACCTTGGAGAACTTCATTCTAACACCACCCTTGGGTCCAACACGGCATAGAGCAGGTCGGCCAAGAAGTTGGCCAGTAACATGACTATGGTAAAAACTAAGAATATCCCCATTATCAGGGGATAATCGTCGTTGAACACGGCCGTTGACATCATGTATCCTATGCCGGGATAACTGAAGGTGGTTTCAACCAGTATGTTTCCGGTAAACACGTAGCCCAAGGACATGGCAAGCATGGTTACATTTGGCAAAATGGCGTTTGCACCCGCGTAAGACCTTATTATCCTCCTCTTCGGCAGGCCTTTCGCCTTAGCGACCAGCACGAAGTCCTCGCTCATCACTCCGACCATGGTGTTCCTCATGTGAATAAGATACCCTCCCAGTGATACGATCGCCATGGAAGCTATTGGAAGTATTGCGTGCTGAAGCACGCTAACTATAAAGGCCAGGGACGGGCCGGGCCTGAGATACCGCGAGTAGGCACCGCTCAGAGGCAGCACTTTGAGGTCGCTCGCAAAGAAAAGCAACAGCAGAAACGCGAGCCAGAAAGTGGGGACTTGCGATATAAACGTGAGCAATGGTGTCAGTATCGCGTCAAACTTCGAGTTCCGTGTTCCAGCTGCGTACATACCTATGTAGGTCGCTGGAAGCCAACTTATTACGGTTGCAGATCCCACAAGAAAAACAGTCCAGGGCAGGCTTATGGATATCAGATAAGAGACCGTTTGCGGATAATATGAATAAGATATCCCGAGGTTACCCCTAATCAGTTGACCCATGTAAGCTAAGAACTGGGTCAGTATGCTCTCGTGTGGGTTGTACCCATAAAGGGCGTAAATCCCTTTTATCATTTCAGGGGTTACTGTCCTTCCGCTTTCTTCAAGCTCGGTGAGCATCGTGAGTACAGGGTTGCCCGGCACCAGCCTGGGCAGCGTGAAGTCGAGCAGCAACGCCACTATAAAAGTAAACACAAGTATGCTGGCCCTTCTCACCAACCACCTTTTTGTTATCACAGTGATATATGTTGGGTTAATATTTTAAGTCTTACGTCGTCTTGCTCTGGGCATGAAGCTTTGCCGTCCTACCTGGATGGCCCAGCCGTAACTCGGTAAGAGCCTCATGAGTTACCTTCTCCCCTGCGTAGGGACCGCTCATAATCCTTGCGTATGGCTCTCGATATTAGTGCTAACATTCCAAGCGACATTAGGAACGCGGAAAATGATAATAGCCATAAAAGGGACAAGAAAGGCACCAAAAACACTTCAATCACCGCGCCGATCAAGATAAACATGAATATGGTCAGCCCGAACCTGTAAAACGAGTTGTACACAACGAAGAGTTGCCACGCATTTTTACGCTTTACCTTTATAGACGAGGGCATTCAAAGGGGCAGAAGTCCTCGCCTTTCGGGCGGTAGGAGGTCAGCGATTAGTTCTACTCCCAACTTAAAGGAGAACCCAGTTGAGGTCGCGACGGAAACTACTTCTGTGCTTTCTTGGCTAGTTTTGGCTTCCCCTGAAGCTCGTTTGTAGCCGCGCGTAATCGCGCTCAGGGCGCAGTTTAAGTAAACGCGCAAAAAACGGTATAGTAAACAGCTTAGGGTTCCGTTGCTTTATTTGTATTTCATTCTTCAGTGAACTCCCTCTATCTTACTGAACGTGGGATCGCGACTTTTTGGACTATTACTTACCCAATGGCTAGAGATGTCGAAATTGGGTCGATCTGACCTTTCCTTAAGTACCTTTGCCGAGGTCGAGTGCTGACCGAGGGTCTTTAAGGAAATGGAACAAGCTATCAGGATCAAGCCAACTCCCACGCTTGGAATTGCGCCGAAATATGTCCAAAAGGGGCCTAACCAGCTCGTTACATAAGGAGGTAGGCTAGGATTGATGAAAACTACCACTTGCTCTGTCGGGAACTTACGGTTAAGTAGTAAATAAGTTTCTAAAAACCCCTCGGAAACCATTATAACTCCGGGATATATCGAGCTGAAGTGTTTGGCCATCCAAACCTTATTTTTTGTCGCAGCGTAGCGCAAACCTGTCAAACTGGAGAGCTCCCAAAACAGTGGCAAAGAGAAAAACGCAAAAGCCAGGAAATAGAGCAGACATAGGAAAGCTAACTGCATGCCAGGCGTTGAAGGCACAAATGCTAGTGAGATCACCAAGATTGACAGGTAAAACAGCATCCCGGTTGATAGGCTCACAGCGGAAATTAAGGAAAAAGTCAACGCGAGAAGGGCCAAAATCCTGACGCGCCGAGGTACTCCGTTGCCACTTCCGCTTTTGTTACGTTCAAGGGGCACGGTGAATCCATAATAGAAGCTTTTCTGCGGAATTTAAGCTAACCCGGGACCACTTGCAGAAGAAGACGAAGCTTGTCTTGGTCTCGATTTCCCCCGCGGAAATAAGTGGCCGTCTGGTAGGTCGCTACCACAAACCCTCAGCATCTGATGGGTTTGTGCGATGTACGCGTCCGACAACTTGCTTCACACTCCTCTAAAGCCTGACGTGCAGAGCACCCAGCTCGAGACCAGCCTCAGCTTGATCGGGATCAGGTCAATGCTTACACGTCCTAATTCTAGGCAAAGGTAGCTTCTCGCGTGGCAGAGGCCGGGATTGATGCGGATCGAACGAGGCGTCGGCTACTTTTTTGCAAAAAACTTATATTCGCTTTCATCGGTTCGTAATTATGGACGAAAAATCTGGAGAAAATGAAAAAGATGAAGATATGGAAGACGTAAAAGTACTTGAAGGCGTACTCAAGGCTCTTAACGAGAACGTCCCGCCCTTGATCAACAGCGTACTTGGCCCCCTGTTGGATTTCGTAAAGAATATCGAAGGAAATCCGGTGGAGAGGGGCAAAGCCATCGCTGCCGTCTACAAGGAGCTCAAGAGCGCTGGCATGAGCGACGAAATGATTCAAAAAGTGCTGGAGGAGCAATTTCCGAGCGCGCTTAAGCTGATAAGCGACATCTTCTCCGGCCTAACGCCCGGCATGAAAAGAGGCACAATTTCAAACGATGAAAAACAGGACGTTCGTTCTAGCGTTGAAGAAGCCGTTAGGAAGGCCGTTTCGGAAGCGCTTTCGAACAAAGTGAAAGATGAAAATAGCAAAGGTAAAGCCCCCGATGGTGGCAGCGCTGCGCGGGGATAACGGGGAACATGGTCCTTAGAGGACATCGCATGCGGTGACGATACATGGTTTCCGTGGATCAAGATGAAGATAATCGCGTTGTTAAGCTGGTTGTACGCATTTCTGTTGGCTCTGCTATTGATTTTGAGGCTTTCACGCGGGGGCTTGAAGCTTTGCGCGTTCAACCTTGGCATGTTCCGCAGACGTAGGGAGTTCACCAGGTCCATGATTAAAAACGGTGTCCCCGCTTGGATGGCGAAACAAATAGCAGAGAAAACGTATCGGGGGATAAGGTTGAGAGACTTATTGAAGACATTAACGCATTAGAGGAAAAACTCCACGGGAACGAGGTAGAAATAAGGGAGGTCAAGGCCCAGCTCGGCTACGTAGTGAGGTTGCTTGAGCTCATATACGGCATCGAACTGGTTGCTAAGGAGGTCGCGAACAAGCAAATGGCCGAATTGGTAATGGAGAGCTTGATAGACGGACCGAAGAACATAAGCCAGATCACGGAAACGATAAGGGAAAAAAGGGGTAAGGCATCTAGGTCAATAGTGGCAAAAACGCTCAGCGAATTGCGCGAAAAAGGGCTCGTGGAGCTGGTCTCAGAAAGGGAAAAAGAAAAGGTATACGGCTTAAGGAAAAGAGACTGAATCAACGGTTAATCAGGAAGAGTGAGCACCGATCAGCTTTAACGAGCGGGAGAGGGGGCGGCGGTTTATTGGAAAACTTCAGAAATCTGGTTCAAATGGGAGGTTTATTCTGCTTTGACCACTTTTCCCACCTCCTCCCCGAGGTCTGATCCTTCCATTGGGCGCTGAGCGAATCCCGATCTTGCCCAGGAAAGCGCGCAAAAAGGGCTCTAAGGGGTTTTCCTACAACGTATCGATACCTTCTAAGGCTCCCTTCGGCTCTGCGCGGGTGCACGCGACGTGAAAGCTATGTTCAATCACTTTCTATCTGCTCAAAGGGAACCAGCACGAGAACGCCCGCGCAGGGCGATCGTCTTGAAGTCCCTGGGAGGCACTTCAAACTCGACCCTTTCCCCCTCTCCCAGTTTTTTGATCGGCGATTCTACGAGGTCCGTTTCTATGAACTCCCAGTCGCCCTTAGCTGTGAGCGTCACCCTCTTCGGCGTGCCCTCTACCTCTAGCAGTCTGACGATTAATCCATCGCCTTTTTCCCACCTCTTCACCGCGGTGCACAATACATCACCGTCGACCTTCAGCTCGGGTCCCTTCGCGCGCACACCCACGGGAACCCCCGACGACAGGAACTTGGCTGCGTTCGCCAAGCCAGTTTCGCTTGGCTGAAAAGTCGTTACGGAGTAGGAGAAGACAGCTCCGCCCTGGGCTGCCTTATAGTTGGTGTGCCAATAGTTGTTCATAACGTACGAAAACACGAGACCCGACCTGGGCACCTGAGAGGGCCACTTCCCCCTGTTTATATCGCCTATCGTCACCAAAGGCGCGTCCCAGCTTTTCAAGAATGCCCAGCCGTGGCGCTTCAGCAGCCCCGAGCTTTTCAGTTCGCCTGAAAGCGCGGTTATGCCGGCCGTGGAGAACCAACCGGCGCACGCCCCCGGCGCTAGCTCGGCGTTGACGTCCGTGAAAGCGCCTGGTTCCTCCACGTAGACTTCCGGGCGCTCAAAGTTGAAGGGAAAAGCGAAGTAAAGGGCCTCCTTGTCGTATTCCTCAGGCTTCATTACCTCGTTCTTAACGCGTATCTCCTTTTTCTTGGACCCGAGTTCGATAGTCTTGATCACTTTCACGGGGCCGCAAACCGCCTCAACCCTGACCCTCTTCACCCCGGCTCCTTCTTCGTAACCCAACACCCTGCATTTCTCTCTTTGAATGGCGTAATCCTTCCCCTCCAGCGGCTCCCGTACATTTCCGAAGTCCCACCAATTGGTGATGGTCCTCTCAAGCCTCGTGCCCTTTCCACCTTTTACGTAAATGCACTCGTCGAAGTAGTAGTTTTCGTCAGAGAAGACGAACTCTCTCATCTGTTTATCGTAAACGCGCTTGATCTTACCGTCTATGAACTCCAGCCTGTAAAACTCGTTTTCAAGCACGCCGGGAAACGAAATTGGTTTCAGTTCGGTCGGCACTTTTTCGGTCGATGAAAGAGGCTCCAGCTCGTAGAAGGCGCCATCTTCATAAAACGAGATTTGGTAGGGATAGGGGTTGAAGTAGTAACCTTGCCCCAGTGCCTCTCTCAGATCATTGAGCGGTCTCGTCGAAAACGCGGCCTTGATGGCCCATTGTTTTTCCTGCGCTTCGCAGTGCGGATCGCTTACGCTCTTGGCGTCCCCCCACGTATGCTCATCCCAGTAGATCAAATCCTCCCAGGCGCGCGCGGCGATCGGGAGCGCGTAGGGATCAAGGGCGTGGATGGCTTCGTAGGCTGTGATGAGCCTTTTGGCCTGCAAGCTCTCCGCCTCTTCCAGCGCTGATGAGGCAGCCCCGTCCTCCCAATACGAGCCGAAGTCGCCCTTGATCTCGGGTAGCCGCTCTCCGTACTTCCTTTCCACCAACTCGAAGAATTCTTCGGGGGTGCTTATCCTTACGATTGGGTTTGCCCATTCCTTTTCGTATTCTTTCAGCGTTTCGGCGTACTTTCCATCGACAGGCGAGTTATCCACGTAAACGCCGTACATCAGTATTTCCTCATAAGGGTATCCCCTGGCCTCGTATTGGGATACGAACATGCCGATCCCCGCCGCGGCCGTCGAGGGATCTGAAAGAAGGCCCGCCGACATCCCCTGATGGTACCCATTGAAGCCGAACAGCAGCCCGTCATAACCTCCTGAAAACCACGCGAGCACCTTCTTCCCGCTCGGGCCAACCCAGTAAAAGGGGCTCCTTATCTTTCCGTTGACGTGGAGTGGCCCCCTATCCGGGTTGGAGGCCTGTATGTAGTACCTTATACCAGCTCCCGTTAACGCGCTCACCAAGCCCCAGGGAGCGGTGGGGATATCGTTCAGCGAGGCGACTTTTGTCCTTAAACCCTTACCCCTTAGGTCCTCCGCCTCGTATAGGAGCCTAGCAAGCTCCTCGTGGGAGCACAAACCAACCAACACGTTCAGTGGTAGGGCTTGTATGCCGAAGTAGCCGAGCCTGTTTTGCTCCCTAATTGCCAGGTCTTCTTTGTGGTCCACCATCTGGTTAATGACCTCTGCGACCCACTTTACTCCGTTCTGGGCTAGCTTCAGTCCCACTTCAGTGTTCCTTTTGTGGATCTGGGCTACGACGTCCTGCGTGGCCGTGTATCCCCAATCGGTGTGCACGGTCGGTACCAGGTATACTTCAAACCGCCTAGCCGGAGAAAACTTGACGTCGAAGTCAAAACTTTCGTCGTCATCTGCTGAAACGCTGACGTGGCCATCTCCCCTCATCTTGATTAGGTAATAGGAGTATTGGGGTCTAACCGTCAATTGATCAGGTTCCGCTCCGGTTATCCTCAGCTTTACTTCCTTTCTTTTATCGTTGAACACGACCAGCGCGGCACCCCTCATGCCCTCCTTTGAAAGAAGAGGCGTGGCAATCAGCTCTACCTTCAATTCACTGCCCCTGAGACGTGGGATTTACGCTTATCTATGGGTATCGGAAACTATCGCTAAGCGGGGAAATTGGAAGGCTTAGCACTCCTGTGTCCAAACCTTACTCCGATTGTAACGCTTTCTAAAAAAATCAATTTTAAGATGCTGCTTCGTTTGCCTAACAACGCTTCGAGTTTTTTGGTGGCGTGATCGACGAGGTTTGTGATCTCGAAACCTATGTTCATTAGCTCGCTTTCATCGAAGTAGCTCATGGATTCCGCCCTTGTGACTTCAGACCGTATCTTCTCTAGATCAGCTTTTACCTCCATTATAGCCTTCCGGGTTTCTTCGTCCATCGCGAATAGATCGCGTATTATCCTTTAAATATTGTGCCTTGTAAGTGAGGGTTTTTAAGTTGACATAAAACCTCGGCTCTCAGAGGCGAGGAGGAGGTCAGCCGCTTCCGCTCGCGGTGCGGTAAACTGCCTCGCCCTCACGGGCGGGGCTTTGGGGTTCCCAGTTCTTTAGGATGAGGCTTTCATCCCACTCCGGGCCCCCGCGAACTCCCGACCTCATCCCTCGGCTTATGCGGGGCTATCGGGTTTCGCTCTACGTAGGCGCACGTAGGTACGCATCAGCATACCTATCGTACGCGTAGAGCTTGGGCTTCACAGCTTCACGCAACTCCCTCACGAGTTCATCGGGAGTCTTCCGCTCCGCCCCCGTCAGGACGCACCCACCCAGGAGTGAAGGTAGGACCGCGCGGCCCCACCGATCGCGCTGGGAAGCGCCCTCCACATTCAGTCCCCTCCCTCCTCTGCGTGTGCACGTACCCCTCCTTCTCTCTCTAAAGGAGGTCTTGGGTCTTTGCAACCACCCTACTGCCCATGTACACACAAATCGTTCATATCCAAAATTATATACAAACCTACCTATTTTGAAACTGCTGAAGAAGGCGTTCGTGGACGCATTTAGGGCACCTCAATCCCTTGCTTCTGAATGGGCAATGTCTCCCCCGTGTATCCCTAGGTTCGTCGCAATCAGTGCCCATATTCGGCTCACCACCCGCAAGGGCGGGGCCTCCGGTATGTAAAGATGAAAAGCTTTAGAGCGACAGCCGCGATTAAACCATGAATTTTCGCAGGTATCAACGGGGGGATGAAGGGGCGATAGTGGAGGTAATAAACAGGTCCTTTTCTACCTTTAGGACGTGGGGCCTGACCCCGGAGAAGTGGCTTGGATATCAAGCCGATCCCGGTTTCAAGCTAGAAAACGCCTTCGTGGCTGAAGATGATGGGAAGATAATCGGACACGTACAAGTCGTGGAAAGGGAATTAAATTTCGGTAATTTTGTCAAGACGGCTGGAATAGCTAACGTCTGTACTGACCCGGACTACAGGAAAAAAGGAGCCGCTACAGAACTGATGAGTTACGTTATGAAAGAGGCTTCGAAGCGGTATACAATTGCGGGGCTGGATACCGGGTACGGATCATCTGCTCATAGGATCTACCGGAGGGTCGGCTTTTCACCTTTTCACTTTTTCTTGAGGTTTTCGGCCGAGAAATGGGATGCCGAAAGGGCGCTAAGGAGGCTGAACCGCATCTCGGGAGGAATGGGTAAGGCAGAAGAGTTTGATGCCGCATACAAGGAAGATATAAAGCGCATATACGCCGAAAACGCGGACATCACTGCAGGAGTGAGCAAGAGAACCGATCAATATTGGGAGGAGAAACTCTTCAAAAGAAATTCCTGGCAGACGTTCTTCTATAGGGAATTGAAGCCGGAGGACCTGCTGGTACTGCCAGGAAGGGCCTATTCTTACATCGATTGGGAGGAAGAAAGGCGGAGGTTGTTCGTGAGGGAGGCCATGGCATCGCCGGGTGATGGTAGCGCTTTGGCGGAGATTTACGCCGAGGCGATCCGCAGACGTCCAGATGCCAATGAAGTGGTCGTGGCGGCGCCGGAGGGCGATCCGCTGGTTGACGGCCTTTTGGCCGACTTCTATCGCTTCAGGGAGGGCGGTTCCTACATGTTGAGCCTACTAAACCCCGAGGGCTTCATCCGCCAGGTGGGTCCCCTTAACGGGGTAAGCGCTGACGTGGTAGAACTGAGACTTTATAACGACGTGACCAGCCTGGAGCCGGTCAACGTTTCACTGAAAGACCTGACCCCGACCGATAAGGCGGCTGACGCTAAGCTTGGCATGCATCAATCAACGTTTCTGAGGATGCTGACGGGTCTCCTGTCCCCTCTCTCGGCCATTTACGGGGGCCTGATCGATATCGGCGGCTCTTCCTCAAACATACCGTTTGCGCTGGTCAGCCTCTTCCCTTCCCGGCGCTTTTACCTTTGGCCCTCAGATCACTGGTAAAAATTCATGGGATGAAAACAAACAAAAAAAGAGGGTTCAGATCTCGCTTCCAATTCTTTCGGCCATAGTTCCTGTGCTTAACCTTCGTGAACTGGTCTTTCCAGTTCACCACTGCCGTCGCTGAGATCTCATCTAAGCGCTTGAGGTCATCAGCCCCAAGCTTGACGTCCAGCGCCCCTACGTTATAGTCTAGGTGTTCGAGCTTTGTGGCTCCGATGATCGGGACTATGGTTATGCCGTTCTCGTCTGCCTTTTTCAAGATCCAGGCCAGGGAGAGCTGGGAGCTGGTTATCCCCTTTTCACGCGCCATCTCCCCTAGTTCTTTGACCGCCTTTAAAGTCTGAGGCGTGAGGTACCTCCTGCCAATTTCCGAAACGTATTCAGCCCTGGACATGGGTGGGATCCCGTTCTCGTACTTCCCAGTGAGCACCCCTTGGGCTAGGGGGATATAAGCCATTATTCCAAGGCCGTACTTCTTGGCTATCCAAAACTTTTCGCCCTCTATTCCCCTTTCTATCAAGTTATACGGCTCCTGCATGGATATGAATGGAAGATGTAGGGAAGCGGAAAGGTTGACCATGTCTACTACGTCCACGGGATCGAAGTAGCTCTCACCCACGTAATATATCAACCCTTGTCTGACCATGTCGGAAAAGGTTTCTAGGGTTTCCTCTATGGGCGTGTTGGGATCTGGCCTGTGCATTTGATAGATGTCCACGTATGAGGTCTTCAACCTCTTCAGGGATTCCCTTATTTGCCAGCTGATGTGCTTGCGCGATAGCCCCCCGCCGTTGGGGTGGTCTGCCACTTTTCCAAGCACCTTGGTCGCCAGGACGAGAGACTCCCTATCGTAACCTGTCAGGGCGTCTCCCAATATCCTCTCAGAGTTTCCGGCGTGAACGGGATCAACTCCTTGCATTGTGCCGTGGTAAATGTTAGCGGTGTCGAAGAAATTGATACCGAGGTTTATGGCTTTGTGCACTATCTTTTTTGACAGGTCTTCGTCTACTTTTAGTACGCCGTACTCGTCTCTCTCGCCTGAAGGAGGAAGGTGCCACGTTCCCAAACAAAGACGTGAAACCCGCAAGCCGCTGTTGCCGAAATTTACGTATTCCATAAGTGAATTCTTTTGACGCCTTTAACTTTATGGGGTTAAGGGGCGAAAGTCCCCCTCCGTAAGGTGGGGGATGGATAGCCCCTTACAACGGGTTTTTATATAAAGAAAAACATTGCATTGTTGATGCCCAACCTA
>Ga0080006_1146377_pt1 | contig 16573 bp, 13 predicted proteins | sample RS3BMetagenome_FD_69209 | JGI IMG/M metagenome (GOLD analysis project Ga0080006, IMG submission 69209) | Ferric oxide microbial mat and aquatic microbial communities from Rainbow Spring, Yellowstone National Park, USA - RS3B (SPADES... ... | reverse complement strand
GGCGAGCCCGGCCGGGTCGCCTACGTCACGACTGATGGCGGCACCACCGCCCCACCGGATGGAGTCGTTCGGCGCGCCGCTGTGCTGCGCGTCCACTTGGACTACGCCGCCGCGCCGACGAGCGAGGCGACCGCGTGACTCGGCACATCGTCACGACCGGGCAGGCGTCGATCGACACCCGCGTCGACGGGAACGGACCGGCAGTCCTCGTCATCCCCTCCTACGGGCGCGATGCCGGACCTGACTTCGACCCGTTGGCTGCCGCGCTCGTCGCCGCCGGCTACCGGGTGCTGCGCCCCGAGCCGCGCGGTGTCGCCGGGTCTTTGGGACCCATGAACGGTGTGACCTTCGCCGACATGGCCCGCGACATCGCAAACGTGATCGACAACGTGGCCGACGGGCCTGCGGTCATTCTCGGGCATGCGTTCGGAAACTTCGTGGCCCGCGCGACAGCCGTACACCATCCCGACCGGGTGGCCGCGGTGATCCTGGCGGCCGCGTCCGGGAAAACCGTTGATCCGCAGATCAGTTCAGCGCCGATGCGCGCGGGCGACCTCAGCCTGCACGAGGCAACCCGCATGGCGGCGCTGCGGCTGGCGTTCTTCGCTCCCGGGCACGACCCCTCGCCCTGGCTGACCGGCTGGTATCCCGAAACGCTTGCCATGCAGGTGGACTGCGTGCAACACGCCGACATCGCGCGCTATTGGGGAGCCGGGAACGCACCGGTGTTTGAGATCATCGCGGCCTGCGACCCATTTCACCACCGCGACGAATGGGGCGACCTGCGAGCCCGTTACGGCGACCGGGTTACCACCACCGTCATCGACGACGCCAGCCATGCCCTGTTTCCCGAACAGCCCGACGCGGTTGCCGCCGCCGTCATCGACTACCTGCGCACCGTCGGATACGTCGCTGCACGATGAGGACACAACCGACGAAGATTGACCGCTTCCTCTGCCATTCGATGGGATGCCATGGCGTGCTGCGGACAACGTTGTCTATCAGACACACCGCTGAACCGTACAGATCAGTTGACGAGCCCCAGGAGGTAAACGCAAATGGCGAAGCCAAGCCCTTACAACGCGGCCGTGGTGGTTCCGCTTCCGGATGATGCCGAGTTAACGGCGCTACTCGGCGATGCATACAACCCCGACACCGCGCTCAACGTCATGAAGATGATGAGCGGCACCGGCGACATGTTCCCTGCCCTTATCGGCATGGTGCAGGCCGTCTTCAATGAACCCGATATTGACGCCAAACATCGGGAAGTCATCATCTTGCGTGCTGCATCCCTGCTGAACTGTCCCTATGAGTGGCAGGCTAACGAGCAGATGGCCAAAAACGCCGGGCTCATCGATGCCGAGATTGGCGCGGCCGCTGGGGAACTCACGGATGACGGCCTTAGCGCCGATTACAAGCTCTTGATCGCCGCCACAGATCAACTGCTGGTTTCAGGCACCCTCACCGATGATGTCCTCCAATCGCTACTGGATGCGTTCGGGGTCACAGTCACACGCAAGTACATCGCGACGATCGGCTGGTTCAGCCTCTTGAGCTTGTTCCTTAACGGCACACGGGTGCCGTTGGAAACCACTGACAAGATCGGTTCACGGACCTCGCCGCTTGGGTGATGTCCGGGCGCCCAGCTGCCGGTAGGTCTTGATCAGCTCGTTCTCGTCCACGACGCCGGCCGCCCGGAACATCGATTAAAGCAGCGGCGAGGTCGAGCTTTTGGGCGGTCATCGGCGCCGTCATCATCGCGCTCCCGACGCAGGTCGGCCGGCGACCTGGTCCAGGGGAACGTCGGGGTCGACGAGCTTCGCCCGGTCGATCGGTTGGCCGGAGCGGGCCAGGGCGGCGATCGTGTCGGTGAGGTCCCATACGTTGACGTTCATGCCGGCCAGCACCTGACCGTCGTGCAGCCAGAAGGCGACGTATTCGCCCTTGGCCACGTCGCCGCGGAAGACCACCTCGTCGTAGTTGCCCCTCGCGACGTAGCCGGAGTACTCCATGCCCATCTCGTACTGGTCGGAGAAGAAGTAGGGCACGCGGTCATAGGCCGCGTCGCGCCCGAGCATGGTGGCCGCGGCCACCGCTGGCTGGTTGAGCGCGGCCGACCAGTGCTCCAGACGCAGGTGGGTGCGCAGGTGGGGGTAGTAGGCGTTGGCGACGTCCCCGGCGGCGACGACGTCGGGGTCGGAGGTGGCCAGGTGTTCGTCGACGACGACGCCGTTGTCGACGTGCAGTCCGGCCGCCCCGGCCAGCGCGGCGTTGGGGGTGATGCCCACGCCGACCCGTGTCGGGAAGTTCAGCTCCACTTCATGGCATGCGATAGCGACGCGATCGTGCGCACGTACTGCTCGATCCCGTTGAGGACGATGGCGTAGCGGTCGGCAAAGCCGTTGCGGACACCAACGAGGTCCAGACCCCCCCGGGAAGCCGGTAGGTGGCGGGGTCCTTCGTTTCGCCGCCGCGGACCAATCGCACCGCCGATGCCGCTGGCTTGACGCGGTCCAGCAGCTCCTCGACCGCCGATGCCGTCGGCAGCAGGCTGCCGAAATAGCCCTCGCTGCTCCGCTTGATATGGAAGTGCGCGGCCCCCCAAATCTCACCGAGGAACGCCTGCACGGTGAGGGGTCGCAGCAGCCAGGCTAACGAGAACTCGTCGATGGCCCCTCCCTCGGTCCGTGACCTCCAAGGATCGCAGCAGGCCACCGGAGATGTCGAACCTGGATGGGGCCCTACTGGGTCGCGGGGGGCTACTAGCCTAGATGCGTGCCAGATCCCGCCACGTATCGCCCTGCGCCCGGGTCCATCCCGGTCGGGCCGGGCGTGTACCGATTCCGGGACGCGCACGGACGCGTCATCTACGTGGGCAAGGCCAAGAGCCTGCGCAGCCGCCTGACGTCGTACTTCGCCGACGTCGCCGGCCTGCATCCGCGCACCCGGCAGATGGTGACCACCGCCGCCAAGGTCGAGTGGACGGTGGTCAACACCGAGGTCGAGGCGCTGCAGCTGGAATACAACTGGATCAAGGAGTTCGATCCGCGCTTCAACGTCCGCTACCGCGACGACAAGTCCTACCCGGTGCTCGCCGTCACCCTGGGCGAGGAGTTCCCCCGGCTGATGGTCTATCGCGGCCCGCGCCGCAAGGGCGTGCGCTACTTCGGGCCGTATTCGCACGCGTGGGCCATCCGCGAGACGCTGGACCTACTGACCCGGGTGTTTCCGGCACGTACCTGTTCGGCCGGTGTGTTCAAGCGGCACAAGCAGATTGACCGTCCCTGCCTGCTCGGCTACATCGACAAGTGCTCGGCGCCGTGCGTGGGCCGGGTCAGCGCCGAGCAGCATCGCCAAATCGTCGAGGATTTCTGCGATTTCCTGTCCGGAAAGACCGACCGGTTTGCCCGTGAGTTGGAAAAGCAGATGAACACCGCGGCCGAACAACTCGATTTCGAGCGGGCCGCGCGGCTGCGTGACGACCTGGGCGCCTTGAAGCGCGCGATGGAGAAGCAGGCCGTGGTGCTCGGCGACGGCACCGACGCCGACGTCGTCGCCTTCGCCGACGACGAACTCGAGGCGGCGGTGCAGGTCTTCCACGTCCGCGGTGGCCGGGTCCGCGGGCAGCGCGGCTGGATCGTCGAGAAGTCCGGCGACCCGGGCGATTCGGCCGAGGAGCAGTTGGTCGAGCAGTTCCTCACGCAGTTCTATGGCGAACAGGCCGAACTGGGCTTCTCAGCCGACCAGGCCGCCGACGAGTCCGCCAACCCGGTGCCCCGCGAGGTGCTGGTGCCGTGTCTGCCCTCCAATGCCGACCAGTTGGCCGCCTGGCTGTCGGGGTTGCGCGGATCGCGGGTGAGGTTACGGGTGCCGCGCCGCGGCGACAAGCGCGCGCTGGCCGAAACCGTGGAACGCAACGCGAAAGAAGCTCTGCAGCAACACAAGCTGAAGCGTGCCGGGGATTTCAACGCCAGATCTGCTGCGCTGCAGAACATTCAGGATGCGCTGGGCCTGCCCGACGCGCCCCTGCGTATCGAGTGTGTCGACGTCAGCCACGTGCAGGGGACCGATGTGGTGGGCTCGCTGGTAGTTTTCGAGGACGGCCTGCCGCGCAAATCGGACTACCGCCACTTCGCCATCCGCGAAGCCGCCGGTCAGGGACGCTCGGACGACGTCGCCTCGATCGCCGAGGTGACTCGCCGCCGCTTCCTGCGGCACTTAAGTGATCACGGCGACCATGGTGACACGAAAGTGATTGCCCCGGAAGGAAAGTCGCGCCGTTTTGCCTACCCTCCCAATCTGTACGTCGTCGACGGCGGTGCCCCGCAGGTCAATGCGGCCAGCACCGTGCTCGAGGAGCTCGGCATCGACGACGTCGCGGTGATCGGGCTGGCCAAGCGGCTGGAGGAGGTGTGGGTGCCGTCAGAGCCCGATCCGGTCATCATGCCGCGCAACAGCGAGGGCCTGTATCTGCTGCAGCGGGTGCGCGATGAGGCGCACCGATTCGCCATCGCCTACCATCGCAGCAAGCGATCCAAGCGAATGACGGCATCGGTGCTGGACGCGGTGCCGGGATTGGGAGAACATCGCCGCAAGGCACTGGTGACACACTTCGGATCGATAGCCCGCCTCAAGGAGGCCACCGTCGAGCAAATCACCGCCGTTCCCGGAATCGGCGTGGCAACCGCCACGGCCGTTCTCGAGGCGTTGCGACCCGAGCAATCCGGGGATGCGGAATGACCGAGCAGGGCGAGGTGGCCGAGAACCGTCCAGGTCCGCGCGATGAAGCGGCCACGGGCGACATCGACGTCGTTCTGGTCACCGGATTGTCGGGCGCCGGCCGGGGCACCGCTGCCAAGGTGCTCGAGGACCTCGGTTGGTACGTGGCCGACAACCTCCCGCCGCAGCTGATCACCCGGATGGTGGACTTCGGGCTGGCTGCCGGGTCGCGGATCACGCAGCTGGCCGTGGTGATGGACGTGCGGTCGCGGGGCTTCACCGGTGATCTGGACTCGGTGCGCACCGAACTGGCCACCCGCAACATCAGCCCGCGCGTGGTGTTCATGGAGGCGTCCGACGACATGCTGGTGCGCCGCTACGAACAGAATCGGCGCAGCCACCCCCTGCAGGGCGAGCAGACCCTGGCCGAGGGCATTGCCGCCGAGCGCAGGATGCTGGCCCCGGTTCGTGCGACCGCCGATCTCATCATCGATACCTCGACCCTGTCGGTGCGAGGTTTGCGGGCGACCATCGAGCGCGCCTTCGGCAGCGACGCGGGCGCGTCCACCAGCGTCACCGTGGAGTCCTTCGGATTCAAGTACGGCCTGCCCATGGACGCCGACATGGTGATGGACGTCCGGTTCCTGCCGAACCCGCACTGGGTGGACGAACTGCGTCCCCTCACCGGCCAGCACCCGGCCGTGCGCGACTATGTACTGAGCCAGTCGGGCGCGTCAGAATTCCTGGACGCCTACCACCGATTGCTGACCCTGGTCGTCGACGGCTACCGCCGGGAGGGCAAGCGTTACATGACGGTAGCCATCGGCTGCACCGGTGGTAAGCACCGCAGCGTCGCGATCGCCGAGGCGTTGATGCGGTTGCTCGGGCGCGACGCGGGGCTGGGGGTGCGGGTGCTACACCGGGATCTGGGTCGCGAATGAGCGAACCGAATGATCCCCCGGGCAACCGCAGCATCGTCGCGCTGGGGGGCGGGCACGGGCTTTACGCGACGCTGTCGGCGGCGCGCCGGCTGACGCCGCACGTCACCGCCGTGGTGACCGTCGCCGACGACGGGGGCTCGTCGGGCCGGCTGCGCAGCGAGCTCGGCGTGGTGCCGCCGGGCGACTTACGAATGGCGTTGGCCGCGTTGGCATCCGACAGCCCCCATGGGCGGCTGTGGGCGACCATCTTGCAGCACCGGTTCGGCGGCAACGGCGCCCTGGCCGGACATCCGATCGGCAACCTGATGCTTGCCGGCCTGACCGAGGTGCTGGCCGATCCGGTCGCGGCCCTCGACGAGCTCGGGCGCATCCTCGGCGTCAAGGGCAGGGTGTTGCCGATGTGCCCGGTCGCCCTGCAGATCGAGGCGGACGTGTCCGGACTTGAAGCCGACCCGCGCATCTTCCGGTTGATCCGCGGCCAGGTGGCCATCGCGACCACGCCGGGCAAGGTGCGCCGGGTCCGGCTGCTGCCGGCCGACCCTCCGGCCACCCGGCAGGCCGTCGACGCCATCATGGCGGCCGATCTGGTGGTGCTGGGCCCCGGGTCGTGGTTCACCAGCGTGATCCCGCACGTGCTGGTACCGGGGCTGATGGCGGCGCTGCAGGCCACGACCGCCCGGCGGGCGCTGGTGCTCAACCTGGTGGCCGAGCCGGGGGAGACGGCCGGTTTCTCGGTGGAGCGTCACCTGCACGTGCTGGCCCAGCACGCACCCGGGTTCACCGTGCACGACATCATCATCGACGCAGAACGGGTGCCGGGAGAGCGCGAACGCGAGCAACTGCGTCGCACCGCAAACCTGCTACGGGCCGAAGTGCACTTCGCCGAGGTGTCCAGACCTGGTACACCTTTACATGATCCGGGCAAGCTCGCGGCGGCCCTGGACGGGGTCCAGGCGGGCGACATGGGTGCCGGTGCACCAACCGTCGCTGCCACCGCGGAGATCCGGGCCGAGGGTGAAAGCCCACAGACCGCTGGGAACAGACCGCCTGGGAGCGGACCAAGGGGTGACGACGCGTGGCCATGACGACCGAAGTCAAGGACGAACTGAGCCGCCTGGTGGTGAAGTCGGTCAGCGCGCGCCGCGCGGAGGTGACGGCGCTGCTGAGGTTCGCCGGCGGGCTGCACATCGTGGGCGGCCGGGTGGTCGTCGAGGCCGAGGTCGACCTCGGCAACATCGCGCGGCGGCTGCGTAAAGATATCTTCGAGCTCTACGGCTACACCGCCGTCGTGCACGTGTTGTCGGCCAGCGGGATTCGCAAGAGCGCCCGCTACGTGTTGCGGGTGGCCAACGACGGCGAGGCGCTGGCACGCCAGACCGGGCTGCTCGACAACCGGGGGCGCCCGGTGCGGGGCTTGCCCGCCCAGGTGGTCGGCGGCAGTGTCGCCGATGCCGAAGCGGCCTGGCGCGGAGCGTTTTTGGCGCACGGCGCGCTGACCGAGCCGGGGCGTTCGTCGGCGCTGGAGGTCAGCTGCCCCGGCCCGGAGGCCGCGCTGGCGCTGGTGGGCGCGGCGCGCCGGCTCGGGGTCAGCGCGAAGGCCCGCGAGGTGCGCGGCGCTGATCGGGTGGTGGTGCGCGACAGCGAGGCCATCGGCGCGCTGCTGACGCGGATGGGGGCCCAGGACACCCGGCTTGTGTGGGAGGAACGCCGGATAAGGCGCGAGGTCCGCGCGACGGCCAACCGGCTCGCCAACTTCGACGACGCCAATCTGCGCCGGTCGGCGCGGGCTGCGGTCGCGGCGGCCGCCCGAGTCGAACGGGCTCTGGAGATCCTTGGTGACACCGTTCCCGATCATCTGGCCATGGCCGGCAAGCTGCGCGTCGAGCACCGACAGGCGTCGCTGGAGGAACTCGGCCGGCTTGCCGACCCGCCGATGACAAAGGACGCCGTGGCGGGCCGCATTCGGCGGCTGCTGTCGATGGCCGACCGCAAGGCGAGGGTCGAGGGCATCCCGGACACCGAGTCGGCGGTGACGCCTGACCTATTGGAGGACGCCTGATCGAGGTTTACGGTCAGGTCATGAAACGGCTTTCGAGTGTTGACGCTGCTTTCTGGTCGGCCGAGACCGCGGGCTGGCACATGCACGTGGGCGCCTTGGCGATCGCCGATACGCGCAAGGCTCCCGAGTACAGTTTCGCCCGGCTTCGCGAGCTGATCATCGAGCGACTGCCGGAGCTGCCGCAGCTGCGCTGGCGGGTCGTCGGGGCACCGCTCGGGCTGGACCGGCCGTGGTTCGTCGAGGACGATGAACTCGACGTCGACTTCCATATCCGGCGCATCGGCGTCCCCGCGCCCGGCGGGCGGCGCGAGCTCGAAGAGCTGGTGGGCCGGCTGATGTCCTACAAGCTGGACCGTTCCCGCCCGCTGTGGGAGCTCTGGGTCATCGAGGGCGTCGAGGGCGGCCGGGTCGCGATCCTGACCAAGATGCACCACGCCATCGTCGACGGTGTCTCGGGCGCCGGGTTGGGTGAAATCCTGCTCGACGTCGCCCCGGAACCGCGGCCGGCGCGACACGAGATCATCGGATCGCTCGTGGGGTTCAAGCTACCGAGCCTTGAGCGGCGGGCGGTGGGTGCCCTGATCAACGTCGGGATCATGACCCCGTTCCGCATCGCCCGCCTGCTGGAGCAGACGGTGCGCCAGCAGATCGCTGCCGTGGGCCTGCGCAGCAGGCCGCCGCACTATTTCGAAGCACCCAAGACCCGGTTCAATGCTCCGGTGTCCCCGCACCGCCGGATTACCGGCTCCCGCGTCGAGTTGGCTCGGGCCAAGGCAGTCAAGGACACCTTCGGCGTGAAGCTCAATGACGTCGTGTTGGCGCTGGTGGCCGGTGCGGCGCGGGAGTATCTGCACAAGCGCAGCGAGCTGCCGCGCAAACCGCTCATCGCCCAGATCCCGGTCTCCACCCGCAGCGACGAGAACAAGGACGACGTAGGCAACCAGGTCAGCTCGATGACCGTGTCGCTGGCCACCGACATCGACGACGCCGGTGAGCGGCTGCTGGCCATTCACGCCAGCACGCAGAGCGCCAAGGAAATGGCCAAGGCGTTGTCGGCGCATCAGATCATGGGTCTGACCGAGACCACCCCGCCCGGCCTGTTGCACCTGGCCGCCCGCGCCTACACGGCCACCGGGCTGTCGCGAAACCTGGCGCCCATCAACCTGGTCGTGTCCAATGTTCCCGGCCCGCCGTATCCGCTCTACATGGCCGGCGCCAAGTTGGACTCGCTGGTGCCGTTGGGGCCGCCGGTGATGGACGTGGCGCTGAACATCACCTGTTTCTCCTACACCGACTATCTGGATTTCGGTTTCGTGACGACACCGCAGGTGGCCAATGACATCGACGAGATGGCCGATCTCATTGACCCGGCGCTGATCGAGCTCGAGACCGCCGCCGCAGCGTTGCAGCAAGCGGCTCAGTCGCGGCGCCGCCGGTCCACCCGGCGCTGACCCGATTCAGTCGCGGCGCCCGATCCCGCACCGTTCCGGGGTGAATCTGGACTCAGTCGCAAGTGTCTCGGTCGCGGTGTCGGTGAATCGGCTTGGCCGTCTCGCCGACACCCGGATGCGCGCCATTTGCGCGGCTACAGAGCTCGCGGTCGACTGCTCTGTATGACGCATCAGCAAACTGGTGAGAATCCGAGCCGGATTCTGACGAGCGCTTTCGAAGGGCGCCGCGGATCAACGAGCGAGACGGCTCGGGGCCAAGCGAATCATGGTCGAACGCAATACGCACAGGCCCGAATACGCCGGAATCAAATATGCAGCTGTACCGGAATTTATTGGCTCGGAGCGCGGTTCGAACACATCGACCCTGATCTTGCTCTTGCACGGTGATCATGGCCAGGGCGCTGTGAATGCCCCGGAAGTCGTTCTCGTTTCGCGTTATTAGCGGAATTCCGAGAGTGACGGCCACCGCGGCGATCAGTATGTCGAATCGGCGCGGCTTCGGGTGTCGGCCGATACTAAGAACATTCGCGCACAAAGCCCCGTAGATGCCTGCGGTACCCGCGTCGAACGGTATCGGGGCGAATGTATCGGCAATCCAGTGGTATCGCTTCTCGCGCGCGGCGCTGAGGAGCGGATCCTCGGCATGCAGAGCATACGACAGTTCGGCAAGCGTGATTGTGCTGACGGCGGCCGCCTCAGCGTGAGCAGCTACCGCGTCGGCCGGGTAGTCGATCACCACGAAGGTGTCCAGCAGGACGCGTTCATGAACTGTGGTCACCGGGTACTGCCCCAGCGCTCGGCATCGCTATCGTCCACCGCGGCGTCGAGCTTACGGAGTTCGGCGGCGAAACGTTCAACGTCCCAGTTCGGAAGCTGCCTTAGGCCGGCCGCGACCTCTCCCACCCGTACGAATCGTCGACATCGATCCGCCGCGGACCAGTCATGAGGCACAAGGTCTGCCACGGGGATTCCATTCCTCTTGACCGTGCAGCGTTCTCCCACCTCGACGCGACGCATGACCGCCCCGCTGTCGTTTCGGAGTTCTTGCTGACTGATCTTTATCTGGCCCAGGGCACCTGGCGGCAGTCACGTGCCGTCTGGCTAGCCGCCGCTGCCGTCGGCCACGACGTGGTGCTGTTCCCGCCCTACGCGCTTGGTGACCGTATCCTGGCCGCGCGGGCCGATCGGCCCGGTGGACCGGGTCGACCAGGGCGCCGCCCAGAAGTCCGGCTACGCAACTACATTCGGTTACCAGCGATTGCGGCCGACCTGACGTTGCTGACGCTCCTGCCCGGCATCATCGAGCAGGGCGCACCGACCTGCCTCGCGGCCACCGGACAAACCCAGCAACCTTTTCTGGGCCGGTGGCTGCTGCTCACCGCGGTCATGTTCGCCATCAGCGCCGTCGCCTGTGGCGCCCGGCTGATCGGGGTGCGTGGGCGAAACACTGCTCATTCGGCCGCGCCAAGATCGCCGGGCACGCGCTGCTGCGCAGGGGACTCTGGCCGCCGGGTGACGACCTTGTCCACGCCGGCCGCGGCGCCGGTGATCGCCGAGGCGCGGCCACGTGGCGGCAAGACCGGCTCCGCACGCGGCGCTGCCCGCGAACTCAAGCAGGCGATCACCACGGCCCGCGCGATCGACCCCACCGCGATCCTTCTGGCCCGCGGCGATGCGGCGTCCGGTAAAAAGAAGGTGATCGGCGTCGTCCCAGACGAGCAGGTCGAGTTTTCGCTCACCGTGAGCCGAAATCGGCGGGTCACCAACGCGATCGAGGTCATCGACGCCGAAGCATGTACCCCGGCTGCGCAAACCGGGCGCGGTCGAAGACCCACCGGCGCGCTGATCTCGGACGCCGAGGTCGCCGAAACGCCCAAGACCGTGATCGTTCGCGCTAGGGCCGCGGCACCGCCCGCAGTCACAGCGCGCCACACCCCATGCCGCAGCCCGCGTCGGGTGCCCTCATGGTGCCCGCTCGCGCTGGATATTTTCGGACCGGGTACGTCGGACCGGGTACGTCGGCCGTTTGGCGGCGAGCTGATGCGGGCGATATGTTTACCTGGTTCCGCCCGATGCCTGCCGCGACTGAGGGAGATGCCGATGGACCTGTTCGGTGCGTCCCACGAGGGCGGTGGTCTTTCGGTGGCCGCCCGATGGCCGAACGGGGCTCGTGACCGGCGCGCGGGCAGTCCCCGGGACGCTGCGGTCCGCTCCGATTCGCTCCGTGCCGTTCAACGGGCGCCGACGTCCCCGCGGAATACGGAGATGCCCGTCGAGGATGCCTCCGCGCCCGTGCGAGATACAGCCGACCAACTTCAAGCCGACTACTTCGTGCGCCTGCTCACGCAGAACCGCTGCCTCGTCGACCAGCGGATCGACAAATACCGGAAGGCGATAGCGGCCGCGGAGGCCAAGGGCGACGTCGAAGGAGCTCGCGCGTTTCGCGGCATGACGCTCGGCGAGGAACACGACCGGCAGAATCTCGACGGCATGATCGAAGAACTGCGCCGGCGGTTTCCCCGTCGGGCTCCGGGGGACGTGGTCCCGATCGCGCGGCGGATGCCGGTCGCCGGGCGGTAAGTCAGCGGCAGTTTCTCGAGTCCAATTCTCGCCCTGTGGGTTTGGTCGCCTAGACATCATCCGGGAATTGAGGCGCGGGAAACCGGCACGCCCTCATCGCGGTGTCGATACATTGGATCGGGAACTGATGTCATACCGGCAGCGAGGCGAACCATGGGATTCATGACACCGGAGCTTCCCGACGTCGATCGCGAGACCTGGCCGACGTTGCCCCGCGCGACACGATTGCAGGTCGTGACCCGGCATTGGACCGAACATGGCTTCGGCACCCCGTACGCGGTGTATCTGCTGTACCTGCTGAAGATCGCGGTGTATGTCGTCGCGCCGGCTGCGATCATCTCGCTGACCCCGGGCTTGGGCGGGCTGGGCCGCATCGGCGACTGGTGGACCCAGCCGATCGTGTACCAGAAAGTCATCATCTTCACGCTGCTCTTCGAGGTGCTGGGATTCGGCTGCGGATCCGGCCCGCTGACCGGACGCTTCATGCCACCGATCGGCGGATTTCTGTACTGGCTCCGCCCCAACACGATTCGGCTGCCCGCCTGGCCCGGAAAGGTGCCGTTCACAGCCGGTGACAGGCGCACCGTCGTCGACGTCGCCCTGTACGCCGTCGTGCTGGTCGGCGGCGTCTGGGCGCTGGTGTCGCCGGGTCACTGCGGGCCGGTCACCGCCGGGGGTGACGTCGGACTGGTCGACCCCGTGCTGGTCGCGCCGGCCATTGTCGCCCTGGCGGTGCTGGGTCTGCGCGATAAGACGATCTTCCTGGCGGCCCGCGCCGAGCACTATTGGCTCAAGCTGATCGTGTTCTTTTTCCCCTTCGCCGACCAGATCGCGGCGTTCAAGATCATCATGCTCGGGTTATGGTGGGGCGCAGCGACTTCCAAACTCAATCATCATTTCCCGTACGTCGTGGCGGTGATGACCAGCAACAATGCGCTGCTGCGGGGCAAGCCGTTCAACTGGTTCAAGCACCTGCTCTACCTCGACCCGGTCAATGACCTGCGGCCCTCCTGGCTGCCGAAGCTGATGGCCCATGTCGGCGGCACGACGGCGGAATTCCTCGTGCCGGGGGTGCTGGTGTTCGTTGCCGACGGGCACCCGTGGCGATGGTATCTGATCGGGTTCATGGTGCTCTTCCACCTCAACATCCTGTCCAACCTGCCGATGGGAGTTCCGTTGGAGTGGAACGTTTTTTTCATCTTCTCGCTGTTCTACCTGTTCGGGCACTACGGCACGATCCACGCTTTGGACCTGCGGTCGCCGCTGCTGCTGGCCATTCTCATCATCGCGCTCGCCGTCGTGCCGATCACGGGAAACATTTTGCCCGAGAAGATTTCGTTCCTGCCCGCGATGCGCTACTACGCTGGTAACTGGGCCAGCAGCGTGTGGTGCTTCCGCGCGGGCGCCGAGGACAAAATCGAAGCCGATGTTGTCAAAAGCTCTGCGCTGGTGGTCAATCAACTCGCCAAGCTGTACGACAGGGCAACCGCCGAGATCGTCAGCGACAAGACGGCGGCGTTCCGGGCGATGCACGCCCACGGCAGGGCGATCAATGGCCTGCTGCCGCGCGCCTTGGGAGGAGAGGCCAACGAGGCCGACTACGCCATCCGGGAGGGCGAGATCGTCGCCGGTCCTCTCATCGGCTGGAACTTCGGCGAGGGCCACCTGCACAACGAGCAGCTGCTGGCGGCGGTGCAGCGCCGGTGCCACTTCGACGAGGGCGACGTGCGCGTCGTCGTCCTCGAGGGCCAGCCCATCCACATCCAGCGGCAGTCCTACCGGATCGTCGACGCCAAGGCCGGCGTGATCGAGGCAGGCTACGTCGAAGTCAAGGATATGCTGACCCGCCAGCCGTGGCCGGAGCCCGGTGACGAGTTTCCCGTGCACGTCATCGATGGCGGCGACCCGCGGCGCCCGGCTTCGCCGCGCTTGCGATCGCGGCGGACGATGCAACGCGACGCGCGATGACCACCGCGCTCGTCGTCGGCGCCGGGCCCAACGGTCTTGCCGCGGCCATCCACCTCGCGCGTAACGGCCTCGACGTGCAGGTGCTGGAGGCTCGCGACACGATCGGCGGGGGAGCGCGGTCGGGCGAGCTGACGGTGCCCGGCCTCATCCACGACCACTGCTCGGCGTTTCACCCGCTGGGCATCGGCTCGCCGTTCTGGAAGCAGATCGATCTGCAGCGCTACGGCCTGGCGTGGAAGTGGCCGGAGATCGACTGTGCACACCCGCTTGACGACGGCACCGCCGGCGTGCTGTACCAGTCCATCGAGCGGACCACGGCCGGGATGGGCCTTGATGCCGCCCGGTGGCGCCGAGCAATCGGGGGTCTTGCAGCGGGATTCGACGCACTGGCCGAAGATCTGCTTCGCCCGGTGCTCAATGTCCCGCGACACCCGCTGCTGCTCGCAGGCTTCGGGCCGCGCGCGCTGCTCCCGGCCACTGCGATGGCCCGCTGGTTTCGCACCGAGCAGGCGCGCGCGTTGTTCGGCGGGTCGGCCGCGCACGTCTATACCCGCCTCGACCGGCCACTGACCGCCTCGCTTGGGCTGATGATCCTGGCCAGCGGGCACCGATACGGCTGGCCCGTCGCCGAAGGGGGCTCCGTTTCGATCACCCGGGCCTTGGCCGCCGCCCTGCGTGAACACGGTGGGACGGTGACCACCGGGGTGAGGGTCTCAAGTCGCATGGACATTCCGGATGCCGACCTCGTCATGCTGGACCTCAGCCCGGCCGGGGCGCTGCAGCTCTACGGCGACATGATGCCCGGCCGTATCAGGCGGTCTTATTCGCGTTACCGACAGGGGTCGTCGGCGTTCAAGGTCGACTTCGCCATCGACGGCCACGTCCCGTGGACCAACCCCGACTGCGGTCGTGCCGGCACCGTCCACCTGGGCGGTACGTTTGCCGAGATCGCTGACACGGAACGCCAACGCGCACAAGGCCGAATGGTCGCGCGGCCGTTCGTGCTGGTCGGGCAGCAGTACCTGGCCGACTCATCCCGCTCGGCGGGGTCGATCAACCCGATCTGGGCGTACGCGCACGTGCCGTTCGGCTACACCGGCGACGCCACCGCCGCCGTCATCGACCAGATCGAGCGTTTCGCTCCCGGGTTCCGCGATCGCGTCGTCGCGATCGTCAGCAAGGGCACCGCCGAACTCGAGGCCTACAACCCCAACTTCATCGGCGGCGACATCATCGGTGGCGCCAACGACGGGTTGCAGGTCATCTTCCGTCCGCGCGTGGCCCTCGACCCATATACGACGGGTGTGCCGGGGGTGTATCTGTGTTCGCAGTCCACGCCGCCGGGCGCCGGCATCCACGGGCTGTGCGGCTACTACGCCGCTAAGTCGGCGCTGGGGTGGCTCCGCAGGCGCCGCTGACGTCACCATTGGTCGCGGCGCATCTCGATGCACAATCGATTCGGTCTCGATGTGGTGGAAACGTGACAAAGGCTTGATCGAATTGTCCACGCGCCCTTACGCTTCCACTCTTGCGTGCGGCCATACCATCACTGTTGTAGCTGTTTAGCTGTTGCGGTCAAAGGGAATGGGAGCCATGCGGTCGGCTGTTCGGTGTGTTTTTGCGGTAACCGGGGTCGTTGCGACGGTGGTCGCGGGCCCGGTTGGCGCCAGCCGAGCGGCGGTGAACCAGTCGCATGGGCCGGCCATCGCGTCGGTGCTGCCGTCGCGCGGGCAGGAGGTCGGTGTGGCACACCCTGTGGTGGTGAGGTTCGGCGCGCCGATTCCCGGCTCGGCCAACCGGCGCGCGGCCGAAAGAGCCATCAAAGTCACGTCGGCGCCCGCTATGACCGGCAAGTACGAATGGCTCGACAACGACGTAGTGCAGTGGGTTCCGGACCGATTCTGGCCGGCGCACAGCACGGTGGCACTTTCGGTCGGCGGGCTGCGCACTGAATTCCAAACGGGCCCTGAGGTCGTCGGTGTTGCCAGTATCTCGAATCACACGTTCACCGTGAGTATCGACGGAGTCGAGGCGGGACCGCCGCCTTCGCTGCCGGCGCCGCACCACCGACCCCACTGGGGAGAAGAGGGAGTGCTGCCGGCCTCGATGGGCAGGCCGGAGTACCCGACTCCCGTCGGCTCTTACACGGTTCTGGCAAAGGAACGCTCGGTGATAATGGACTCCAGCAGCGTCGGCATCCCCGTCGATGATCCCGATGGGTACCGCATCCCGGTGGATTACGCGGTCCGGATCACCAGCCGGGGCCTCTTCGTGCACTCCGCTCCATGGGCCGTCAATGCCATGGGGATCGAGAACGTCAGCCATGGGTGCATCAGCTTGAGCCCCGAGGACGCCGAGTGGTACTACAACACGGTCAATATCGGCGACCCGGTGATCGTGCAGGAATAACCGGAGCGATGCCCACCCGCTTGAAAGCGCTTCGCACTGAAGTCAGTGCCGGCCCAACCGTGGCATTGCTCGCGCGCACGCGTGGGCCCGGCGGCACCAACCAACGTGCAACCTGGGCGGCGACATGCCGAGACGGCCCACCACCGCTGCACGTTCGACGCCCAGAACACATCGAATAGGCCGGCACGCGCGTGCCGGCCTATTCGATGTGTTCTGACTTTGACCATCAGATGGACGAACCAGAAGGGGGTCGGCCTCAGCCCGTGGGGCCGGGCTTGACCGGCTGACCGGGTACGGGCCCACCGGTCGGCGCCGGACCGGTCGGCTGCCCCTTTCCGCCCGGGGTCCCGGACATGTCGATGATCGGGGCGCCCACCGGCACCGGCGCACCCACCGGGGCTCCAGCCGCCACCGGACCAAGCGCAATCAGCGGAACGCCAGCCGGT
>Ga0080006_1185503_pt1 | contig 16586 bp, 14 predicted proteins | sample RS3BMetagenome_FD_69209 | JGI IMG/M metagenome (GOLD analysis project Ga0080006, IMG submission 69209) | Ferric oxide microbial mat and aquatic microbial communities from Rainbow Spring, Yellowstone National Park, USA - RS3B (SPADES... ... | reverse complement strand
TCAGCCGGTTGTCGACCGCGGCCGGGAGCCAGACCCGTCGAGGGTCGGCCGAGTTCAAGGTGTCAGCGGCCGGTCGTTACGGCGACGCGGGGAACGACTTCCCGATGGGCTCGCTCGCGACCGAGTGGTCGCTCGGCTTCCGCGAGAAGTCGCCCGGCGTCTGGAAGATCAACCGAGTCACGGCTGTCCGGCTGCCCGGCGAGGTCTCGCGGGTTCTGTTCGGGAAGTGATCAAAGGGACGATAGTCGATAGTCGAACGTCCAGGGACTTCGACCATCGACCATTTTCGTCGGATCATTTGGGATAGTCGGCCGCTTCCTTCCTGGCGGGATATTCCATGATGACCAGCTTATGGTTGGGGGCGTCGTAAGCGTATTCCTGGTAGAATGGCAGGGTGGGCAGCTTGATCCCATTGGGCTTGACGATCTTCTCCATGAACTCTTCAAGATCCTTGGGATAAGCGCCGGTGTCGGCCTGATAGAGGTCGAGGGCGTGGGTGATCTGCAACTGGGCGGACTGGCTGACGATGCTGACATAGGCGTTGCCGGTCAGGAGGATCGGGTCCTTGGCGACGATCCGGGGTTGCTTGGAGACTCCGCCGGCCTGCTTCTCCTTCTCCATGTCGCGGATATCCTGGGTCGTCTTGCCAAGGATCTCGCGAGGGGCGACCTTGGGCGCGGCCGGCGGGACTTCTTCGACCACCTCGGGCGCGGGCTTGGCTTTGAGCTTTCGGTTCGAGCCGGTGGGCTGGTCGCAACCGGCCAGGATCAAGGCGAGCCCGAAGACCATCGTGAGGGTCGGCCAGGGGCGACTCGACGTGACGCTCATGCGAGCCCTTCCTTCTTCATCGGAGGAGTGAAGTGGACCGGGGACGGTTCGATCCGGTCATCCCGACCAGTCCCAGCCGCCGACCTCGGGCAAGAGATCGTGGCGGGTCAGGTCGAAGTGGAGCGGGGTGACGGTGATGTAACCTTCGCAGAGGCAGGTCACGTCGGTCTCGGGGCCGTCGAGGTGATACGGCGGGGTATAAGTCATCCAGTAATAGGTCCGGCCCCGAGGGTCCCGGCGCTTCTCGAACCCTTCGCCGTGGCGGCCGACGCCCATCGGGACCACGCGGATCCCCTTGGGCTCGCCTCGCGAATGCGCGGGGAGGTTGACGTTGAAGAGCGAGCCGCTGGGCGGCTTGTGGGCCAGGATCCGCTCGATCACCTTGACGGCGTTCCGGGCGGCGTGGGGATAGTCGAAATGCTCGGCGAGTTCGAGCGAGACGGCGATGCTGGTGATCTTGAAGAAGGCCCCCTCGATCGCGGCGGCGACCGTGCCCGAGTAAAGCACGTTGATCCCGGCGTTGCTCCCGGCGTTGATCCCCGAGACGATCAGGTCGGGCGGCCGTTCCATCAGCTCGCAGATGGCGAGCTTGACGCTGTCGGCCGGGCTTCCCTCGACCATGAAGCCGAGGCTTGTCCCATCCTCGTCGTCGACCGGCTTGACGACCAGGGGCTCCAGCAAGGTGATCGAGTGGCCGACGCCGCTCTGCTCCAGGGCCGGGCCGACGACGGTCACCTCGCCCAGCTTCATCAGCTCCTTGCGGAGCGCCCGGAGCCCCGGCGCGAACACGCCGTCATCATTGGTCAAAAGGATTCGCACGGTTCGATGCCTCGGGAGGCTGAAAAAAAAGGGCGATTCACCCCGACCTCGGACTGTAACGGGGCGGAGAGCCCTGAGTCAACCGCCGTGGCCCCCCCCGCCCGCTTATCGTAAGCTGGATCGGAGGCGGTGACGGCCGGTGGATTCCGAAGGATCTGGTGGGAAGGAGAGAAGCCATGACCGAAGATCGACGCGAACCGCTCCCGGAAGCCCCGGTGGTCCCGCTCGAATACGCAGGGCTCTGGATCGCCTGGGATTGGGAGCATACCCGGATCGTCGCGAGTGGCCAGACCATCGAGGAGGCGTTTGAAGCCGCCATCGCGGCCGGAGAGCCGGAGCCGATTCTCGGCAGGGCGCCGGACGCGGAGACTCATTTTGTGGGCGGAATCCGATGAGATTCCGCTATCAACGTTATCGGATGAAATCGACTCTCTCGCCCGGCGGCATCGTCGCCCGTCCCGAAATCTCTGTAAAAGTGATGGGGCCTACGGGTTCAGTCAAGCTGGATGCTTTGGTCGACACCGGATCCGACCTGACCCTGATACCCCTTTGGATTGCCGGTCAAATTGGCGTGACCATCGACAATTCGGTGCGTTGGCCGCTCGGCGGCATCGCAGGACAGGTGATCGAAGCTTCGCCAGGGCATGTCGATCTCGAGATTTCTTCGAAAGGCTCATTCTTTCGGTGGACAACGGTGGTCATGTTCGTCGACTATCCGGCTGGCTCGAAGGCCACGACGATTCTCGGCCATTCCGGATTTCTGGATTTCTTCCGGGTCATCTTCGATGGACCGGCGGGTGAACTGGAAGTTGAGTTGACCCCTGCCTTTGGCGGGACCGTCGGCTAGATTCACCGGAATGAATGTCCCTCGATCGCTCCCAGAGGACCAACGACCATGAACCGTCGAAAATGGATCAAGCGGGCGGCGATCGGCACCCTCGCTCTCGGCGGGGTCGGGATCTATCCGTTCCTGGAGGCGAAGTGGTGCCGGCTCCGTCGAGAGTCGGTGAGCTTGCCCAACCTGCCGAAGCCGTTCGAGGGAACGACCCTGGCCTTTCTCTCGGACGTCCACCACGGGCCGTTCGTCCCCAGGGGCTACGTCCGGTCGATCGTCGAGATGACCAATGCCTTGAAGCCGGATCTCGTCCTGCTGGGCGGCGACTATTGCCACCATGGACCCCAGTACATCGCGCCCGTGCATGAAGACCTGGCCGGGTTGAAGGCCCGGATCGGCCGATACGCGGTGCTGGGCAACCACGACCACTGGGACGGCTACCAGGCGAGCGTCGAGGGTCTAGAGTCGGCCGGTATCCCCTTGCTCAAGAATGCCGGCGACTGGATCGAAAAAGCAGGTGCGCGGCTTCGGATCGGCGGGGTGGGCGACCTCTGGTGCGACAAGCCCGACGTGGCCAGGGCGCTCGGCGACGCGACCGACCGCGACGCCTCGATTGTGCTCTCGCACAACCCGGACGTCGCCGAGACCCTTCAAGACCCCCGGGTTGGCCTGATGCTCAGCGGGCACACCCACGGCGGCCAGGTCGTCGTGCCCTTCTATGGCGCCCCGATCGTCCCTTCGAGCTACGGCCAGAAGTATCTCCACGGCCTGGTTCAAGGTCCCTCGTGCCAGGTCTTCGTCAGCCGAGGAGTGGGCACCGTCACGCCACCGGTTCGACTCTTCTGCCCGCCCGAGGTGATCTTGATCACCCTGACCGGCCAGAACCTCGTTTGACAGATCGATCATCCTTTGCTCGGGAGCAACCGACGATGAGCCAGGCGATCGAAGCGCCGCCCAAGTTCCGGACCGCCGCTGATTTGCTCCACGAACTCGGGGATATTCCCCCCGAACGGGTTCGCCTTCGTCCGACCCCCGGCGAAGCCACCGAGCAAGATCTGCTCAAGCCCGATGGGCGGCTTTGCGAACTCGTTGACGGCGTCTTGGTGGAGAAGGCAATGGGCTACGACGAATCCTTGTTGGCCGTTGAGTTGTTGCTGACTCTGGCTGGATTCGTCAAACGCTATCGCCTCGGGGAGGTCACGGCGCCCGACGGCACATTACGGTTAATGCCCGGTCTTGTCCGGATTCCCGACATCGCGTTCATTTCGCGGGAAAACCTGCCGAAGAAAGGCGAGCCCCGGAGACCGATTCCTGACTTGGTCCCCGACCTCGTCATCGAAATCCTCGACTTGTCGAACACGAAGGCCGAGATGAAGCGCAAGCTCCGCGAATATTTCGACGCCGGCGTCCGCCTGGTCTGGTTGATCGACCCCGAGACCCGCTCCGCTCTGATTCACACTTCACCCGAGGCATCGACAAAGCTCGAGATTGGAGAAAGCCTCGACGGCGGCGACGTCCTGCCCGGCTTCGCCTTGCCTCTCGCTGAGCTGTTCGAATGCCTCGATCGCGGGCGGGACGACTGAAGGGCTCGCTACCGGGCCGGAATCACGTCGAGGCCCGATCCCCCGGTCCGCTCCCTGGGATCGAGCACCGTGAAGGTGTGCCCGGTGTGGCAGCCGTTGCAGTAGTGATAGCCGTTCGGGAGGATCCCGCTGTAGTGGTCGCCCGCGTAGGCAGTGTAGGTCCGCGACGGTCGGTCGCCCGACGCCTCGCTGATCCATCGGGCGACCTTGCCGCGCTCGTCGAGCCCGACGATCACGGTCGGTCGGAGCGGATCGCTGGGAATCCAGGCCCGGAGGTCATCATCGGCCACCAGCGGAGAAACCATCTGCTTCTCCCAGACCCCGGGGATTCGCCACTGATCGGGGTCGTCGAAGCGGTCGCGACCCGCCGAGTAAACCGCGATCGACCGCACGTTCGGGGGCGGTGAGACCAGGGGGTTGACCCGAGGATCGATCCGTTGCCCGCCGGATCGATCATGCCAGGGGATCGGATTACGGATCGGCGGCTTGATCGCCACGTTTTCGAGATATCCCATCGCCCCGGTATATTCCTGACCGGAGAGGAGCCTGATCTTTTCGGGAGCCCGGTAGCTGTCGGCGAGGGGAGGTGTCAGTCGCCTGGGCTTGGGGACGAACTGCCGGGCGTAGACGGCCACCGGCTCGGAGTCGCCCCGATCGGGGTCGTCGAAGACCAGTCGAGGCACCGGCGCGCCGCTGGTCCAGTCGTCGGCAACCTGATAGATCGCGAACGAGGTCGGCGAGGAGCCCGCGAGGGCTCCGGCGAAGAGGACCGATTGATCGGGCGAGGCGGTTGGACAGGCGGCGATCAAGGAGCGGCCTTCGGCATCGCGATCCGGCCCGTAATGGCGTTGTGCTCCGCCTTCGTAAGGGAGTTCCTCGCCCTCGGCGAGCGAACTGGGCGAGGTCCGGATGTAGCCCCAATCAGCCTGGGCCAGCCGCAGGGGTGCGTCGGGGGTCGGGGCAGTCATGTAGGCGATTCGACCGTTGAAGAGAGGCCGAGGGCGCCAGACCGGCTCGACCGCTTTGATCGCGTAGCCGAACTGCGCGGCGTTGGTCATCACGACCGCCGCCATCCATTGATCGGTCGGTCGGGTAGCGAACTCGCCGCCCATCGTGACCGGTTTGACCTCGCCGAGGTCGGCTGTCACCGCCTCGCGGTTCCGGCTCCAGAGGCTGAAGAGGATCTGCTCGCCGGCGATCAGGACCGGCCATCGGTCGTTGTTCCGGTTCGCCGTGACCGGCTCGGGGGCCTTCGCGTCGGGAGACCAGGTCCAGATCTGCGAGGCGCGTCGCGAGTGGTCGCGGCCGAGGTCGGGCAACCGGCTCGAAGCGAAGGCGAACCCGTTGGGGCCGAGGTCGGTCGGGTCGAAGTCGTCGTAGTCGAGCCTCCGGCGGTCGTCGTCGGAGATCCTTGAACCGTCCGCCCGAAACCGAAGTCAGAGATCCATGTCGGGGAAATCATCCCGCAGGGCGTTTCTGTCAAGGCCATCACGCCCACTCCACCAGCAGGCGGGATAACTCATATCCACGAAGTGGTGGGAAGGTAGTTCTCGGTCCCGAATCGGGATAAAGCGATCCCGGAAACTGGGATGGTCGGGGATTCGTAAGAGACCGCGGTAACCGAGCATGTTGATGAGGCTCTCCCGCTCGGCCTTGTTCGACGGGAAGATTCCAGTTCCAGTCTTCGACTCGAGAGGCTGGATAGGAAGGCATCGGCAACAACGCGGTCGTTGATCTTTTCTACGACCTGTAGGGCACGCCGGATGATCTCGTCGTGAGAGATCCGCTCGGGGTCGAACATGACGCCCGCCCGTTTGGCGTAGAGGAAAGCCTCATCGGGTGTGACCTGCTCGGATTCGGGCTTCCAGCCCTTCGACGACCAGTAGGTATCGAAGAGGATCTTGAGAGCCTTCTTGTCCACGGCGTACCCTCTCCGCAGGTCTCCCACCGGCCCTGGTGCTGGGCCATCGTCCGCCGTGAGGGACAGACTGATAGCGATGTCACGACCCGACGATTTCTAAAGGCCGGGCCTCGATCCAGTCTACAACAACTTCCATCTCCTCACCCCGCCCAGGCCTCGGCGGCGTCATCGGCTGACGAGACCAAAGCGGCGGGGAGGCCGATGGCTCGGGCCAGGTCGAGCGCGGCGCGGGTCAGGCCGTCGACGTCGAGGCCGACCTCGGCGAGCTGCTCGTCACGCTCGGCGTGGAGGATGAAGCGGTCGGGCAGGCCGAGTCGACGGACGTGACTGGTATTCAGGCCCGCGTCCGAGGCCGCTTCGAGGACCGCCGAGCCGAAGCCGCCGGGGAGGCAGCCTTCCTCGACCGTCAGGACGAAGCCGCATTCCTCGATCGCCTTCAGGGTCGTCGGCTTGTCGAGCGGCTTGGCGAACCTCGCGTTGATCACGCCGACCCGGAGGCCGTACTGCTCGCGGAGCCTCTCGGCGGCCCGGAGGGCGGTGCCGACCAGGGTTCCGCAGGCCAGGAACATCCCGTCGGTCTCCCACTCGAGGATCTCGGCCTCGCCCAGGACGATCGGCTGGATCTCGCGATCGATCGTTTCGAGGTTCGTCTTCGGGTAGCGGATCGAGGTCGGACTGTCGTGGTGAAGGGCGAAGTCGAGCATCGGCGCGACGTCTTTCTCGTCACCGGGCGCCATCACGACCATGTTCGGGAACATCCGCATATAGGCCAGATCATAACTGCCGTGATGCGTCGGGCCGTCGGCCCCGACGAGACCCGCGCGGTCGAGGGTGAAAACCACCGGCAGGTTCTGGAGCGAGACTTCCTGGAAGATCTGGTCGAACGATCGCTGGAGGAACGTGCTGTAGATGTCCACGACCGGCCGGGCACCCGCCTTGGCCATCCCCGCGGCGAAGGCCACGGCGTGGCTCTCGCAGATTCCCGTATCGAAGAACTGGTCGGGGAACGACTGGCGGATCTTCTGAAGCTTGTTCCCCTCGCACATCGCGGCGGTCAGCACGGCGACCTTGGGATCGGCTTTCAATGCTTTATAAAGCGCATCACTGACAGCGTCGGTGTAGGCCCGGCTCGACGAGGTGGTCAGCGGGATGATCCCGTCTTCCATCTTCCGGAAGGGGGAGGGGGCGTGATACTTGACCGGGTCTTCCATCGCCGGTGGGAAGCCGTGCCCCTTGTCGGTGAGGACGTGGAGCAGGACGGGCCCGTCGATCGCCTTGACCTTTTCGAGGTAGTGGCGAAGGGTCTTGATGTCGTGGCCGTCGATCGGCCCGATGTAGGCGAAGCCCAGCTCCTCGAAGAGCATCCCGCCGTGGAACGATGCCTTGATCGCGTCCTTCATCTGCTGGAGCCAGCGGTCGGCCTGGTCGCCGACCAGGGGGATCGTCGGCAGGAGCTTGCGGATCTTCTTGTTCCAGTCGTTATAGGTGGTGGCCATCCTCGCCTTGTCGAGGTAGTACCCCACCCCGCCGACCCTCGGGCAGATCGACATCTGATTGTCGTTGAGGACCAGCAGGAACTTCTTGCCCAGGCCCGGCGTGGCGTTGTTGAGCGCCTCGAAGACGATGCCCGAGGGGAACGCGCCGTCGCCGATCACGGCGACCGAATGGCGCTCCTTGTGGCCGGTCAGCTCGTCGCCGGCCCGGAGCCCGAGCGCGGTGGACGGGGCGCAGCCGGCGTGGCCGGTCATGAAGAGGTCGTAGGGGCTTTCGGCCGGGTTGGGGTAGCCCATCAGGCCGCCTTTGGTCCGGATCGTGTCCATCTGGTCGGCCCGGCCGGTGATCAGCTTGTGGGGGTAGACCTGGTGGCCGGTGTCCCAGATCAGGCGATCGGACCGGAAGTCGAACGTCAGGTGCAAGGCCAGGCAAAGCTCGACGACGCCGAGGTTGCTGGCGAAGTGCGCCGGCCGGTGGTTGACGACGCTGATCAGCTCATCGCGCATCTCGTCGGCGAGCTGTTCGAGGTCCTTCTCGGAGAGCGTCTTCAAGTCGCTCGGCGACTTGATTTTTCCCAGCACCGGGCTGTTCATCAGCGGTCCCTTTCCAGTAGATCCAGGGCCAGCGCCCTCAACCGAGCCCCACGCTCCCCGAGGGGAGCGAGGGCCGTCACGGCCTCGTCGGCGAGTTCTCGAGCATGACTGCGGCTACCTTCGAGCCCAAGGAGCCCGGGGTAGGTCCACTTCCCCAGCCCCTGGTCCTTGTTGACCCGCTTCCCCAGCTTCGCCTCATCCCCCTGAACGTCGAGCAGGTCGTCGACGATCTGGAACGCCAGACCGACGGCATGCCCATAAACGTCGAGGGCCTCCAGAATAGTGTCCCCGGCGCCCGCGACAATCCCACCCATCTTGAGCGAGGCTCGCAAGAGCGCGCCGGTCTTCCTTCGGTGGATCGCTTCGAGTTCTTCCAGATTCGCGTCGAGCCGCCCTTCCGCCTGGAGATCCGCCATCTGACCGCCGACCATCCCGGCGGGACCAGACCCCTCGGCCAGGGCCAGGACGCATCGAGCGGCGGCAGCTTCGGGGCGAACATCCCGGGCGATGATCTCGAACGCGAGAGTCAGCAGGCCATCCCCCGCCAGGACCGCCGTGGCCTCGTCGAACGCCTTGTGACAGGTCGGTCGACCCCGTCGAAGGTCGTCGTCGTCCATGCTCGGAAGGTCGTCGTGGATCAGGGAATAGGTGTGGACCATCTCCAGGGCGCAGGCGGCGGGCAAGGCCGCTTCGGGATCTCCGCCGCAGGCCTCGGCGGCCATCAGGGCGAGGATCGGCCGGAGCCGTTTGCCGCCGCCGAGCAAGCTGTACCGCATCGCTTCGAGGAGCCGAGGCGGACAGGTCGCCGCGACGGTCGACCCGGGTCGGACTTCGAGCGCCGCCAGATAGCCGGCCAGGGCCTCCTCGACCCGTCGCCTGGCCTCGTTCATCGACTCGGTGAGGCCCGGTTCAACGGCCTCGGTTGGCGTGGTTGTCGTCATGGGGCGAATGCGAGCATCAGACATCAGGCCGGTCCGACGGGGGCAGGACGGCTCGCCGTCTATGCGAGACCAGATTAAGCCCGCCCGGAAGAAAAGGAGCCCCGACTGGCTCCCCTATTGTTGACATTCGAGATCCGAAAGTCCATCCGACACCAAAATGGAAACCAGGATGAATTTCAGGCCCGCGATGGCCCAGGTAGACCAGTGAATATAGGGCAAATGGGTTGACTTTGCCGTCCCAACCCGACCCGAAAGCGGTTACTCGAAGAGGTCGGCATGCGTACCGGTTCGGGCCAGGATGAGTTCGCTGTCCGTCGTTTGATAAATGATGATCCAATCCGGTGCGACGTGGCAGTCGCGCCAGCCTTTCCATTTGCCCTTGAGGGCATGGTCTTTGAGTTCCGGCGCTAACGGGCCGCGAGAGCAGAGAGCCGCGATGGTCTCCCCGAACCTCCTCATGTCCATGCCTCGTTTCATCATCCGCTCCGAGTCTCGCCCGAATCGAGCGGTACGGCTCGGCGTCAACGGTCGAGAAGGCGGGGATGGGATAATGGCGGGAGCGGCCTTCTTTGGCTTAGGCCTACTCAATTGGAAGCCCCATCTTCGCGAACATCTCGGCAACGCTGCCGTAGCGGATTAACTCGCCGGCTTCCGCTTCCATCATGGCCTGGATGGTCTCGGCATTGGGCACCTTGACCGGAAACGGAAGACCCTCCGACAAGGTGATTTGCGTGTAGAACAGGCGGATCGCGTCGCTGGCATTCAGCCCGAGGGTGGCGAGAATCGTCTCGGCCTCATCCTTCAATGTCGGGTCGATCCGGACCCGGATCATGTCGGTCTTGGGCTTCGGCCTGGCCACGGTCTTGACCTCGCCTGGCTTGACCTTCACCGACTGCGCCTTGGCTTCCTTGGTCTTGGGCATGCTCAAATCTCCGGAGAAGTTTCTCGAATTGTATCCCGGATGTAGCATCCAATCCATCCATCATCCCGAAGGCTTCTTGATGATTTCGCCAAAAACCCGGTTTGGCCAGCCCTCAAAATCACGATCTTATTAACAGACGGTGCAAGATCCCCACCCTTCGATGAACACCCTGACCTGGAGCAACCCACCCATGGCCACCGAGAAGCAGATCGCGGCGAATCAGCGGAACGCCCAGCGGAGCACTGGTCCCAAATCCGAGATCGGCAAGATGCACAGCCGGCTCAACGCCACCAAGCATGGCCTGGCCGGCGAGCTGCCCGCCATCGAGGCCGAACTCTCTCCCGCCTTCAAGGCCCGACGAGCCCAGTGGGCCGCCGAGAACCAGCCCCACGGTCCGGCCGCCGAGTGGGCTCTCGACCGCGCCATCGCCGCCACCTTCCGGATCGAAGCCTGCGAGAAGGCCGTCAACGAACAGATCACGACCGTCCAGCAACGCGCCCGGCTCTCCTGGCATGAAGATAAGGCGACCGAGGCCGCCGCTCTGTTCGGTCGACTCGCGCTCGATCCGATCCTGATCTCCCGCCAGCTTCAGACGACCCTGTCCGGCGTCGTCCTGATGATGGAAGCCTGGCTCTTGCTGCTCGGCGTCCTCGAACCGGGTCGCGACTGGACTGAGGTCGAGCGATCGAAGGTGCTCGACCTGCTCGGAAACGCCCCGGATCTCCGATCGGGAGCCCTGCCGATCGACCCTCCCGAAGGGGAAGATCCCGTCACCTTCCACGAACAGATCGCGCTCGACGAGCTCGACCGGCTCGAAGCTTTCCGCGATGAATCCCTGATCCCGCTCGACGAGATGGAGCGTCGCCAGGCGATCCAGGGGGACATGGCCTTGTTGTCGAAAGAGGCAAAGCTTTTACTCCGATACGAACGTGAAGCCTGGCGGCGCTACAACCAGGCCATGAAGGAGGTGAAAGAGTCGGCCGAGCCCACCGAGGTCGCTCCCTTGCCCGTGCTTCCCCAACCTCCCAAACCTCGCCAGACCCCGGTGGCCCCACCGACCTCTTCCTTCGAGGAGCAGCGTCGGGCCTTGCAAGCTGAAGCCGCGCCCTATCGCCAGGCGGCGACCGATCATCTGGCCTCGTTGGGATTTGTGGACGAGGACGCAATGCTCGACGAGCTGGAGCGGCGGCAGGGTCTGATGGAGGGGGGAGCCTACTCCCGAGCGGAACGAACCCAATCCGGGGTTCCGGTCGGGTGAATCAGAGGCAGGTGCAATCCGATCGATCAAGGGTGGCAGAGATTACGGGATTCCGTAACCCCAGGAACAACGTGGCGATTGCCGAGGGCTGAATCGTCCGGGTGGCAGGGGTTACGGTACCCCGTAACCCCGGGTCACGTGTTGCTTATCACTCAACCGAGGCTAAACCCAGATTGTGATCGGCGAAAGCTCGATCAGGACCATTCTGGTGGGATTGGGTCCGGATGCAAATCGTTCTTTGGGGCTCCTTCAAACCAGCTGGCGCTGGACCATTGCCAGTCGGCCGACTTCTCGACCAGTCCTCGACGAACCGGGTTGAGATGGACGTAATCCAGAATGCTCGCCAGGGTCCGAGGCTCGACGATGTTCCGGTCGTAGCCGCCGCCGGGTTGCCAGAACAGTCTTTCGATGCGTCCATTCCGCTCTCGGGTTATTCTGGGGAGCCACTGGGGGGCGTGTTCCTTGAGGTACAGGACCGCTCGACGACCGACGGGCTGTTTCACGGCCTTCAGGATCGAGGTGATCGACGAATCAACATCCCGGGGCCGAATGACGAGGTGGACGTGCTCTGGCATGAAAACATAAGACCAGACTTCGAATCCCAATCGCTCGCGTGCTCGCCCGATCGCATTGGCCAGCCACTCACAGGTCCGATCGGCCGCGAGGAATTGGTATCGATGGCAACAGGAGAACGTCAACTCATGGACATGGCCAGGTTCGTCAAAGCTCCGGCGCCGATGCTGACGTGCCCTGTGATCCATGTATCTGCTCGTCTCGGGCGGCCCACCAATGGCCACGTCGTTCCCGGGGTTACGGGGTACCGTAACCCCTGCCACCCGGACGAGACATAGGCGTCGGCGTTGACATCGACGGCTACTTATCCTCGCCGGAGTTGAGCCACCGGCTGATCGGTCCCGATTTGATCCGGTTTTCCAGGCCGGTTTTCCAGAGGCCCGCTCGTTTGGTCTCGCGCTTCTTGCTGACGTTCTTCATGAACTCGCCGGGCAGGGGGATGGGCTCGGGCTTGATGCCGGGGGCGGCGACGGGCCCGTGGACCCGGACGACCAGGATCTGACCGCTGAGGCTCCGGGTCAGATCACTGATCAGGGGGATCTGGATCTGATCCCGGCCGGGGATGATCCGGAGTTTCAGGTCGATCTCCCCTCGGACGTCGAGGTTCCCCTCGCCGTCGAGGGTGAAGGCGTTGCCGACGAGGCGGACCGGCTTGAGCGTGGTCTCGCCGTTGTGGACCTGGAAGGCGACCTCCGCCGAGTCGAACGCGGTCCGGGCGTCCCGCTTTCCCGGGGTGTTCGGCTTGAGGAAGTCGATGACGTTGACGAACCGAAGGGCGAAGGGCAAGGTCCCGAGGTCTCCCTGAACGATCCGGGCCAGGCCGTCGCCGGTGATCGTGTGCGGGTCGTAGCCCAGGCCGCTGAGGTCAATCCGGGCGTCGACCAGCCCCTTGAAACCCTGGTGCCCCGGCTGGGTCAGGGCGTAGGTTTCGAGGTCGAGCTTGCGAACCTCGACCCGGATCGAGTAGTCCGGCGAGGCTTCGAGCGAGGCCCGGAGATGAGCGTCGATCGTCCCTCCGAGAACCTTCCCGTGGATCTTTTCGAGCCGGGCGAGGCCGTCCTTGACGACGAGGTCGGCCGTCATCTCGGTGATCTGCTGGTCGAAGACGTCGAGGCTGGCGAGGTCGAGCTTCCCTTTCACCTTGAGGTCGCGGCCGTCGAACCGGCCGCTGACCTGATCGAGCTCTCCCTGGATGTTCTCCAGGCCGATGTCGGTGCCGATCGCCACCTTGTTCCGGTTGAGGATGACCTTGGCGTTGTCCCACTGGCACCAGGCGGATTCGTTGATCCGACCCGACCAGCCCAGGCCGAGGTCGGCCTTGATCTTGGCAATCTTGATATCTTCCAGCTTGCGGGAGAACTGGGCCATCACCGGCGGCATGTACTTGCGCAGGTCTTCGTCAAGCTGGAGCCCCTCGACTTCGAGCTGGCTGACGTGCAGCTCGAACTGACCGTTGTCCTTGACGTCGACCTTCCCCTGGTCGAACGAGACCGGGGCTCTCTGGAACTTGAATTTGACGTCGGCCATCGAGGTCGGGGGGCTCTGCTGGGTGTCGTAGACGAACTGGCCGCCGACCTCGTCCATCGGCAGCTCGATCGAGGCGACCGGCGGCGCCCCGGCCCCGACCACCGGCTTGAACCGGAGCTTCACGCTGGTCCCGACCCTGGGGGCGACCTCGATCCGGTAATGGTCTCGCTGCCTGGGGGGCTTGCTCGGGTCGACCCGGATCGTGGCCTTGATGTCGCTGGCCCCGGCGGGGTTGAGGGTCTCCCAGGTCATCTTCCAGGCGGGGGGCAGGGCCTCGCGAAGCTGCTGGTCGAACGGGAGGTTCCTGGCCAGGAGATTGAGGTCGACCTTGAAGAGGCCCGGCGTCCCCTTGGGAGCCCCCTGGTTGGTCTGCTCGACCTGGCCGTTGGCGGTGATCTCGGCCTGGCCGTTCTTCCCCTTCATGTCGCGGAAGGTCCAGAGACCCGGATGAATCTCGAGCTTGCCGGTCAGGTTCATGACCGGGTACGCCAGGTCCTTCCAGGTGATCGAGCAGCCGGGCTTGAGGTCGATCGAGGCATGGAAATCGACCTGGCCCCGGGGATCATCCCCCTTCTTCAAGGGGGGGTCTCGGTGGAGCGTGGCCTTCCCCTTGACGATCCCGGTCGGCTGGAACGAGGCAACCACCGGCTTGACCTCGGGCGGCAGGGCCTTGAACAGGGCGTCGTCGACGGGCAAGGAATCGACCAGGAACGTCAGGTCGGCGATGGCGTCGGGGCCAGGGTTCTTGACCGTCCCATCGACCCGGACCGGGCGGTCGTTGACCGTCGTGTGGATGTTGATCAGCTCCATCTGTTTCTTCGTCCCGTGAATCGACCCCTTGATATGATCGACCGGGTAGGCGAAGTGCTTGTACCGCATCGAGACATCCAGACACTCGACATCGACCGTGAAGTCGATCTCGGCCTTCGGGTCCGACCGGCCGACAACTGCCTGGACGCTGATCCGTCCGGCGCTGGTGGAGGGAGTCTTGACGACGTCGGGGAAATAGGCGTCCCAGAGCTCATGGGTCTCGCGAGGAATCCAGGTCCGGAGCCTCTGATCGAGTTCGAGGTTCTTCGCCCCGGCGACAATCTGGAAGGTCGACCGGGCCGGGTCTTCGAGGTGGAGCGAGGCCCGGCCGGTCAGGCTCAGGGCGGTCGAGCCGTCGCTGCCCTGGGCGTCCTCGATGGTGACTTCGCCGTCCTTGACCGCGAGGATGATGGTGACGTCGCTGATCGGAAACGGCAGCTTGGGGCATTTCCAGAGCCCCCGGCGGAGCTTGGCTGTTCCCTGGTAGAGCAGCCGGGGCGATCCGTTCGGGTCGAAGCTCAGACTGGGCAGCTCGGCGTCGACCTCACCTCCGGCCAGGCCCACCTGCGCCAGCCAGTCGCGGAGCGGCATCGGGAGTCGGTCGCGATACGCCTCCGAGAGCGAGAGCCCGACCAGCTCGCCGTCCTTCAAGGTCACCTGGCCGGTGGCGGGGTCGATGGTCCCCTTGAGGTTGAGCCAGTCGAAGAGGCCGGTGTCTCCCTTGGCCTTGAGGTCGAAGACGATCGGGCCAGGCGAGCCGGGCGAGCCGGGGATCGAGATCGAGACGTCGCGGAGCAAGGTCAACGGCCGCTTCGACCCTTCCTCGGAAAGCTCGATGATTCCCTTCTGGATCGTGATCGGCGGGAGGGGTCCCCCCGCTTTGATCGGCCAGGGATCGGCGAGCAGCCCCTGGATGTTCCAGGTCCCGTCGAGCCGGTGGCGAAGCTGGATTCTGGGCTCGTTGACCGTGACCTCTCGGGCCTCGAACTTCCCCCGGCACATCGCCCAGGGGTCGAACCGGACGGTCACCCGGTACGACGTGGCGACCATCGGCCCCGGCCTGTCCTCGCCCGGCTCGCGGATCTGGATCTGGTTGAGCATCACGTCGCCGAAAAACGGCCGGACCTTGACCCGCCCCACATCCACCCGGCAACCCGGCAAGAACCTCGGCGCCTCGCGACGGATCAGGGTCGTCAAGGTCTCGCTATCGGTGACATAAAAGTAAGCGGCGATGGTTCCCCCCACCAGGATCGCCACGACCAGAAATATCCCCCAGCCCACGACCTTGCGGACCCGCCGACGGAAGTGCATCGCCCGGTCGGACCGGATCGACGGCTCGACCGGCTCGCGCGAAGGACTCCGACCGCCGAACCAGGCCAGCACTCGACCCAGGCCGATCCCCGCCAGACCCAGGGCGGGGACCTCACCGGGAATCCGGTAGCGGATCGAGCTGACGAAGACCAGGTGCAGCAGGCAGAAATAGACGAGCGGACCCGCCAGGATCGCCAGGGCCCGGAAGTCGCGGCGACGGTCCCAGGCCCCCAGGGCGATCAAGGCAAGGACCGGGATCGTGACCATCGCCGAGGCTGGCGCAATCCCAGGTCCCCGGAGCGTCCCGGCATTGGGCCAGGGGCTCCAGAACCGCCCGAACTTGATCCAGGCCAGCTCCAGAACCCGGTCGGGATGAGCCTTCGCGAACGAGGTCGCGCGACCGAGGAAGACGGTGTCCTGCTCGGCCTCGCCGAGAGATCGGACGTCGGGCTCCTCGACGAAGGCCATGTCGCTCTCGCCGTTGGCCCGGGGGCTGATCCCGTCATAAAGACTGGCCCCGACCCAGAGCGCCGTCGGCACAAACTTGCCGAAGATCCGGGCATTGCGGACCCACCAGGGGGCCAGGACGACGGCCGTCGCCAGGGCGACGATCAGGGCCCCCTTGAGCGCCCGGGCTCGAAATCCCCGACCCGCTCCCAGCAACCAGGCTGCCAGGATCAAGGGCAAGAACAGGGCCCACGACGGCCGGGACAGGATCGCCAGGCCCATGGCCAGGCCCGTGCCGATCGCCACCAGTCCGGCTCGCTTCGCGGGGGCGGGATTCCAGAGCGTCGCCAGGCCCCAGAGCCCCAGCAACATCAGAGGAAGGAAGGTCGCCTCGGAAAGCACCAGCGCCGACATCGCCACGATATAAGGATCGACCGCCGCGATCGCCGCCGCGACGAGGGGAATCCCGACCCAGGCCGAGGGGGGAGCGGGTCCGCCTTCATCAGCCGACCCGGAAGTCATCAAGACCGAACGCGACAGCCTCGCCACCAGCCCGACCGCGATCGTCCCCAGTACGGCCTGGACCAGCCGGACCGCCAGCAGACTCTCGCCGAACAAGATCCGGCAGGCCGCCAGGAACAGGGGATAGCCGGGAGTCCGCAAGGCATAATGCGGCACGCCCCACTGCATGACGAGGTAGGGGTCGCCCGAGGCGATCGCCCGG
>Ga0080006_1136123_pt1 | contig 16593 bp, 17 predicted proteins | sample RS3BMetagenome_FD_69209 | JGI IMG/M metagenome (GOLD analysis project Ga0080006, IMG submission 69209) | Ferric oxide microbial mat and aquatic microbial communities from Rainbow Spring, Yellowstone National Park, USA - RS3B (SPADES... ... | reverse complement strand
GGTTTCAATCCCATCACGCAGCGGCTCAGCAGCCAAGGAGAGCATCGCCAGCCCCAGTTTCGCTTTGCGTTCACTCATCAATCAGTCTCCCCGCCGGCCATAATAATGAAAAAGCCCGGCACTACGAAATCGAAGGCATCAACAGCGGTCCGCGGATTAGGTACGGATGGGCGCTAGGCGGACGCGGTAGTAGGCGCAGAAAGACACCGAGGCGCGCCCGTCCGGCCGGAGTCGGAGCCAATTCACAGGTCGCGTTGATGGTGCTCAGCGCCAGGTTCGGTCCCAGGCGAACGGCACCCCGCGCGTCCAGTCCAAGCTCAGGACCGTGACCATGTAGACGCCGTACGTCAAGCACTCCCGGCTTAAGCGCAAAGGCGCCGGCAAGTTCGGTGAAGGTCAACGCCAGGATACCGGTGCCAAACCGAACGGCGACGTCTTTGCCGCTGAATTGGAAGTCGCCGATCGGGTTCATGGCCGCGCCCGGGCTCAGGTCAAACCGGCCTGATGCCGAGAGCCTGCCTCTGAATGAAGCACCTATATCGGCCAGCCGCGCGAGTTTCGTCAAATCGAGCGCCGTCGCCTCGAAACGCAGGTTATAAGCGTTTGAGCCAACGCGGGAAACAAAGACTTGCGCGCGGCCACCATAAAGCTCGGCACCGAGCGCCAGCGCTGGGCGGCCTCTCAGCAGCGAAGTAAAAACCGGCTCTAGCGTCAGTTCTTGGCTTTCTACGGCTTGGCCGGCCAACGAGCGCGCAGGTATAACCTTGACGTTTTGCAAACTAACTCCCAGCGGCAGCTTAAAGCGCGCCTGCTGATAGCTTACCCGCAGACCTAGGGGGGCAAGCCTGACCGCTAGTACGTCGCCGTATGGAAAATAGGCGACGGTGAAAGTCACGAACAGCAGCGAACCCCAAAGCAGGTACGCAATCAGTATTAAGCGGCCGGACCGCTTGGGGCTGCTTATGTAGCTCATCTGGTCTTCGTACGAGCAACGCCAAGGCGCATCTCGCAGGCGCCGACGTCGGCCGCGTCGGTCAGATTCTCCTTAACTGACGCGGTCGAGCCCGAAAATTGTGCGCCACCCACTGCCATCGATGTTGCATCCGCTGCGCGTGCCAGCGCTTATAGACGCGATTATATCGTGTACGCGCCAAGGTCATCGCGCAAGCATCGCGCTAACTCGCCTTGCCCACAGCGAAGCAGCTTAGATCAACGTCGAACGAATGGGGATTATTAGGACGCTTTTTTATTCTCAGCTCCGAAACGACTACCGGAGGCGACAGATGCTCGATCCGGTACAAGGCGTCAACCACCTGGGACAGACTGAGGTTCTCAAGCTTAAGGTCGACGCGATGCTCGATCAATTCGCCACCCAATTTCTTGTCACTTGGACTGATCGAAGTTATCTTGTCGCGGCCTAAGCTTTGAGAGAGCCGCGCTTCCAGCACGGAGAAAAGAGCGAAATCCTTACCGGCGGCAAGCGCGCGATTCTGGGCGGCGACGACTTCACGCTCTAGCGTTTTATATTCCTGCACCATCCGCGCCACTGCAACTAACTCATGGCGGCGCCTGGCCGCTTCCGAGTCCAGGTCGCTGCGCGCCTCGCGCAGCGGCACAAAAACAAGGTCATAGATCAGAAATGCAGCGAACAATCCGCCGCCAAGCGCCAGTACGACCTTCTCGCGTAGCTCAAGCTTGCGGTAGCGCGCGCGAGCCGCGGTTCGCAGTGGTCCGATAAGGCGGTTCAGAACCCGCCGCCAGCGCGTCAAGTAGGCCTCAAACCAGGCAACGAGAGCCGCGCAAAGCTTCCGCATCGCCTAATTCGCCTTAACCTTTAGCGCCTTGAGCGCGGCGCTGGCGCGGAAGTCCACCTTGCCCGACTCGCTGCTGGCCTTGGCTTCGGTCACTTCGATGTTGTCAAGCTCACTTTGCTTGGCCAACGATTGTTTGAGCAGGCTGACGCTCGCGTACGAGTTCGCCCTGCCGGTCAGTTTGATACCGCTGTCGTCGAACGTCAGCTCGTCTAGCTCGATGCCCATAGTCGGATTAAGCGCCCGCGAGACCGCAAGCAGAACGTCGAGCGGGGAAGCGCGGCTGCCCTTGCCGCCCAAGGTCCACAGTCGTTTCTGTGATTGCGCGATTGCGCGGCGCAGGCTCGGCGCCACTTCCGACGCTGGCTTGGACCCCAGGACGGGAGCCGCCGCGGCAGAGATCCGGGCGTTGATCAGGTCCAGACGCCGATAGCGCGCGGCAAGGTCGAGCGAGATATGAAGCGCGCCGAGCAGGCCCAGCGCGCAGGCCAGGATCAATGGCGTGCGCCAGGGTCCCAGGTCAGCACCGCGGCCCAGAAAGACGAACTCACCCTGGCGGAAGTCTAAAAGCTCGAAGCCGAAGTGCGGATGCTGGCTTAAAAGCATTGCCAGACATCCGGCAAACTCCATATCGCGCGCCGTCGAGCCGGGCAACCGTTCGGCGCTGATAAGATCGAAGCCCCTGCGCATTGGCAGAGCGAACTCATTTGCCAACTGGGCGCTGAACTCGCCGTCTTCAGCTCCCATCATGATTAACTCCACGGCGCAAGACTCGAGCGAGCGGTCGCTCAGAGTCTGTCTAACACTTCTTAGAATCGCGCTATTAAGCGCGCGCTGGTCGCCCGCACCGTTTGCACTCGGCCCGCCACCGGGCACGACGCGAAAGGTGCGGGCGACGCCCTCTGCGTCAAGCAAGACTATCGAGGCGCGCCGGCGCCCCATCTCAAGCAGCAGCCGCGCTCGATCGCCTGGAGCCTCAAGCAGTGCTGGTAGCGCGAGAGCACTGACGGTGACAAGCTTTGGGTCCAAGCCCACGGCGCCCAGAGTATCAAGGTGAGCCTGCAGGTCAGCACGGCGAACGAAACATGCCATCACCAGCGAAGTTGCGCCCTGGCGTGCAAAGGGCACAAAGCCTACGACTCCGTCGTCGGCGGCGAACGGCAGATGCTCCTCTAGCGCGAAAGGCACTGCCTGTTCGAGCTGGCGTCGGTTTCTGAACGGCAGTGTTAGCAGCCGCTTGGCCACCAGTTCGCCCGCGATCGCTGAGACTGTAACGTCAACCCCGCCAACGTGCTCGAGCAACCGGGCCAGGGCTGGCCGCATATCGCCTTCGGACTCCTTAAGTTCTGTGAAAAACGTGCCGATTAGGGTCAGCGAATTCCACGTACGCTCGGCCAGCGCGGCCTGCGCCCAATCACGGCCGAGTTCAACGGCCAAGATTCGTTGGGCCATGTCAAAATCGCTCTAAGCCTACTCTTCGTGCCAACCGTTCAGGATAAGCGGGCCGAGGCCGTTGCGCGCCACCATCGCGTAAACGAATTTGCGCGTTCCGCTATAGGTGCCAAAGCCGGTAATGCTGAAAAAGCTACTCTGAGTGGTGAAAACAGCGCCGGACTGGCCGAAACCGCCCACGCCGGGAGGGCCGGCACTCGGGGGCCCTTGCCCGGCCAATGCCCCGGCGTTCGGAATCAATTGAGCCAGCTGCATAGGGTTCACGAAAGGCTGCGCAAGCCGGGTCTCGGCAATCGCTGCCGCCAACGACGGGTCGGCGCCAAGCCCGGCCAGCGTAGCCGCCAGGACTTGCGGGGGTGCGGTGTTGACGTTCACTTGCGTCGTCGGCGCGGCGGTCAAAAACTGCCGCAGCGTTTGGAAGACAGCGTCATTGACTCCACGCACCATGCGTAAATCGGCGATCGTCGGCATCGGACCGTTGCGCGGTTCATAGGGCGGCGTAAGGCCAAGATAAAAATCGGCTTCAGCTCCGTTCACGCTCGGCACGCTATCGCGGTCAAGCCAGTCCACCAGCGCGCCGAGCAGCTCGCGCGGAAGGTTAAGCTCGGCCAGCAGCGCGCTTAGAACGGACATAAATGGAAGATTCAGCACCCCGGTCACCGGGTTTACCAACTGATTGATGCTGAGCTTGCCGGTTTCGTCCTCGATCTTAAAGCCCACCGCACCGCCGTCCACCGTAATCGGCGGAAACGGAACGGCCCAGATGTCGGTAAGCGCGTCGAAAGGCTGAGGACGGCGGGCGACTAGGCGGGTGTCCTGGGCAAGCAGACTTAGGCCGATCTGCACGCCTGAGCGAGCGAGGTACGCGGCCCGCAGTTCGTTGGCTTGGTTGCTCGCCACGCGCGAGCCGAGCCTGGTTGCCGCAGTGAAGTCGACAATCGTCACCGTGATGAGCGTGATTGCAATCAGCGTGGCAAGCAACGCGACTCCACGCTGGCTAGCATGGGCTAGAGGTTCCATCGCTACCTTTGTAACACCGCCATCGCCGGCGTAACGGCGGTGGAAAACCACCGCGTGCTTGCGTTGGGACCCGCCATCTCAAGGTCAATCGAGATCGCCGCAGGCAGCCCCTGCAGGACCGGCATCCGGCGCGAGTTCCAGCTTTCGTTCCACCGCGTCCCGTCAAAGTAACGCAGATGAAGTGAACGCACCCGCCTGCTGAGCACGACCGGCGCAGCCAGATGGGCGCCTTGCGTGCTGGTCAGCAGCGCGCTGCGCTGGCTGCGAGTGAGCAGGAACTCGCCGCGCGCCTGCGGGTTGGGTTCAAGCGAATAGGCAACGACTTCCTCGGCGCCGGCACCAAGCAACGAGCGGCGATGAAGCACGTCGAGCGTGCTGAAGGTCACGCTATCAGTCGCTACGCCTCCAGAACTGTGAGCCTCGCCGACCAACAGCACAGCGCTCGGGAAGACCGGCGTCTGCACGGCACCGCGCAGCTCGGCGCTCATCTGGTAGATGATCGCGCGGCCCTCTTCGTCCGCGGTCATATTGACCTCGCCGTCGGCTTTGCTGTGAACCACGGCAAAAAAGGCGCCCGAGATCATCGCCATTATGAGCCCCATCAACGCCACGGCGAGCATCAGCTCGACCAACGTAAAGCCCGCGCAGCGCGGCTCGATTTCGCGTCGCGAACTCATCCGTTCGGCTGCATCGGCAATGGGTTGTGCAAGAACTCTACTAACGTGAAGGAGCGCCTAAAGCGCGGTCCGTAGGCAACGCTGACCGTGACCTTGCGCAAATCGGGAAAGATCGGCGTCGGCTCGACCTTGCGCTGCCAGCGAAAGTTGGGGTAGAGGCCGGGATGGAAACCCTGGAAGTCGCCGCTCGACACCCCTAGCGGTGGAAACTTCTCCAGCTCAGCACGGGTCATAATCTCTTGCGCTAGAAGCGCGGCGCAGGTCGTCTCGCGGCTGCGGATTATGCTGCGGATGCTTTGGCGATGGAGCATCAGCAAGGGTACCAAAGCGATGCCGACGACCGCCAAGGCAATCATCACCTCGAGCAGAGTGAAGCCCGCGCTTGACGGCGCGTGACGGGCGCATATTCGGCTGTGGCGCCGCGGTGCGGCGGCGGGCGGCAAAACGGGCAATGAAATAACCATGAATCCGCAAACCCAGACGCGAGCCGTCAGGACGCGGCAGCATAAATCAAGCGGCTAGCCGGCACGTCTGCGCCGATGATCCTCACTCGCCCGGTCAGCGGCGACAGCGATAGAGTCATCACCTTGCCGTAGGTCGACACCAGATGAATTACAGTAGCGTCGGCAAAACCCTGGGGATAAAAGTTGCAGCCAATTAGCTCCCCCCTTTTGCCGTTACCGTCGGCTACAACCACGTCGCGGACGCGAACCCCGGCGGGCAGAGTGATCGCTTCGCCTCCTGGCCGAGAATATGGAAGAAACTGAGGATTCAGCGAGTACGGGTCAAGCCAGGTAACAAAACAGCGATTTCCCTTGAGGTCGAAGTTAAGCCGCAAGACGAGCTTTTGAGTATTAGCCTGTACGTAAAGGAAGGTTGCGCGCCCGGCTAATCGGCGCGCCGTGCTCTTGAGCTGAGCGTCGCGCAGCACGCCCGCATGGGGTGCGGCCAGTGTAAGCAGCAGCGCCATGATAAAGATTACGACCGCGAGCTCGATCAGCGTAAAGCCGGCCTCGCGCCTTGCGGCGTCGGTGGCCACCCGCCCGAACCTCCCAGGGCCCGACTTCGCTCTGCCCCAGGCGCTCAAGTGCGGACGGACGGGCTCACACGCGCGGCGTAATTCTTGGCCGCACGGCCTACTGCTGACTTCCGTCGATATCGGCATTGATGCCTTCGCCGCCCTCCACTCCATCGGCGCCGAACGACTTTAAGACGTAGGAGCTGCCGTCACTCTGATAGAAGTACGGGTGATGCCACGGATCGGTGGGGATTTGGCGGACATAACCGCCGGTCTCATACTCCGCCGGAATCGGGCCGGAGGTGGGACGCGTCACCAGCGCTTGCAGACCTTGCTCGGTGGTGGGGTAGCTGCCGTTATCCATGTAGTAGCGTTCAAGCGCGGTTTTGATCTCGGAAATGTCGGCCTTGGCCTTGGTTACTTTAGCGCGATCTGTCGCGCCGCGCAGACTTTGCACGACCAAGGTGGCGAGCAAGCCGAGAATCAGAATCACCACCATGATCTCGATCAAGGTGAAGCCAGCTTGCGGTCGTCGATTTTGTGCTCTCTCCATCGGATCTTTTCTCCATTCCTATTGCGCTAGCTGGTTGAGCTGGAAGATTGGCGTCAACACGGCAAGAATCATAAAGACAATTATGCCAGCCATCAGCACCGTCATCATCGGCTCGAGCAGCGTTGTCATTTGCGCGAGCGAGCTGGCGACCTCGCGCTCATAGGCGTCGGCCGCCCGCTCCAGCATCGGTTCGAGCTCGCCGGAGCGTTCGCCCACGCGGATCATCTCAATCAGCAGCGGCGGGAACAGTCCCGAGCGGCCGAGCGTGTTGGCCATGCCGTGACCTTCGCGGATACCATCGCGGCTGTTCTCGATTTCGCGCGCCAACGTGCGATTGCCAACCAGCAGCTTGACGGCGTCGAGCGCGGTGAGCAGCTGCACGCCGCTAGAGAGCAGCGTGGCAAGCGTGCGGGCCATACGCGCCGATACGATCTTGATCACCATCGGTCCGATATAGGGCGCGCGCAAAAGCCAGCGGTCGTAAAGCTCGCGGCCGCTCTTTGTGCGCAGCATCGCGGCAAACGCCACCGGTAGACCCACCGCGGCTAAAACCAGCACCAGCCAGTATTCAGACATCGTGTTGGATATAAAAAGCAGCGCCTGAGTACTTGCCGGCAAAGCCTGCGCGGTTTGCGCGAAGACGCTGGTTATCTGGGGCACCACGTAGGCCATCAGGAACGTCACGATGCCGGCCGCGACGATGAGCATGATTATGGGATAGGTCAGAGCGCCGCGCACCTTGTTGACGAACTCGGCCTGGTTTTCGCTGTAATCGGCCAGCCGCGCGAGCACTACCTCAAGCGCGCCGGCGGCTTCACCGGCGCGCACCATGTTGACATAAAGGCTGGAAAACACATTTCCGTGCATCGCCAACGCGTCGGCTAGGGCCCCGCCCTCGCGTACACGCTCGCGGACCTGCGAGAATATCGCCCTTAGCAACGGGCGGTGAACTTGCTCGGCCAGCGTGCCAAGCGCATCGACCAACGGCAAGCCGGCGCCGAGCAGCGTCGCTAATTGGCGCGTCACCAACGCCAGCTCTGCCGCCGGCACACGCCGGCGCAGGAAGTGACGCACTAAGACGACGCGCGCGGCCGGGGCGGCGGTGGATTGATTCAGATCGGTGGGGAAGATGCCCTGTTCACGCAGCTTGCCACGCGCGCTGCGGGCATTTTCGGCGTCGATGACGCCGCCCACCGAGCGCCCGTCGGCTGATAAGCCTCGATACGCAAAGACCGGCATAGCCCACTCAGACCCGGCGGTTGTTCAGACTCTAGGAATTGTTATCGCGCGGCTTAATTAGCTGCATTCGCATAGCAAAACCGAGCGGTCGCAGGCGCGCCACGCGCGACGTTCACCTTGGCGCGGCCGCCGAACTTGTCCGCCTCCCCTGAGGATACTCGATTCGCTAAGCGTCGGGAAAGTACGAAGCGCTGCCGGCGGGGCAGGCCTTCCAGCTCGCTCGCGTCCGGGCGTTAGCGTGCCAAGGGCATGGTTTAGACCGCCTCTTCCTGGGTCACGCGCATCAACTCTTCGAGCGTGGTTTCGCCGGCCAGAATACGCTGCGCCCCGTGCTGTCTTAAAAGTCTCATCCCGCGCTCGACGCAGGCCCGCCTGATCGTGCTGGCGTCCGCGTTTCGCATCACCAACGAGCGAATCTCGTCGTTCATCACCATCAGCTCGTATATCACGGTTCGCCCGCGGTAGCCGGTATGACGACACTGGCCACATCCGCCCGAGCGCGCCTTGTAAAGCGGGCCGGAGAGCTGCGCGTCGCCAAGCTCCATCCGCTTGAGCTGGGCTTGGCTGGGCGTGTACGGCTCGCGGCAAGCCGGGCATACCACGCGCACCAGGCGTTGCGCGATCACAGCCAGCACCGAAGAAGAGACTAAGAACGGCTCGACTCCCATGTCGACCAGCCGGGTAAGCGCGCCGAACGAGTCGTTGGTGTGCAAGGTGGAGAAGACCAGATGGCCGGTCAGCGAGGCGTGAATCGCGATATCGGCGGTCTCGCCGTCGCGAATCTCACCCACCATGATTACGTCGGGATCCTGGCGCAGAATCGAACGCAGCCCGCTGGCAAAAGTCAAATTAATCTTCGGATTGACTTGCATCTGCCCAACGCCGGGCAACTGATACTCAATCGGGTCCTCGATCGTAATAATGTTTTTTTCCGGAGAATTGATTCGGCTTAAGCTTGCGTAAAGCGTGGTGGTTTTACCTGAACCAGTCGGCCCGGTAACGAGGATGATTCCATGGGCTTGGCGGATTAGACGGTCGAGCCGTTCGAGAGCCTCGCCGCTGAAGCCGAGCCGGTCAAGATTGAGTTCGACCAGCGTTTGCGCCCGGTCCAGCAAACGCAAAACGATTCGCTCCCCAAATGCGGTGGGGAGACTCGACACGCGGACGTCGATATCGCGCCCGGCCAGGCGAAAACGAATCCGGCCGTCCTGCGGCAGGCGCTTTTCCGCTATATTGAGGCCCGCCATTATTTTGATCCGTGAAGCGATGGCGGCCTGGAAACGCTTGGGCGGCGAAAGCACATCGTAAAGCATCCCGTCGACGCGGAAGCGAACCACAAGCTTGCGCTCGAATGGCTCGATGTGGATATCGCTAGCGTTGTCCTTGGCAGCCTGGGCAAGCAAGCTATTGACAAACTTGATCACCGGCGCCGCTTCTTCAGACTCCAGCAGGTCGCGCGGCTCGTTGGCCAACTCGCTTGCCGCTTGCTCGAAAGCCTCTTGATCCAGATCAACCATCAAATCCTGTGCATTGCTTTGCGTGCGGTCGTAGCTGCGATTGATGGCTTCGGTGATCGCCTCCGGCGGCGAAACCACAGGGTCGATCTCTTGCCCAAAAAGCACGCGCAGGTCGTCGAAAGGCTCGAAATTAGACGGGTCCGCAACAGCCAACGTCACCGCGCAACCGTCACTGTACAGGGGTAGCAGGCGATTCTTCTTCGCGTAATTGATCGGCACCCGGGCCACCAGCGTGAGATCGATCGTGTGCTCGTCCAGATAAGCCATAAACGGCAATCGGTACTGCTGGGCAAGGGCGTGGGCCAGCCGCTGCGGCTCAAGCGCGCCCATCTCAACAAGGACTTGGCTGAGCTCCTGGCCGGGTTTCCTTAACTGTTCGGCCTTCTCGAGGTCGCGCGCCGAGACCCACGAATGGTCTAATAGAATGTCTTCTACGCTTTTACGTGCCGTCGCCACCGCCTTATTTCCCGCGATCGCCGGAAGGTTCAGAAAGCTGCTAAATCAAGTCCAATCATCCGCTTCGACTTATAAAACTGCGCGATTTGAGTTCGATCATCAAGCTTGGCCTCATTGCGCCAATCACACAAGGGGCCAACACAAGTGCGTCCGCATGCGTTGCCTTGAACCAAGGCTCGGCGGATACGGGTCTTAAAAGTCAACTGCCCGCTGGCAATTCCCGGCTAATCGAACGTCACTGCACATGGCGCAAAAGTGACAACCCAAGTCAATGAAGTGAGCTCTGCACGCTGTTTTGGGAAACATTCGCCTAAACCTCGCACGCTGGCTGTCGCGGCGCGCGATGAGGCGGCATCTGCAAAATAAATGTTCCGCTCAAGACATTTCCGCTGAAGAGATGAACCATGTAATAATCGCTTTAGTCGTGAGGGCAAAAATCACGCAGCAACGAGCCCTTTCGATAACGAGTTCGGGCAATGCTCAGCATGACCGGATACGAAACGGCCTGTGATCGAACCCGTATAAGGTACCAAGAAGGGCGAAACCCAGGTAAATCGGTCGTTTCGGCGACCGAGAAGGGGGTCATAATATGAAAATGCACAAGCGTTGGTTTGCGATATTGCCCGCCTCAGCTCTGCTCTTGGGATTGGCCATCGCGGTTGCTGCGCCGCGGCCCGTATACGCTCAGCCGCCACAAGAAGCCGGCCCAGGCGGCCCGGGCCCGATGATGGGACATCCCATGGAGATGGGCGCCGGCGCTATGAGTATGGGCTGCACGCATATGCACATGATGCATCGCGAGATGATGCGGATGATGCAAGACGACCCCAAGCTGAAGGGCCGCATGATGGAACTGCACGGCGAGATGATGCGCACCATGGGCGAAGCGATGATTCAGCGAGGTAAGGAACTGCAGCAGGCGAAATAGCCTCTGTTATCCTAGCTGACCGCTAAAGCCGTGGTCGCCGGCCGGTCGCAGATCGCCGGCCAAGCGCGCTGACGACCGATGCAAAACTTCCGCAGTTGAGCAGCAGTTGCGTTATCCTCGGGTCTTCTGATGGCGTGGTGTATCGGCGCCAAATAGGTGGCCGCAAACCAGCAACTTGGCTATCGTATGGCCTTACGCCAAGTTCCTCCACGCGCGAGATGGGGAGGTTCGCAAGCTCTTGCGATGTGCCGCGACTGACTAGCTGGCCGAAGCTTCTGCCGCACGGCTTAGGCGGCTTAGCCGCGAGCGGCATTTACCGAGTTAACGCAAAGAGGCCCCTACATGGAAGAGAAGCTTAGAGTTGTCAAAGGCGCGGGGCTCAGGCTCGCCCTGGTTTACGGAATGCGCCTGGTTAACGCGGACAGCATCCTCGAGGTTGAGGACGCGACCGTCAAGCTCGCCCATGGAGCCAACAAGCGCGTGACAATGCATCTCATCGAGGGCAACAAAGAGCAAATCCGCCGACAGTTGCTCCAGAGCGTCGAAGCCTTTTTCGAACTATTCGAAGACGCGGAGCTCTGAGCCTTCAACGAAAATCACGAGTCAAGCTAAACCTCTTAAGCAGCCTGACAAAACAGCGAGCGCTCAAGGCCAAGGCAAGCACGCCAGGGCAAGCGTATTCTTACCTGAAGCGCCTGCAACCGGCGCCGCGTGGTCGAATCGCGTTGGCCTGCGCCACAGATCGGCGCGCGCTGACCATCGCAGATAGTAGTCGTTCAGCTCATCGCGCGGACCAGCCTGAGAATCGCAATCTGGCGCGCGGCTGGAGCTGGCGGGGTTCAGCGGCGGCGGGCCGCATAACGTCAGATGATCTTATTGAGCGGGAATTCGATAATACCAACGGCGCCAGCCTCAAGCAGCCGGGGAAAAAGCTCGCGCACTACCTGTTCGCTGATCACGGTCTCGACCGCCAACCACTCCTTCCCTTTCAGCGCTGCACTTGGGTAGAGCTTGGAGACGGTTGGAGCGGTTATCGAAGGCAACAGCGCGATCACCGCATCAAGATTCTCCGCCGCGACGTTCATCTTGATTCCCACACGGCTTTCAGCGTCGAGCGCGCCGCGCACCAGCACAGCGATCTGCCTAATCTTGGCCTGCTTCCATGGGTCAGCCCACGCGGCCTTGTTGGCCGCAAGCTGCGGGCTTGAGGTGAGAAGCTCGGCGACGATCCTAAGGCGATTGGCGGCAATCGAAGAGCCGGTCTCCGTAACCTCGACCGCTGCGTCGACAAGACCCTCTGCAACCTTGGCTTCGGTTGCCCCCCACGAAAATTCGACCTGGACGTCGACTCCGCGCTCCCTGAAGGTTCGCCGTGTGAAGTTGACCATTTCGGTTGCTATGCGCTTGCCAGCCAGATCCTTAAGCTCCCTAACCGGCGAGTCCTGCGGCACGACAACCACCCATCGCGTCGGCTTGAGTGAAACCTTGGAGTAGATGAAGCCTTCGACTTCAACTACGTCGGCTTCATTCTCGACGATCCAGTCGTGGCCGGTGATTCCGGCATCCAGCGAGCCGTCGGCGATATAGCGCGGCATCTCCTGCGGGCGCAACAGGCGGCAGGCCAGCGTTGGATCGTCGATCTTCGGTATATACGAGCGCGCGCCCACCGAGATGCGCCATCCGGATTTGCGCAGAAGCTCAAGCGTTTGCGCTTCCAGGCTTCCAGTTGGAATACCGAACCTTAAAACTTGCTCCGGTCTGCTCATGAGTCTTGACACCTGCCCTGCTTCGATTTGTAAATCACCCTCTGCCTGCTGATGCGCTTGTTTGCGGCGCCACATCAAGACCCTCGCGCATCAATCGCTTGAGGTCGCCTGCGGCGGGCTAAAGCGATAAAGTCCTGCTGCGGCGAAACAATGATTCACCTGGTCAATAAAAATGATGTGGGGACGCAAAAAACTAAGGAGACCCCACCGCGGTTTTGCGCGTGGCAAGGCGCTCTAGCCGGATGGCTTTCGATGACCGTAGCCGGGCCCATAGCGCGAGGGGTCTACCTTGCGCTCGTCGCTTATCTCCCAACAGCCGTCGCGGGCAACGCGGAAAAAACAGCTTTCGTAGCCTTCGGCGCAGGCCACGCCGTCGCCGCGCTGGTCGACGCGCAGAAGGACCGTATCGGCATCGCAATCGAGCCGCACCTCGCGCACAACCTGAAAGTTGCCCGACTCTTCGCCCTTGCGCCAAAGCTTGCGGCGCGAGCGCGAGTAATAGCACGCGCGCCCCGTGGCGAGGGTTTCCTCGAACGCCTCGCGGTTCATGTAGGCAACCATTAGCAGGCGGCCAGTGGTAAAGTCTTGAGTTACGACCGGCACCACCCCGCCGGCCTTGTCGAAGTCTATGGCACCACTTAAGTTGGATTTCATACTAAGTCGTTGGATCAAGCCAGCCGCCGTTGAGTTTTGGGGGAGCGGCCTTGGGCCTAAGTATCGGCGAAATTGGGCGGCGATTCAATGTCGGGCGCACAGCCCCTGTTGAGGCAAGGCATGAAACTTAGCGAGCTAGCAGAGAAGCTCGGACTTGAACTGCGCGGCGACGGCGAGCTTGAGATAGTCGGGCCGGCCACGATCGATCGTGTCGGACCCGGTGAGCTGACCTTCGTTATCGGACGCAAGTACCTAAGCGCGTTGGCTGCGCGAAGGCCCGGCTGCGTGATCACTAATCGCGAGTTGGCGGCGGGCATAGATTGCGCAGCTTTGATTAGCACCAATCCCTATGCAGACTTCGCCCGCGCGGTGCAATTATTCTTTCCTCCCGACGCGCCGCCCCGCGGTATCCACCCCACTGCGCAGGTCGCTGCCGATGCGGTGATTGGCGAGGGCGCGTCGATTGGCGCAAACTGCGTTATTGGCGCGGGAGTGCAAATCGGCCGCAACGCAGTGATCCATCCGCAGGTCACGATCTATCCCAAGGTGCTTATCGGCGATGACTTTCTCTGCCATAGCCAGGTCTCGATTCGCGAGCGCGTAGAGATCGGCAACCGCGTCACCATTCATAACGGGGCGGTGATCGGCTCTGAAGGCTTCGGCTTTGTCGAACAAGATGGCGCACTGGTAAAAATTCCCCAGGTCGGAAAGGTGATCATCGAGGACGAAGTCGAGATCGGCGCCAATGCAACCATCGACCGCGCCACCCTGGGAGCAACAATCATCCGCCGCGCGGCAAAGCTCGACAACCTGGTTCATATCGGCCACAACTGCGAGGTCGGCGACCATTCGCGCTTCGCCGCCCAAGCCGGCTTGGCCGGTTCGGTGAAGGTTGGGCGCTGGTGTGAATTTGGCGGCCAGACCGGTTGCGCCGACCACCTCACCGTCGGCGACCGAGTGCGCGTCGCGGCACAATCGGGCATCCCCAACGACGTTGCCGACGGCGCCGTGGTGGCCGGCTATCCGGCCGTCGATATACGCCGATGGCGCCGCGTGGTTGCCGCGCTGCCGCGTTTGCCCGAGCTGTTTCGCCGCCTGCGAGCGCTCGAGGAGCGTGCGGGGATCGTCCCACGCACGCGCGCCTGCTAAATCGTGTCTTCCTCAGCGATGGTGAGCAAGTCGCTCCCGCTACGGTGGGCAGGGGCCGCGCTTGGGTTGGCTGCGATGCTTCTGGCGTGCCATAAAAAGCCCATCGCCGGCGAGCAGGTAGCCGCGCGTATACGCCCATTCAGCTTTCAGGTCGAGAGCGGCAAGGGCGTTTTTCAAATCGAAGGGTACATAGCGCTGGTTGGGCCGGCCGGTAAGCAGCCCGCGGTGCTGATCGTCAACCCGCGGGCAGGCAACGCCCGCCGGTGCATCGATTCATCGCACTGGCTTAACGCCCTCGGCCTCCAGGTCGCCTGCATCAGCATGCCTGGTTCGGGCGCATCTTCCGGACCGGGGCGATTTATCGGTCCCCAGGCGGTCGTTGCCGTGCAGCGGGCGCTTAAGCTGCTCGCCCACCGGCCCGACGTTGACGCCAACCGGCTAGGCGTGTGGGGCAGCTTCGACGGCGCGATGGCGGTGGGTTTGGCAATGGATTCGGATCTCCACGCCCGCGCGGTGATTCTGGAGTCGGGGACCTATGATATGGTTAAACTTTGGTCCAGCGCCTCATTGCTCGCCAAGCTCAAAATTTTGCACCAGGTGTGGCCCAGTCACCGCGCGCTCGACGAGCGCAGCGTATTGCCTCACTTACCCCCGCATCTTGACCTAAGCGTGCTCATTTTGCACGGCGAGCACGACGACAAAAGCCCGCCCGCGCAGGCCAGACTCCTCGAACAACAGCTCAAAGAGCGCGGCGCTTACGTTGAAGCGTACTACTTTGCGGACGGCGGGCATGACCTAGGCCGCCGCGTAGACGGGCCAGTAGAGGAGTTTTTGCGCCAGCGCCTGATTGCGGAAAAATAGCACGCCCCCCTTGCGGGGTCTTAGGCCGCGGCCCGCAACTCACCGCCGTCCGCTATAATCGCTGCGTGAAAAGCCGCCAGCTCGGCACCCCGACCGCATGTGGAAGTTCGAAATCGTTGAGCGCCGGCTTAGCCGTCCAGCCGCTGGACTAAGCGTCGCTTATGCCAGCTTCTCAAGCGCCCTTAACACCTCATCAGCGTGTCCCTGAACTTTGACGTGCGGGAAAACCCGACGCACCAGGCCGCGCCGGTCAATTAAGAAGGTCGTGCGTTCGATCCCTTCGAATTCGCGTCCGTAAAGTCTCTTCGTCTTATATACGCCATAGCGTCGTGCGATTTTAGCGCCAGCATCACTGAGTAGCGGAAACGTGAGGCCGTATTTGGCCGCAAATTTTCGGTGCGAAGCAACACTGTCGGCGCTAACCCCAGCTACCACCGCACCGTGGGCGCGAATCGCGTCGTAACGGTCGCGAAACTCGCTGGCCTCGCGGGAGCAGCCCGACGTCATGTCTCGCGGATAAAAGTAAAGTATTAAGTCTCCTTTGTGCAGCAAACTTTCCAGGCTGACCAGAGCACCGGTGCTATCCGGCAGCTCAAAATTAGGCGCTGGCTTGCCCAATAAGTCGTGGGGCGCGTCAGTTTGGCGCCGCTGCTTCGATTTATTGTTTGTACCGATGGCGATGGCCTCGCTTATATCCGGTGGCGGGCGTGCATGGATAGTCGCGCCCGCCGATATACAGCCCGAAATTTTGGGCAACGGCCGCGAGGCGAAGACGCTTATGTTTTTTGGCAGCCGCCCAGGTTGGTCTCACACGCCAGCGACCTTTTTCTTGCCGTAGCCAGAACGGCGGCTTCTTTAGCCAAGCGGCCTATCAAAAGAGCAACCCATACACACATTATTAGCATAACACCTTACAGCCATATTCGTCTCTCGCGATAGCGCAATTGGTGGAGCGGAGTTACCTTATCTCGCCTTGGCTCGTCTGCGGCTTGAAAAAGCGGCAGAGGTGACAAAAGATTAGCCGTGCCTCGTTGACCCTGCTGAAGCTAGCGTCTAGACTTAAGCGGGTTTGTTGTTTCCCCAGCCATTTTTTTGCGATTTGCGATGGCGGCCTACGCGGATTTGACGATATCGGCGCTTCAGGACGTTTTCGACGACTACGGCCTTGGTCGCGCCGGAAGAATCGAAGGGCTCGCTAGCGGGAACGGCGAGGCGGAGTTCCGTTGCGTATTCGAAACCAGTAAGGGCAAATACTTGCTGCGCGTCGCTCAAGCTGCGCGAGAACATGACATAAGACGTGAGATCGAGCTTCTTGGGTTTTTGTCTAAGCATTCTTTTCCCTGCCTTTGGCCGCTTCAGGACAGGAACGGGCGCTACTATCGGGAGTATCAGCGCCGCTACCTTTCGATTTACCGTTGGAGTCCGGGGCAAACGTTAAGCGCTGCCTGCCTTAACGCAGCTCAGTTAGAGAGTGCTGGCCGCGTGTTGGCCA
>Ga0080006_1185720_pt1 | contig 16595 bp, 18 predicted proteins | sample RS3BMetagenome_FD_69209 | JGI IMG/M metagenome (GOLD analysis project Ga0080006, IMG submission 69209) | Ferric oxide microbial mat and aquatic microbial communities from Rainbow Spring, Yellowstone National Park, USA - RS3B (SPADES... ... | reverse complement strand
TCTCACCAGTATAGTAGACCTCGCCCACCCTACCCCTAATATAGTTTATACCATATTTCTCCATGCTGTCCCAGTAGAGCTTCTCCCATAGACCCCAAGTGCGGATATCCATGTATATCATATATATCTGCGAGTCGGGGAGAAGCCTCCTCAACTCGATTGCCTGCTTTATACTCACACCACAGCAAACAGTGCAACACCAGGGATTAGTGGACCTATCACGTGAGCCCACGCAGAACACGAAGCCAATCCTCCTCGGCGTGGAGCCGTCGTGACGCACAATCTTACCAGAGCGCAGCATTCCTTCAAGCTCGTTTATACCTATAACATCGGGCGCCCGCCCATACGCATATCTTGGGTCAACCCTCGCATCGAAGTGCTCGAATCCCGTTGCAACAATGATCGCGCCCACCCGATGAGTTGAAGAGGAGCCATCGGCTCCTTTAACCTCCACGCTGAACTCCCCAGGTGAGCCACTGAAGGAGGAGGCAACGCTGCTAGTATAAACCTTTATACGCTGATTCGACTTGCACGCATCTATTAGTGGACTCATAACCTCCTCCGTCGGCCTCATGTCGGGTGCTAAGGTGTGATACTTCCAGCGTATAGGTGCGCCCCCAAGCTCTGCTCTACGCTCAACAAGCACAACGTTGAAGCCCATCTCAGCAAGGTCCACAGCGGCTCTAAGCCCTGCTGGACCGCCTCCAACGATTAGTACGCTATCCTCGGATGACATGGGTAAACCACCAAAGAACCACTAATTCACGTTTTAACGCGTGGAGCAAGTTTCCTAGGAGGTGAGCGTATGAATTCCGGTCTGCCACCCTTCTTGATACCCTCTAGATAGCTTTTGTATTCCGATTGAGCCTTCTCCCAGTCTATACCCATCTTTGTGAGAAGCGGCCTCCAATCTGCTAAGTGCCACTGTAGCTGGCACACTATGAAGGGGTGGGCTCCCATTGTGAGCGCAGCGAACTGGGAATCAGAAATCACGGGGACACTCTCCTTGTAGCCGTGGGCGTGGAAAACGAACTGGCTCTTATCAAACGTGGTAACACACCCAGTGTCATGCACTAGTAGGACGTCCGCTTTAGCCTCCCTCACGACAGGCTGGATTTTCCTAAAGTAGGCGAATGACCTACTCACCTCCCTCTCGGTCAATATGTGTCTGAAGCCGAAGCCGCAACAATCATACCATGTACTGTAGTCAGCCACCTTAGCGCCGAGGGCGAGCGCCACACTCGTGGTGGGTGCGGGTTTAACTCCACCCATCACAGAGTCATCATAGGTGTAGTCCTCAGCCATGAGTTTATAGGTGTGGCAGGCTGCGTGAACGGCCGCGGTGATACCGGACACATCATACTTCCTCTTCTCAGCGATCCTAGAGCGCATCACGTGGAGCCACTCACTGTAGTGTACTAGCTCCTCGGGTATGACTAGGTCACGGTCGACCTTTTTGAGAATATTCCTCACCCTCTCCCTTATGTCCCGACTCATCACCACGAGGAACCTGCATTCCTTATAGTCACCGTAACTCGTGCCGCAGTGGATAAGTGGGTACGCGTTCTTTTCATACGCAACATGCATGTTTCGTAGGAAAACAGAGGAGAGAGCAACCGTGTTCGATGTACCAGAACCATAATAGTTCCAAGCCGTGCACGAAGTCTGATTAGTGTCATCTATGAAGGGAATGCCTAGCTCACGCATAATCCAGAAGAGTGATGTTACGTAGCCAGGGATATGCCCGCACTGCCCACACGACTTGTGCTGCCAGGTGTCAACCGTGGGAACCTTCTTCGTTCTCCCGCTGAGTGTTCGCACACTCACGGGTTCATAGTCTTCTTCGACGTGATGAACCATTATCTCACCCGACGCCTCCAGCTCCCTCATCTTCTCAAGCATTCTTAGGTAATCCTCCACTGTACCCAGCGCGAGCTTAGCTCTCCTCTCCGCTACAAGCTTCTCGAAATACTTAGCATCCTCCTCTTTGAGCTCAATCTCCTCTCCACCACCCGAATCAATGATGGTGTTAGCCATTCTTCTCAGACTCCTCCAATTCCTTACCGGCTTCCTCAACCATGTCGACCACATCCTTCGAACTATTCCTCACAGAGTCAAGAACCCCCGACTCCCTCTCAATAATGAATAGTTCAAGCATCGTGCGCTTGGGAACCCTCCAACCCTTATCCATTACACCCCACATACTCTCAACGGGGACACCCTGCCTCTCGGTTCTAATGTTCTTCGCCAACTCAGCCTTATGCGGACCCCAGTCACGGAAGGGTGCGAACAGCATGTGCATATCGGGGGTTATCTGGGTGCCAGTGGCCATCACCTTAAAGAGAGTCTTACTGTAGGGTTCAAGTGTTCTCTTAGCGGACTCCAAACCATTCCTCACAGCGGCCTCCTTAAGGAGGGCGACTAGGCCACCGGGGTTATTGTGTGCGGGGCACACCTCCCAGCACGAGTAACACTGATAGCAAGCCCAGAGATACTCATCCATCATCTGATAAAGAAGCTCTGGTTCATCCTTGGCGTGCATAACCTTCTGGACAACAATCCTCGGCTCAAAATCAACGAACCTAAAGGCTGGGCACATCGACGTGCAGTTACCACAGTTGATACACGCATGGTAGAACTCTTGAAACCTAACATCGGAGCGTAGCTCATCCACGATCCTACGCATGAGCTGCGGTTCCCCACGCCTAGCGTTCTCAGCCTCCCACTGAAGACCGGGGAGGCCCCCATAGTGCCAGCCATCCGTGTTAAGCCTCGCAGCAAGCTTCCGAGCGTATTTAGCGTCCATCTAACACCACGCCACCCACCCACATATCCAGGGGTTAACACGTATTGGGTAAATCAATTCCTAGGTTTATATTGTAAGCCAATATAAAAAGATATCGACACCAACAATTATACCTTTCTTTACAAGAAGAATATTTTACATAAACACTATTGGATAATGATATTAGCACTAAATTTATATCATTGACCTCGATATTAACACGTGGATAAACTATGAAACCGAAACAAGTGGGCGTAACTCGTTTTCAATGTCAGGTAGAGCTGCGGGATGGGTTTTCATTTAAAAGGTGGCATACGGTACGCAGTGTTTGTAGGTGAGAAGATTGGAGGCTAAGAAGAGATTTCTGTTCGTGGTCAGCACTGGCGTCAACGAACCAAAGAAGGCTTTCACACCATTCTACTACGCGGCGGCAGCTGCTTCTATGGGTTATGATACACATATGTTCTTCTTAGCGGAGGGACCCTCACTGCTTAAGGGGGATGCGCCCGACAGGGTTCGCACCACCGAGGAGGGTGAACCGCTACGTAAGGTGATCGAGCTGGCTCTCCGAAACAATGTGAAGATGATGTGCTGCAGCACGTCGGCTAAGGTGATATGGAAGATGGGTGACGGCGACCTGCCCAAGGGGGTTGACTACGCAGGCGCGGTCACCCTGATTGAAATGGCCTCGGACCCCAACACCGTAGTCTTCTACTTCTAGCTAAGGGGCGTGTTGAGTCATGAGCTCATCTTACAAGGGGTGCGTCTTCCCCGAGGGTCTGCTTTACGACCTCGAATACCATGTTTGGGTCAAGTTCGAGGGTGAAGTGGCCGTGGTTGGAGCCACCGCCCCGGGGCAGGCTTACGCTGGGGAGATAATATTCATTAAAATAAAAGATAAGGGAACCACGCTTGAGCGTGGCGCGATCGCCGCCACAGTGGAGAGCGCCAAGTACATGGGCCCAATGCGCACACCCCTAAGCGGCACAATAACGGAGGTGAACGAGGAAGTCAAAAATCAGCCCTCCCTAGTGAACCAGGCACCATACGATAACTGGGTGTTCAAGATTAGCCCCACTAAGCTTGACTCCGAGAGAGGATTGCTACTTGACACTCGAAGTGCATCGGAGAAGTACAGGAGTATAATAGATGAATGGGGTATTCAATGCGGTTAAGAGTGTTGACCCATAGTGGTTGACACCCTTCTGCGAGATGATGCGAGAGAGCTTAGAGTTATTGTATCAGAGTCCACGGACCCAGCCGCAAACCTCTCCCTCGAAGCAGGATTATTCGAGCGTGTTGAGCGTGGTGAAAGCTCGGATTCACTGTTATTCTATGTGAACTCCACCTGCCTTGTAAGAGGCAGGACACGGTCTCCTTTGTATGGTTGGTACAATGAGGAGCTCGCTCAAAGGCTTGGGATAAGGGTTTACAGCCGGATCACTGGTGGAGGCGTCGTCTACCACGACCTAGGAAACCTTAACTGGAGCTTCATACTAAGAGTGAAGGAGGGTTTCCTATCCCCAATGAAGGTGTTCGAGGAGGGCTCCAAGTACATTGTCAAATCACTCAACACGCTTGGCCTAGAAGCACACTATTCACCCCCCAACAGAATCGACATAGCGAACTCTAAGATTTCAGGTATGGCAGCATACTCAAGCGTCAAAACACTGCTAGTACATGGAACACTCCTTATAAACACGGACCTAAACCTTTTAAACCGTCTGTGCACTCCACCCCCCGGCTGCCCAAAGGTGACAAACATCAGGGAGTACGCGCCAATTCAAATCGAAGACGCGATCAACTGCATCATTAATACACTACTAAAAGCCGGATTCAAACCCAGATTTGCCGAGGAGAAAGTCACAGATACGGCAAAAAACAATAGTGTACTGTAAGGTGGATGAGCTTACTAAATTTGTAGAGCCGATTGGTTTATATAGTTTTCAATGTCATTTATTATTTGGTTATGACGGATTCAACAACGCCTAAGGTGAGAAAGGTTCTGGATGCGCGCGGACTTATGTGTCCGATGCCAGTGGTGAAAACCGGTCAGGCCATTAAGGAGATCAGCGTAGGAGAGGTGCTAGAGGTTCTAGCTACCGACCCGGCTTCGAAGCCAGACATTACGGCTTGGGCCAAGATGACGGGCAACGAGATTCTCAAGATAGAAGAACAAACGGGGAATCCATCAGAGTACAGGTTCCTTATAAGACGGTTAAAGTGATTGCCGTAAATAGACCGAAAACTCCATAACCTAATACCCTAAATCTTTTTCTAATAGCAAAAATAACACAGGGAAAATAGAAACCACGCATCTTTAACCAATCATATTAAAAATATCTGACTACTAACCACGCCGATGACGCTTATATAACATGGGCTCAAAAAGGAGAGGGAGAAGTATTGATTTTGCAAAGCTAGGTATACTTAAATAGGTGGCAAACATGTTTTAGTAATGGAAAGAGATTCCGAAAGGATAATCGGAGTTATCATGTACTCTGCTATATCTCCCGATTATACATTGAGGACTATAGTTTTCACTGATAAGAGGCTGTTAGAAATACCGTTGTCTAAAATGAGTGAACTCATAACCAAGACGAATGAGCTACCTTCAGTTATCGCGTCTTTGTTCGAAGCTATTAACCCAGCTATTTTCAGCGGTCTTGGAAACCTTGTGGGATTAAAATTATGGAAGGATTTGAAAAAGAAAACTCAAGATAAACAGGTAGTTTTCGACTTGGAGGGTGATGTTCCTTCAGAACTGGTCAAGAATGCCGTTAGAGAATTAGAGTACGAGAAAATAAAATGGGTAAAACTTAAAAAAGTTAGCATGAGCAGCGACGCGTATGTTGGAATTGGAGCTGGATTCTGACATTCTACCAATATAGTTTTCGATGGGAGAGCAATAGGAGAAGTGGAGGCATTTCTATTAAAGACGCCTTTATCAGTCAAGCTTAAAAATTAATTGAATAAGATATCAAACACCGATGTTTTTCAAATAAGCATGCGTGAAACTAGCAGATAATTGAGTATTTTCCCTACGAATACTCTAGGCAGCAAGGGAAGAGATATTTTGGACACTGATAATATATGATTGATTATGGTTATATCCCTGCGGAGTTGTTCCAAACCGGTTTTAGGGTCTAAACCTAGTATTAAAATATGCGGGGTATGCTTAGATTGAGGTCATAGCTCCGAGGTCAACTATATAGAGATCCTAAAACTCAACCCTACGATGGGATTCTGATAGAATAAATAGAGAGACTTTAAAGACTGGTTGCGCAAGCAAGGACGGATCAAATAAAGTCGTGCGCGTTGAATACCGCCATGGGGACACTAAAACCCAACTCAGAATAGCATGTAAACTATACAACACACTTTAAGGTTCAAATAATTGGTAAAGGCGACACACTCAAAGTAGAAATGAGTTAAGACAGCTATTAGACTTAAATAAACAGAATCATCAGCCACAATCACCGTACTTTGAGTAGCCTGACAGGTTGTTGTGAGGTTCTACTAGGCTGTAGGAGTGCTTAAGGGATGTGCGAATACCTCAAGAAAACGCAACGAGAGCACTACCATTTTTCAGCTTACCATCATCGTAGCTTGAGCCCTTCTGATGTAAGATGGGGGAGTTATGATATAAAATAGAATAGGTTGAATTCGCCCTAAGTAAAACAGGTTTCTTTATCTTGATCCCCCTCCCGAGACCACATCACTTAACTGGTATCCTAGGTTTACCTAGAACTTCACCCTTAGCCAAATCGGTGTCTTCTTGGCCACGGTAGCTAGAATACTGGTCCCGCAACAGAAACCTCAGCGGTTACGAAACAGGCTGTTAGTGTGGGTTTGAGTCAACGAGTCTAGCAACACTATCTGGGAACTGCTAGTTAGGGAACCCGGGTTGCCTGAAATTACTAGAACAAATTAGGATGCTCGGTAATGGGTTTCAAGAAGTGATTTTCTTACCGGAGTTGCTTTAAAAATAATGATACTGTTAAGGTAATACCCTGAGAATTCAGATGAAATCTTTTATCAAACTCAGATTATCACCCATGCAGGTATAGAACCCACTATTCGCAAGTCTTACACGTCAAGTTAAAAAAGAAAGGGCTAACCCCCACGGGAAGGCCTGGCTTCTATCTCGTACGTTCCTGAGATATGTAGCTTTTATGGGGGTTCAATGTGGGGCTAAAATGATTCTATCCCCTTCCCGTGCACAGCCCATCCCATAAGCGTATTCTTCGCGGTGAAATTAGTTGCAACTGACTTCGAAGGAATTCATGTTCTATTCTTCCTCCTATGGTCGCACACCTAGTCACATAAACGGTAGCCTACTGCCTCCATGGCTTTGGGCGTGCATCACCCTTTTACGCGTATCCCTGCGTACAGTGGAGGTATCGCCATATACATACTCCAGCCTCACGGGGACTGGCGATGAACGGCAATGTTAGGTGTTGATGTTGGAAGCCAGCTCTAGATTAGTGGAGAGGCTCACAATGAGTAAATATGTTTTTATAGAGCTGGACAATATAATCTAATGATGACTATGGAAACGACGCGTAGTGAGGTACGTAAGAAGAACAAGCTGGTTTTAGTTGTAAGTAGAGGAACGCTCGACGGCGCCTATCCTGCCTTCATACTCGCCACAACAGCGGCTGCCCAAGGCATGGATGTGTACATGTACTTTACTTTCGGCGGAATGAAGCTGCTCACAAAAGGTCAGCTAGAGAACCTTTCAACCTCAAAAGACCTAGGTCTCACCACAGAGCAACTGAAGGAGCTTGTAGCAAGGGGTGGAATGCCCACAATCGATCAAATGCTAAAAATGGCCGCAGAAGCGGGTGTACACATCAACGCTTGCTCTCCAACTATGAAGCTTTTCGGTACAACTAAAGAAAACCTAGTGCTCCCAGAAGCCGACGTGGTTGGCGCCTCAACGTTTCTAGAGTGGGCTTCGGATCCGGACGCCATAACACTCTTCATATAATGTAAGGTCAGAGGTATAATCACATAGAGTTTTTTATCGTTTTCCTCTTTATTGAACAATGAAATATGAAGCAGTATTTCTACTCCTCTTTTGCGGAACCATTCTTATTGAACTCGGAACCAATCACTTTAAGCATCTCAAGTAGAACTCCAAAGCCCTTTCTTATGTCGGGGTCCGACGGTGAAAGTATGGACATACCGCTTCGCGGCTTGGCGTTTTCAAGTTGCTCTACTAGCCCCTCCTTACTTAGGGCTTGAATCATCAAGGGTAGGGGTGACCTTGATGCCCTCTCGACGTATGGGGATAGTGTTCTCCAAATGTTTAGCGCATCAGCCACCGTGTTTGCGAGGTTGACCATCGCCTCATCGTTGAGCGAGTCCTTAAGCGACTTGACAGCGTAGCCCACGTCTTCTATGGCGGCCAACACTCCCTCCCTCTCCATTCTCACAACCCTGTTTAGGGCTGACGTTAGTTCGATGCTTGCCAGTAGCGGTGAGAGGGTTCGCCACATTGTAGCTGCCTCACTCAGGGTCGAGGCGAGATTTGTTACCGCCTCCTCGTTTAACGCATCCATCGAAGCCTTTAGTGCATAGGCTGCTTGACTCATGGATTCGAAAACACCGTCCTTCTGCATTTGGCTTATTTTTGCGAGAAGCTGACCTAACTGCTCACCGTTTTCGCTCAGTGCTGCTAGAACCCTTTCACTAGAGTTGTGTGATAGTGTGGAAACAAGCTCCAATGCTTTAGCAGCCATAGTTGCAATCGACTGCACGGCTTCATCATTCAACGAGTCCTTCATGCTCTTAGCGGCTGAGAGAATCATGCCCAATGATTCCAGCTGGCCGTCAGAGGCGAGTGGCTCAAGCCGTTTTATCAGTTCGTTTAGCTTTGGAAGTGCAGATATGAATGTTCTAAGCTGTTCGGCCTCGTCTTTACTCAAGGTTATCGTAATGGGCTGCTGCGGGCTGCTCGCTTCAGACAATTCACCACACCTCAATCATCTTGGACGACTCATTGCCAACTATGAAGGATGTTAGACCCCCTATTGCATCGACAAGCTCCGAGTAGTTTTCCTTTTTAAGGCCGAATAGCTGTGAAGCCATACTGCACGCGATGATTTTGACTTTTCCAAGTGACTTAGCCTTCTTAAAGTATTCTAGGTAGCGTCCCCCATTCTCGGTGAGCTCTATCCTCTTAGCGGACTCGGTGTTGGAAACAAGTTTTGGAGGCACTGTGAAGGCGTTCACACCATCCATGGTAGCGAAAACCTCCACCTCTTCACCCATACTCGAGGACACCAGAGCAATCATTGAGGCGAACTCTACCTTTTCAAGGCTGTTTGAACCAAGTATCAACGCATACTTCAAAGAGACCACCACTATATCAATGTACGCGCATGAATACTCCAATACAGCTTGTTATAGGCCAGCTTCCCCCACCAGTGAATCTGCGAGGGTGTTGGGGGAGTCGGAGGATTATTATAGTCAAATTTGATATATGTAGCCTGATCCATACCAGTGGCTATATAGCAGAAAACGCTCCCCGGATAAGTCTTCTTAGACCCATCACCCTTAATATCCACCGCCACATTGTGTGAAACAGTGTACGACTCGTAGTCAGCGGTCGAACCAGCCTTAGATATAGGTATATCCGTCGTGTCACCCATAACATACACATCATCGTGATCTTTCAACCTTAACGTGTACTTATCGGTGGGCACCCAGTTTCGCCTATCACCCAGACCCGAGTCAGCTATCACCTGGGCCCCCTTGTGTGGGGGTATGGCCACTAGCATGTCGTACCTGAGCTCCTCTCCTTCCTTTGATACGATCTTCTTATTCGCAGCATCCACGCTTGCCAATGTGAACTGCGAATGGATGTTTATACCCCTAGACTCGAAGAGGCCCAACATCATTTTATTCACGTTCGGTATACCGAACACTCCTTGAATTGGATAACAGTAGTGGATGTTGACTTTATCCCTGATCCCCTTCTTCCTGAAGTAGTCATCGAGCATCAATGTAATCTCCAGCGGTGCAACGGGGCACTTGTGTGGTAGCAGCGCTACATCTACAACTATGTCTCCACCAGTGAATGATTGGACTGCTCTCAACATCTTCCGCGCACCATCCAAGCTAAAGAACGTCTCGGCTCCCTGCGAGAAACCCGGCACTTCATCCATCTGGATATGTGACCCAGTTGCTAGAACTAGCACGTCATACCTGTGGATGACCCCATCAGCCGTAATGAGTTGCCTGTCCCCCACATTGATCTTCGTGATTGTGCCTTTGTCACCAGTGTAGAGTTTGACCCTCCGATCAAGAACTTCCCGCTCGGGTAGACTGGTTTCTTTTGGCTCCATAACACCCATCGAGACAAGTAGGAAGCCGGGCTGATAGTAATGGTGCTCGCTCCTGTCAAACACGGATACCGTCACTTCACCTCTACTTATCTCTTCCCCAAGTTTCTGGGCTATCCTATTCGCAACAATTGTGCCCCCGATACCCCCACCAGCTACTAGAACGTTCTTCACTTTACTTCACCTTCTCAACTATTATCCGGAATTTACCCTGCTCCTCCTTGTCCACCACAACCCTGTTACCTGTTTTAGCAGCCCACACACGCACATCATCCCTCGTAGCTGGGTCACCCACGATGATTTCGACGCACTCACCTGGTAACGCGTCGTTCATAGCACCACTCAGTTCGCCAATAGGCCCAGAGCAACTAGATGAGGTGGCGTCTATCGATTTATAAACCTTCAAACTGGACATTCAAATCATACCCAACTATATAAGCTACGGCTTATATATAATCTTTTTTTGATAGTGCTTGCCAAATTACTAAGACAAAATAAAAAGAATCGACCTCGCTTTAGGTTAACTTCTAAAGTTAATGAGCACTTTACCCAGTATAACTATTGATTTAAGTCTCCATGCCACCCAAACAATGTTGGATGATAAATATATCGATAGTCTCTAGAAGACCTGTAACCAGTGATGATTAAGGCTCTCTAATAATTACGTACGGACACGCAATCTGGACTTCAGCCAGACTTTAATGTGCACCGCTTTTGGTCGAATGGTAACATTTTTACGTGCGCCCGAAATAAAAATACTTGTTGGTGGAAGTTGAGCATCAAGCCGCGTGTGCCATGGTGGCATGCGCTTATCACCATGGGGTTGGGCGTAGCGTTCTCCTATGCTGCGTATTTCGATGGCCCAGACACTGGGTTTAACGCTTGGGAGGGGTTGGGTTCAATTATTTTCTGGTACAGCGTGGTCTACCTCCTCTTAAGGCTCCCGCTTAGAAACGCGCTAACTATGTTCCTAAAACACATAAGAAGCTGGGTAGGGATCACAGCGGCATCACTCTACGTTGCCTTCCACCTCCTGCTCTACGGGTTCATCCTCGAAGCCATTTTCGTGCACCTCTATGCACCAAGCTTCGGCGGCGTGCCAGCGGCGATTTGGGTCAACACCAACCTAGTGCTCCCACCAACCCCGCTAAACGCGTTGTTGGGTCTAAGCTATAATCCCTCTATCACGCTTAGTGTCCCACCCATCTTTGGGTCAGTGTTCAGCCTCTACAGTATCAGTGCAGCGCTCATAATCGCGGTGCTGGTGGTGGCCAACGTGGGCTTAATAAGGGAGATGGGCTCGTGCCCTTTGGGTTTAAAGTCAAGGGTATACGTCGGCCTCCCAGCGCTGGGAGTCGCCCTAGGCGCATCATGCTGTATATCTCCACCCATACTGTTAGCTCTCGTTGCACCAGTAACGGCGGTTGTAACATACTCTCTACCAGCATACTATGCGACGTATTTCACGTTTCCACCCCTCGCGATGCTCGCACTCTACTTGAACATGCGTTCAACCCTAAAGATACATAGGAAAATCAGACGTGAAGCACTCACACAATAGACCAACCAATTGCCAAATGAAATATTTGCTACTGAATGATTTCTTTAGTGTGCGGGGCCTTGGGTTATGGGTGACGGCTTTTCCCAGTCACCCAGTCATCGGCTTGATACCTCGGGGAGGACGATTGCGGTGTTTCGTTATTGATAGAATGACTTAGTGGTGTGTGGGGGTATTGGCGGGGGGTTGTTTTCTTTGGGATTACTTCATAGTCCACCTTAAATATTACTTATGTCATGGCTAATATATGGCTGGTTTGGTCGAAGTCTTCATCTTCTCGGCTGTAATGGGATTATCTATCTACTTATCACTACCACTTGTGATGAGTAAAACCATTCGAAGAAATAGAACTATTTTGCTGAACGCTGTAGCCGTGGGCATACTGGTTTTCCTGATTGGGGATGTTTTCTCAGATGTATCATCCAATCTATATAACGGCTCACTTTACGGCTATGGCACCTCACCCAGCCTTGACCTCACATTCACGGCCTCCCTAGTCTTGGGCTTCCTACTACTCTTAATGCTTGGAGAGAGAAGCAGAGGTGGATTGAGCCCCACAAAACTATCACTTCTCATAGCTTTAGGGATAGGCTTCCAGAACCTCACTGAAGGCCTAGTATTCGGCTCACTAGGCTCACTAATAGGCGTAACGGGTATCACACTTGTGGTACTACTCGGGTTCACACTTCAAAACGCCACTGAAGGCTTCCCCATAGCTTCACCCTTCATAGCAAAAGCGGATCAGAAGTCGCTCACACTCGTGGTACCACTACTACTCGTAGGAGGTCTTCCCACAATCCTCGGAGCGGTTATAGGATACTATTACAACTCCACAGCCTTCGACACATTCTTCGACGGCCTAGCTATAGGCGGAATACTATACGTCATCCTCCCAATCTTCAAGACACTCTTCAGAGAAACGAGCACGAACAGAACAATCTACTTAGGAATATTCCTCGGCTTCATAGTGGGATTCGCTGTAAACCTACTCTAATATTAATAACTCAAAGCCGCGCTCATCCGCAGGCATCTTGCTTGTAACCCTATCTTAGCTCCCTTCTTATGTAAACCACCCAAGCGGCTAAACCGCTTAAGACCAAGTAGCCAACCATTATTAAGACACCTTCGAGTACTCCTGGTGAATAAACGTAAACTGTTCGGCTTCCAAGCTTCTCGGTTACTAGGTGGGGTGGGTATGTTTGGCCCGCAAGGTTGGTTATCACGTTGGAGGCATAGGTTATAAGGAACCATGGTTCCACTCTGCTTAGGAACTCAACAATTGAACTCACGATGGGCATGGCCACTATGAGTATAAGTATTGCTGTGACAATCGATAGTGCTGGGCTCTTTGAGAGTGAGCTGAACATCATTACAAACGCTGTGATCGAGGCAGCGTATAGTAGACCTATAAGTGTGATCTCAATTATGTTTGGAACCACAGTGTGATACATATATTCGCTGAATCCCACGCCTATGGCCACGATCACCACCAGCACTATCAAAGCAGCCGTGAAGGCTGAGAGGAATCTTGCAAGCATTATCTCAGACCTCCTCACGGGCTGAGTTAATGTAAAGTAACCTTCACGTGAAAAGTCACGCGATATCGCGTCACCAGCAAGAACAGCGCAAACCAAGAGCACATACAGTGAGAACTGGGCTAGAGCCTGCTGTGTGAAAGAGTACACATCGGCTGGTTTAGGGATAACGCCAGAAATTATTAGAGCTGGTTCAAGGGCGCTCAACAACGATAAAACTGGGAGTATTACTTGGAATCTCCTTGTACGCGTGTAGAACTTTAGGTTCTCAGTGTATAGCACCCCGAATACCATCAGCCAATCACCTTTCTGTACGCTTCCTCAAGGCCCAGCTCTGCATCAGAAAAGCTACGTAAGCCCAGAGGGTACAGGCTGTCCAATATTTTTCTACGCTGTTCATTCGAGCCATCATAGTGGATAACGATTGTGCGCTCGCCCTCAAACACGAAATTAGTGTTCAGAACACCTTCAAGCCTCTCTGGTTTCGAGTAGAATTCCACCCTAAGCGCCTTAGAAGTAAACTTTTTAGAGACATCCTCGACGCTACCCTGCTCAACCAACCTACCATTATATATGAAGTAGAGGTAGTCGCACACTATGCTAACCTCGTAGAGCAGGTGGGATGAGAGAAGAACCACGCGCTCCCGTTTTAAATCCTTGATCAAGTCCCTGAGTATCTGTGCCTCCTTAGGGTCCAAGCCACTGCTTGGTTCATCAAGAATAAGTATCTCCGTATCTTGGGCCACAAGTGCGGCTAGGAAAACCCTCCTCCTCTGACCCTTCGAAAGATTCGAACATCTCTTCCCAAGCTCTGGTAGATCAAGCCTGTTCTTCAAGTACTCAATATCCGGTTTTGATACGCCCCGTATTCTTGCGGCATACTCTATAAACTCCCTTACGCTTAGATATCCATAGGGCTCAGGGTCCTCTACTAGTGAACCAACACTTCTAAGCGCGCGCACAGGTTCACGCTGAACATTAACATTGTTTATATACGCATGACCAGCAGTGGGTCTAAGAAGGTTAGTGAATATTTTCATGGTCGTGGTCTTACCCGCGCCATTTGGGCCAAGATACCCGTAACAACCCTTTCTTTCAATCCTGAAACTCACGTTATCCAACGCAACCGTTTTGCCAAACCTCTTAGTCAAACCCTCTGCTAAAAGCTCCACAAGGAATAGGTGTGTATACCTAATTTGAGCCCAACTCAACGTTCACGCAAAGCCAAACTAGATGTGGCAGAAAGGTGCCCGGATAGCAATTTTCCACGCCTGGCCGCCACGCTCGCCATTTCCGAACACGGGTGACACCTACAACCGATGTAATGTCTTTCCACATGAGCTATCACTCTTGGTGGAACCTAGACAAGCTTTGAAACAGAGACTGTGGTTTGGATTCCCCTTAACACAGAACACCCAACTTATGAGAAAACCTAGGCCAACAATTCGTGGCGTAAAGCCTCAAAGGGTCTAAGCCACCCACCATACTTGTGAAAACACAAATACATAATCGTGTGTCCCTAACCAAAAAAGTGAGTAAAGGGTTTACCCTACAGGTCCACATCAGTAGACTGTGATTGTACCCATCATCCACCCTGGGGTTGTCATTGCTGGATAGCCGCATGGGCACATGCACCCCCATGCAAAGTTGCCTGTCTGATTCAGGTAGAGATAGGCTATCTCTGTGAACCCAGCAACAACGGGTATGTTTATGTAACCACCCTTCTGCGTTATAGTAAATGTATGGTCAACCCATCCGACAGGAACGCCTGTAACATTCCTTTCCCATTTCGCGGCAATCTCGGAGGATGCAGCCATAACCAACCCACTTGCTGAAGTACCGTTTATCAGGGTTACAACTCCCCCGACTGTCCCACTCACATTCGCATACTTTGCCTCGAACGGTGTAGTGTTCCCTTGATCATAGGATATGATAATGAGCTCTATCAGCCTATGCGCCGGGAGCCTTATATCAGCTGAGCTGGCCAACCCATCTGGTCCAAGCACAAAGTATCTGGGCTGAGGGGGTACGCCTGGGCCGTAATAGTTGCTTCCTGTTTCGACTAGTGTAAGAACATACAAGCTCTTAACATTCGCAGACGTAGATTGGACCATTGTATAGAAAGATGCTCCTACCACTATGGCTAACAGGGCAATAAGGATAATTGGCTCGGATGCAAGGGCAACCCTTTTGATTCTCATATATAACTTTTTTAGACCAAACATAATAGTTGTCTAATATATTACTGTCGAATACTAAAAGTATATGTGAAGCTTTGTGGTTATCAGTAAATAGATGTGGACAAATCTCACAACTCAGTTTTAAATCGGGTTGCATCGCTGAGACACACGGATTAAGCCTTACCCCTGATATAGAGGAAAATAACGGATATTCGAACCATGTTAACTCAGGGTAGCCCGAGACGATACTACCACTTTTAAGCAGGTCTTGTTCCCCTTTGTAGTAGATTTAAGACCTTCATAACAGTTTTCTTGGTGCTTACACCCTCTAAAGTCTTGGCTGATTTGCGACCATTATATATATTGCTACTGTTATAACTATGATTGCGAAGGCTATACGTAAAGCTCGTCGAGGAACGCTGTGTTCGAGTTTAGTTCCAAGGTAGCCACCGAATGTGCCTCCTACTAGGTATAGTAGGGCTATGGGGTAGTACACTTCGCCTGCAAGTGCATACCTGAACGCTGAAACAACACCGAATGTGCCCACCGAGATTAGGGAAGTGGATATTGCTTCGGTTATCGGTAGCGCCGCTGAAAACATTAGTCCAGGCACTATTAGGAAGCCGCCTCCGATGCCGAAGTAGCCTGAGGCGAGGCCTGTGGCGAAGCCAGTTACCCCAAGTAGCACGCCTCCCTTCTTTTTGTTTTTAACCTGAACCACTCCTTCCCGCTGAGGGTCAGGTTTTTGCGTGTCACGCTCTTTTCCCCTAAGCATGAAAACCGCAACCACTATCATGAGTATTCCGAAGAAGAACAGGAGGGTTCTTCCAGGGGTTATAAGACCGAGCTCCGCTCCCCCTAAGGCACCCACAGCGCCGAATGCTGCGAAGATGAGGCCTGACCTTATTTTAACGGTCCTGTGACGCATGTGCTGGTAAACATTAATATAGGCGTTGAGGCCAACCGCGAGGGCCGTTGTGCCTATTACCAAGTGTGGGTAGCGAGAGTATCCTACAAGGTAGAGAAGGAGGGGTACCGCGAGAATCGAGCCTCCCCCACCTATAAGACCTAAAGAGAAGCCCACTAGGAAACCGGAGAATATTGAGAGGAAAATTTGCAGAAGTGTTATAGGTGGAAGCACTCTTTAGGCCCCCGCTGAAACAGTAAAGGAGGCCGATACGGCCG
>Ga0080006_1184689_pt1 | contig 16601 bp, 12 predicted proteins | sample RS3BMetagenome_FD_69209 | JGI IMG/M metagenome (GOLD analysis project Ga0080006, IMG submission 69209) | Ferric oxide microbial mat and aquatic microbial communities from Rainbow Spring, Yellowstone National Park, USA - RS3B (SPADES... ... | reverse complement strand
GTGCGAGGGGCGCCCAGGCTCTCAACGCCCCGGTGGTCTCGATGGCCGTCACCCCCGACGGGGGTGGCTACTGGCAGGTGGCTGCCGACGGCGGGGTGTTCGCCTTCGGCGATGCCGCCTTCTCCGGGTCGATGGGCGGCAAGGCGCTCAACGCCCCGGTGGTCGCCGTCGTCAGCGACGTGTGAGCCGGCCGGCTCGCCCGGCGCTCTGAGAGTGCGACCCGGAAGCCGCAAGCCGCAGGTGCTGGCGAGGGGTTGGCCCCGCCGGAGCCGGCAGGCCGCCAGGGTCGTGTCGGCCTGCCGTATCGCTGGGAATGCTGTCGGCTGGCGGAAGGAGTGCGCGGCGAGGGCCACCGGAATGACGACGACCGCGTCACCACGATGCCCACGGCAGGGGCCATCAGGGAGCCCATGACCCGCATGAGGGCCGGTGATCTGCAGACACCACCCCTGGGAGGCGCCGGAGAGTCTCAGGCACAGCCGACCCGTGGTCGAGGTCTCGCCAGCTCAGGGCACATCCTCAGCTCGTCGTCGATCCTCACGTACCGTGCGGTCGCGAGGGTGTCCATGTCGGCGTCGACGGTGACCCCCGCGGTCGACCGTTGATCGGCAACGCCGATCGTGAACGCGTTCGTCTCTTCAGTGGTGGACCGTCGAACGACAGCGACCGTTGGGATCATTCGGCCGGTGCCCGGGGAGCTCGGAGCGTGCCCGGAGCATCCGCTGGCGATCTTCAGCGTCGAGGTGGGCAGGCGCAGTGTGGTCGATGAAATCGACGAGCGCGTCGACGAACTGCTCCGGCACCTCGATCTGAGGGAAGTGACCCACGCCGTCGATCACCACCAGTCGGCTCCCAGGGATGGCCTGGTGGGCGGCGTAGGCATGGCTCACGGGAATGATGCGGTCCCGGTCACCCCAGACGATCAGGGTCGGCATCGAAGCTGCCAGGTACAGCCGGTCCATCGCACTCACTGTCTGACCACCGGGATCGATGACGGACTTGATGGTACGGGCGAACGCGCGGCGGTTGTCCGCCTCGGCCAACGAGGCGTAGGCGCTCCACATCTCGGCGATGCGACCCAGATGGTTGCCGTGTCCGTTGACCACCCGGAACAGGCTGTCCCCCCAGTCGCGGACGAACGACGGGAAGAGCACCGGCATCGCGTACTCGCTCGCCGGTAGGGCCATGAGCCGGAGCATCCAGTTGACCTCGCGTCCGAGGCCGCCACTGTCGACCAGAACGAGGCGGTCGCAGCGTTCGGGATAGCAGTAGACGAACTGCAGGGCGACGCCGCCGCCGAAGGACTGGCCGATGACGGTCGCCCGGCCGATGCCGAGGATCTCGAGCAGGTCACGGACCCCACTCGCGAAGGCCCCCAGGGAATAGTCCCCGACGGGCTTGTCGGACTGACCGTGACCGATGAGGTCGGGTGCGATGACCGTGAATCGGTCCGCAAGCCGGGGGATCACGTCCCGCCATGTCCGGGAACTGCCGGCGATGCCGTGGAGGAAGAGAAGGACGGGGCCGTCGCCTTCCCTCCGGTACGCCATGTCGTGACCGTGGATCGAGACGTGGTGGAGCTGGTCTTCCATGCGCCCATCCTCCCTCAACGGTGCTGCGCCGGCAGTGCCGACCGAGGCGGGGATGGCGACACCGTCGCCCCAGTCGCCGCGGTCAACGCTCCGCACGGCACAATGGACCATGCCGATCAGCGCCCCCAGCCGCCGGGACACCGGCCGGGGCACCGGCGTCCGCCGGCTGCGCTCGGGCGTGCTCGGGCTCCTCGTCGTCTTCGTCGCCGGGACCGCCGGCTACATGGGCTTCGGGTTCGGGTTCCTCGACTCCCTCTTCCAGACGGTCATCACGGTCACCACCGTCGGCTTCGGCGAGATCCACAACTTCAGCTCCGGCGAGAAGGTCTTCACCATCGTGCTGATCTTCGCCGGTGTGGGCACGGCGGCGTACACCTTCTCACTGCTGATCGAGAGCTTCGTCGAGGGCTACCTCGCAGACACCATCGGGAGGCGCAGGATGGAACGGAAGCTGGACGCCATGCACGACCATGTGATCCTGTGCGGTTGGGGACGGGTGGGGAGCTCGATCGCCGCCCACCTGCGGGCGTCCCGGTCGGAGGTGGTGGTGGTCGACACCTCGGCCGAGCGGATCGCATCGGTCGACGGGCCGTCGGTGCTCGGCGACGCCACGGACGAGGACGTGCTGCGCTCCGCCGGCATCGACCGGGCCCGGGTGCTCGTCACCGCGCTGAACACCGACGCCGACAACCTCTACGTCACGCTCACCGCCCGCTCGATGTGCCCGTCCCTGTTCATCGTCTCCCGGACCGCCTCGCAGGCCGCCGTGCCCAAGCTGATCCAAGCCGGCGCGGACCGGGTGGTCAACCCGCAGGACGTCGGCGGCGTCCGCATGGCGGCGCTGGCCGTGCAGCCGGACGTCGCCGAGTTCCTCGACGTGGTGATGCACGACGGCAGCCTCGAGTTCCGCCTCGAGCAGATCGACGTGGCGGCTGGCTCAGCGCTGGTCGGCCGGAGCCTGCGTGGGGCGAAGGTGCACGCCCAGACCGGTGCCCTCGTGCTCGCCCTGCGGCATCCCGGCCAGGAGTTCGTCACCAACCCCCCGCCCGAGGTCGAGGTCAGCGCGGGGGACATCCTGGTGGTCATCGGCAACGCCGACCAGATCGCCTCGCTCCGGTCGCTGGCCGCTACGACCGCCGACGCGACGGATGCCTCGGTGACGGACCTGCCCTCCTGAGCATCGGGGCGTCACCGGTGCCGTTCAGGACGGGCGGCGGTCCCCCCATCCGATCAGCTCTTCGAGCTGGGCCGCCACCGCCAGGAGCAGTGGCTCCTCCCACGGTCCGGCGACCAACTGCACGCCCACCGGGAGCCCGGAGGGGGCCACGGCCACCGGGACGCTGATCGCCGGCTGGCCGGTGATGTTGAACAGCGCGGTGAAGGCGGCCATGCCCAGCACCTCCAGCGGGGGAACCTCCGGGGAGGCGTGCACGGCCTCGAGCAGCCCGACCGGTGGCGGCTCGATCGCCATGGTTGGCGACACGTACAGGTCGAACTCCGTCCCGAACCGCCCGACCAGGGTGCGGCTGAGGCGCTCGAGCTCGTTCAGGGAACGGACGAACGTGGCGCTGTCCACCGCCCGGGCCGCGTCGTAGGAGGCGCGGTTGTGGGGCTCGACCCGCTCCCAGTCGATGCCCTCGTACTCCGCCAGGCCGGAGTGGACGACGTTGAGGAACGGCCCGAATCCCTCGGGGTCGAGGAGGTCGGCCTCCAACCGCTCCACCCGGTGCCCCACCGACTCGAGCAGCCTTCCGGTCTCCTCGACCGCGGCGACCACCACGGGGTCGACCGGGATCCCGAGGGAGGACACCGTGTTGAGGACGACCCGGAGCCGCCCCGGGGCGGCCGCCGACCCGGTCACCACCGGGACCGCCGGGGCCGGCCACCAGCCGTTGCGGTCGGGCCCGCTCACCACGTCGAACAGCGCCGCCGCGTCGGCCACCGTCCGGCACAGGGCCCCTTCGACGGCCATGCCCTGCCAGGCGGGGACGGTGGACGGAACCCGGCCCCGGCCCGGCTTCAGGCCGACCAGACCGCAGCACGACGCCGGGATCCGGATGGACCCGCCGCCGTCGTTGCCGTGCGCCGCGGTGAACATCCCTGACGCCACCGCCGCCGCCGCCCCGCCGCTCGAGCCGCCGGGGGTCCGACCGTGGTCCCATGGGTTGCGGGTGGGACCGTAGCGGAGGTTCTCGGTGACGGTGATGGACCCGAACTCGGGCGTGTTGGTCCGGCCGGTGAGGAGGAACCCGGCCCGCCGGAAGGCGGCCACCACCAGTTCGTCGGCGGCACTCACCGCCTCGGGTGCACCGAACGATCCGTAGGTGGCCGGCTGGCCGGCAACCGGGGTCAGGTCCTTGATCGGCAGCGGGACGCCGGCGAAGGGCGGGAGCTCTCCCGTTCCCACGGCGATCCGCTCCCCCAGGGCTCTGGCCTCTTCCCGCACCACCTCGTCGTTGCGCCAGACCAGCGCGTTGAGGGCGGGATCGAGCCGGTCGACGGCGTTGAGGGTCGCCTCCAGCACCTCGAGGGGACTGACCTCCTTGGCACGGATGGCGGCAGCGGTGTCGAGGGCGGAGGAGAAGAGACCGGCGGTCATCCGGCCACCCTACTGTCGCGCCGCGGCGGGCGTCCGGGCGCGATCTCTGGCAGTCTGCTGGCATGGGATTCGACAGGTTCGAGGGACGCGTCGCACTGGTCACCGGGGGGAGCAACGGCATCGGCGCCGGGGTGGGAGAGCGCCTCCGCTCCCGGGGTGCCTCGGTCGTGCTGGCGGACGTCGACGACGCCGCCGGATCGGCGGTGGCCGAACGCATCGGGGCGAGCTTCGTGCACTGCGACGTCCGCGACCTGGGCGACGTGGAGCGTGCCGTAGAAGCCACCGTGGCCAGGCACGGGGGTCTCGACCTCATGTTCTGCAACGCCGGCGTCACCACCGGGTGCGGGCTCGGCGACGACTTCGACCCGGCCTCCTACCGCCGGGCGATGGCCGTCAACCTCGACGGCGTGGTGTTCGGGATCCACGCCGCCCTGCCGGCCCTGCGGGAGCGGGGCGGTGGCCAGATCGTCGCCACTGCGTCGATGGCCGGCATCGTCGCCCCGGCCATGGACGCGGTCTACGTCGCCAACAAGCACGCGGTCGTGGGCCTGGTCCGGTCCCTCGGCGCCGAGTACGCCGGCTCGGGCATCGCGGTCAACGCGCTGTGCCCCTCGTTCGCCGAGACGAACATCATCGAGGGCATCCGGCCGTTCCTCGAGGAGACCCACTTCCCCATCCTCGACGTCGCCGACGTGGTCGACGCCTTCTTCCGGATCGTCGAGGGCGACGGCACCGGGGAGTGCTGGTACGTGATCCCGGGCCGCGAGAGCGAGCCGTTCCGGTTCCGCAACGCCCCGGGGCCCCGCGTCGACGCCTGAGCGGGCTCGGGGCGGGCCCTCCCGCAACTCGTAGGACCTCAGGGGCCGCCGGCCGGGCCGTTGCCGCCACCCTTGCCCGGCCCGTTCCCCTGCTGCCCGGGGGGAATGGGCGTGACAGGTCCCGGGGCCGTGGTCGTAGTGGTGGTAGTGGTCGGCGGCGGGGTCACGGCGACCCCGAGGGTGACCGTGGAGCCGGTCGGGAGACGGCCCTGCGGAGCGACCGTGACCACGGTCCCCGGTGCCTGGGTCGAGGAGACGGACACCGTGGTCGCGTGCAGGCCGAGCGCGGCGAGCGACGCCTCCGCCCCCGTCGCGCCCACCCCGACGAGCGCGGACGGGACGACGTCGACGAAGCCGCTCGAGATGTCCAGGACGACGACTGCCCCCGACGTCACCCGCGCCCCGGCTCTCGGACGTTGCGTGACCACGGTGCCGGCAGAGGGGGCCGGGAGGTCTGCGACCCGCACGGTGGCCTTGAGGCCGTCTGATGCCAGCCGGCTGCGGGCGAGCCCCACCGGAATCCCCCGGAGGTCCGGGACGGTCACCTGCCCCGGTCCGCCGGCGAACCAGAGTGCCAGTAGCGCGGCGAGCACCACGAGCCCCGCCACGACCAGCGCGGCGGTCTGGACCCGTCGGCGCCCCAGCCGACGCCCGCCCCCTCCCGGTACGACGGTCCGGGGTGGACCGGGGTGGACCGCGGTTCCGGCCGCCAGCACCTGGGTGCGGGCTGCGGCCACCCCGCCGTCGGACCCGGCACGGCCCGGTCCGCCCACAGCCACCGTCGCCCCTCCGGCACCCGGTGGCGGTCCCGCGACACCGCCATCGGAGGCGGTGCCCAGCGCGTCCCGGAGGTCCGCCGCCGCTCCGGCGAGCGCCCCCGCGGAGGGAGGCCGGTCGGCGGGGTCCTTCGCCAACAGCCCCGAGACCAGTGCGCTGACCGGGGCGGGCACGTCGGCCGGCAGCGGGGGCACCGGCTCGTTGACGTGGGCGAGCGCCACCGCCATCGACTCCGGGGCGTTGAAGGGTGTCCGGCCGGCCAGGCAGCGGAACGCGACCACCCCGAGCGCGTAGAGATCGGAGCTCCCGGTGGCCGAACGGCCGGCCAGTTGTTCGGGTGACATGTACTCCACCGTGCCGAGCATGGTGCCCGTCCGGGTCAGCGCGCTGGTGTCCCCGGCGCGGGCGATGCCGAAGTCGGTGATCTTCACCGATCCGTCGGGTCGGATCATCAGGTTGCCCGGCTTGATGTCGCGGTGGACGATCCCGGCTTCGTGCGCCGCTTCGAGCCCGGCGGCGGTCTGGGCGACGAGGGCGAGCGTGGTGATGGGATCGAGACGGCCCTCCCGGACCAGGAGCTGTTCGAGCGGCTCCCCCTCCACGAACTCCATCACCAGGTAGGCCTGCGGGCCGCCCGCAGCCCCGAGCACCTCGCCGTAGTCGTACACGGCGGCGATCGACGGATGGTTCAGGGCCGCTGCCGCCCTCGCCTCCGAACGGAACCGCTCGCGGAACTCGTGGTCCGCCGCAAGGTGGGCCTTGAGGACCTTCACCGCCACGTCCCGACCGAGCCGCTCGTCAACGGCGCGCCAGACATCGCCCATGCCGCCGCCCGCCACATGGGCGGTGAGACGGTACCGTCCGTCCACCATCGGTCCGTCCCGCTCCGGCACCTCCGCCATCGCGCTCAGGCCGCGGGCATCGGGAAGATCGACGGCTCGCCGGCGACCGCGGCGACCGCCAGTCGTCGCTCCTCCCCGTCCATCGGCCGGGCCCCGGCGGCCGCCTCCAGAGCGGTGGCGAGGACCCCCACGTCGCCCGGGGTGCAGACCGCGTGGACCCCCGGGGTCGACAGGGCGAACCGGATTCCCCGGGCCACGTCGGCGGCGGCGGTGTACGGCTCGTACCAGGTGGTCTCGGTCGGCTGGCGTCCACCCCAGGGCCGGGCTGCCACCGACTTGATGGCCATCACCCCGACGTCGTGGCCGACCGCGTGCGCGAGCAGCGCCTCGGCGTCCCGCCGGTACTCCCGGTCGGCCCAGAGGCGGGGGTTCACCGGGAACATCACCGTGTCGAGGTCGTACCGGCGGAGCGCCTCGAGGTGGGCGGCGGGTGCGGTCAGCTCGTGCCCGGTGATGCCGATCCAGCGGCACAGGCCCTCGTCGCGGGCCGCCAGCAGCGCGTCGACCGCTCCCGCCCTGGCGTCGAGCTCGTCGAGGTCGGTGACCGCGTGGAGCTGGTAGAGGTCGAAGTGGTCGCACCCGAGCAGGCCGAGCGACTCCTCGAGCTGGGCACGTACGCCGGCAGGGTTGTGGCGGAGCGTCTTGCAGGCGACGAACAGCCGGTCGCGCACGGCCGGGATCAGCGGACCCAGCAGCGCCTGGGCCCGCCCGTACTGGGGCGCCACGTCGAGATGGTTGACCCCGGCGGCGAGCGCGGCGCCGAACGCCTCGGTGGTGGTGGACGGATCCGAGCCCCAGAATGCCGCCCCCCCGAGGATGGCGACCGAGGACCGGTGCCCGGTCCGGCCGAGGCGGCGTAGCTCCATACCCCACCGTACCCGCGGCCCCGGCGGGCGCACCGCCGTCCCGTCGCGCCGGCCGACCGGACGCTAGCGGTGCAGCCCGAGCTCGATCGCCTTGACCAGGAGGAGCACCACCGCCACCACCAGGTATCCCCGCAGCAGGTACATCCCGAGGAGGCGTCCCCGTGACCAGGTGGGCCGGCTGAGGAGGCTGAGCGGCGGCATCCGCCAGGTGTCCCGGGGGCCGGTCACCACTTCGGCCCCCTTGGGGTGTCGGCGTCTGGACACCACCAGGACGGTGCCGACCACCGCGTAGGCGACCACCAAGACGGCACCGAGCACGACGGCGAGCAGGTTGACGTCGATCGTCGAGAAGAGGGTGGTCACCATCAGCACCAGGGAGAGCATCAGCAGCACCGAGACGATGACCGCGGCGACGACGTTCAGCCAGGGGCGGTTGACCCACGGCCCGAGCACCTCACGGTCGTTGCAGAGCAGGAGGAGGAAGACCGTGGCGCTGGGGAGGAGGACGCCGGCGAGCGCCTGGACCCCGGTGGTGATCAGCCCCAGGGGCGCCCCGGGGATGAGGACCAGACCGGCGGCCAGGGCGACCATGCCCGAGAAGGTGCCGTAGAAGAGCTTCGCCTCGCGCCAGCTCCGATGCAGCGAGTGGTGGGCGCCGAAGACGTCCCCGAAGGCGTAGGAGGTGGCCAGTGTGACGGCGGCGGCCCCGATGATCGACGCGTTCAGCAGCACGATGGCGAAGATCGCCCCGGTGGCGTGGCCGACGTCGTGGTTGAGCCCCCGGGCCACCCCCAGCGCGTCGGTGAAGTGCCCGAAGGCGGGGGTGCCGGCGAAGGCGGCGGCGCTCACCGCCACCAGCAGCGCGGCCGCGAACACCGTGACAAAGGAGCCGATCACGGTGTCGGCTCGCTCGTAGTTGATCCACCGCGGGGTGATCCGCTTGTCCACGATGTTCGACTGCTGGAAGAACAGCTGCCACGGCGCCACGGTGGTGCCGACGATGGCGATGACCAGCAGCACCGATGTGGAGTTGAACCCCCCGCTGACCCCCGGCACCACGAACCCGTGGACGAACGGCCCGAGGTGCGGGTGGCTGAAGACGGCGAGCGGGACCACCAGGAAGTTGACGATGATGAAGACGAACATGAACCGCTCCCAGCGGCGGAAGCTCCCCGAGGCGGTCATCGCCACCAGTGCCAGAGCGGCGATGGGAACCGACAGGTAGCGGGACACCCCGAAGTACTCGAGCGCCAGACTGACCCCGATGAACTCGGTCGCGATCGTCAGGAAGTTGAGGACGAACAGGTCGCCGACCGAGAACATGCCCCAGAATCTGCCGAACCGCTCGTTGATCAGGCGAGCGTGCCCCACGCCGGTCACCGCCCCGAGACGGACCACCATCTCCTGGTTGACGATGAGGACCGGGATCAGCAGGGGCAGGGTCCACAGGAGCGTCAGCCCGTAGTTCTGGCCCGCCTGGGCGTAGGTCGACACCCCGCCGGCGTCGTTGTCGCCCACCATGACGATGAGGCCCGGTCCCATGATGGCGAGCAGGGCCAGCAGGCGCATCCTCCACGACCGGCGCGCTCCGGTGTCGTGCTGGCCGATGGTGCCGAACGCGCCGCGGATGTCGCCGAGATGGGCCTCATCGAGCACGGCGCTCCTCTCGTCGCTGGCGCCGGTTGCCGGCATGGATCACTTCCCTTCGCGTTCGCCTGCCCTGCACGCACCGGACGGCGCCTGCCTTCCTCGGTACCCACCGCCGGCGTCACTCCTCGGCGGCGGTCATCCCCGCGTCGCGTCGCCACCCGGTCGGCAGCAGCAGTTTCAGCACGTCGTCCACCGTCACCACGCCGAGCATGCGCCGGTGGTCCCGGTCCATCACCGGCGCCACCGTGAGATCGAAGTCGGACATGGTACGGACCACGGCGTGGACGTCCCAGTCCGGGTGGATGTGGACGGTGGTGTGGACCGCCACCGCCGCCAGGGGGTCGTCGGGTTCCGCGCGGACCAGCGACACCACCGTGGCGGAGCCGGCCACCGCGCCCCCGTCGTCGAGGCTGAAGACCACCTGGAGCGCCTCGGGAGCGGCGGTGCTCCGGCGGATCGCCTCCAGCACTCCGGCGACCGGCGTGCTGGCAGCCAGCGCGAGGAAGTCCGGGTTCATCAGGCCCCCGGCCGTCTCCGGGTTGTAGCTGAGCAGGGTGCGGACCTTGCGCTGCTGGGGCTCGGGGAGCAGGTCGAGGACCGGGAGCCGTCGGGACTGGTCGAGCTCCATCAGGAGGTCGGCCGCGTCGTCTGCGGCCATCCGTCCGAGCAGGCGGGCCACGTCGGCGTCGGAGCGGGTGCGGACCAGCTCCACCTGGTGCTCGGCGTCGAGCTCCTCGAAGACGTCGGCCTCGAGCTCGCGGTCGGCCTGCACCGCCTCGATGATCTCCTCCCCCTCGTCGTGGGAGGCGGCCTCGACGATGTCGGCGATCTGGGCCGGATGGAGCCGGGCGAGCTTGCGGTAGGGGATGCGCAGCCGTGCCGACGGGACGTGGGCGACGAAGGGCTCGATGCTCGCCCAGTCCACCAGGGGGCCCGATCCCACGTTCCGGCCCAGGGGCCCGGGCAGCATCCGCCGGAGGAACGGCCGACTGCTCGGATCGACCCCGACGACCTCCCAGGTCCCGTCGACCTCGGCCAGCTCGATCTCGTTGGCGGTGATCAGCCGCCCGCCCTGGAGGTTGATCAGGTGGCGGGCGAGCAGGTCCCTGCCCAGGAGCAGCTCACCGGGACGCCGCTCGAAGCGACGGAGATCGATCCGCTCTCCGTCGAACACCGGACTTCCCGACCCGATGCCGTCGATCCTTCCGACAGGGAGGAAGAGGTCGCGCCCGGCGATGCGCGCCACCGCCCCGACGACCGGCGGATGCGGGTGCTCGCCGGCCCGCACGATCACGTCCTCGAGTCGGCCGATCCGGTCCCCCGAGCGGTCCACCAGCCGCCGTTTGACGACGGTCGAGAGGTGCACGATCGGGAGCCGGGCGCCGGAAGCCGCTCCGTCCGCTGCAACCGTGGGCACGGCGCAGTGTCCCACCCCGGGCGGCCTCCCGCAATCGGGTCCGGGACTCAGCCGCCCTCGTAGTCGAACCCGAGGTCAGGCGCGGTGAGCAGCGCGCAAAAGGGGATCCCCTCCGCCCGGGCCAGCGCGTCCACCGTTCCCCCGCGGTCGACCACGGCCAGCAGCAGCACCGGGAGCCCTCCCGCCTCGCGCACCGCGGTGGCCGCCTCGATGAGGGAGGTGCCGCGGGTCACGGTATCCTCGGCGACCACCACCCGGTCCCCGGGGTCGAGCGCCCCGGCGATCCTGCCACCCGCTCCGTGGTCCTTCGGCTCCTTGCGCACGCTGAACGCCTGCAGCGGCCGGCCCCGGGCGGCCGCGACCCCGGCCGTGGCGAACGCCACCGGGTCGGCGCCCATGGTCAGCCCTCCGATCCCGTCGGCATCGTCGGGAACCAGCGAGAGGACGGCGTCGGCCACGAGGAGCATCCCGCCCGGCCGGCACACGGTCTGCTTGGAGTCGATGAACCAGCTGCTGGTCCGACCCGACTTCAGCACGAACCGACCCCGGCGCACCGAGTGGTCGAGCAGGTGACGCCGGAGCGCCCCGAACCCGGTCGGGGGGAGCCCGGCATCCGGCACTTCCCCCGGACCCGGCCCGTCCCCGGCCCCGTTCACGGCCCGTCGACCGTCGGCCCGTCGACCGTCGGCCCGTCCGGGAAGAGACGCGGTCCCACCAGTGCGACGCCGTCCCCGTCGGCCTCCACCCGCCCCACCACCACCGGGTCCACGCCCCGGGACGCCAGCGCGTCGAGCGCGTCCCCGGCGCTGGCGGCCGAAGTCGCCACCACCATGCCGAGGCCGAGGTTGAACACCCGCAGCATCTCGGCATCGTCCACCGGCCCGAGCCGGCGGATCTCCCCGAAGAGACGCGGCACCGTCCACGTGCCCCGTTCCACCACGGCCCGCAGGCCTCCGGGGAGCGCCCGGGGCAGGTTGCCCGGGATCCCTCCGCCGGTGACATGGGCCACCGCGTGGACCTCGGCGGCGGCGAGCGCGCTCCGGACCGCCGGCGTGTAGAGCACCGACGGGCGGAGGAGCTCGTCGGCGAGGGTGGTCGCCGCTCCGTCCCACGCCGGGCCGTCGAGGGGAAGGCCGGCCCGGTCGATCAGCACATGCCGGGCCAGCGTGTAGCCGTTGGAGCGGAGCCCGGGGGACGGCAACCCGATCAGGACGTCACCGGGGACCACCCGGTCGGGGCCGAGGATCTCGTCGTGCTCGACCACGCCGACCGCAAAGCCGACCAGGTCGAACTCCCCGGGCTGCATCACACCGGGATGCTCTGCCATCTCACCGCCGAGGAGAGCGGCACCGACCTGGCGGCACCCCTCGGCCACCCCGGAGACCAGGGCCGCCATCTGGCCCGGCTCGACCTGGCCGACGGCGATGTAGTCGAGGAGGAACAGCGGCTCGGCACCCTGGCACACCAAGTCGTCGACGCACATCGCCACCAGGTCGATGCCGATGGTGTCGTAGCGACCGGTAGCCTGGGCGACCAGCGCCTTGGTGCCCACGCCGTCGGTGCCCGCCACCAGCACCGGGCGGCGGTACCCCCCGGGGCGGAGGGCGAAAAGACCCCCGAATCCCCCCAGACCTCCGAGGACCTCGGGCCGGAGCGTCGCCTCCACCAGCGGCCGGATGCGCTCGACGGCACGGTCGCCGGCGTCGATGTCGACCCCGGTCCCGGCGTAGGTGGCCGGGATGGGGCGGCTCACGGAGGCGACCCGGAGACGACCGGGCTGCGGGTTCCCGCGGCGCGCAGCTCGACCGGGACCGGCACCGGGTAGTGCCCGGTCAGGCAGGCGTCGCAGAACCCCGCGCCCGGCGCGTCGATGGCCGTCTTCAGGTTGTCCAGCGTGAGGTAGGCGAGCGAGTCGACGTCGAGGAACTCGACGATCTCGTCGATGGTCTTGACCGACGCCAGCAGCTCGTCCTCGTCAGGTGTGTCGATGCCGTAGAAGCAGGGCCAGCGGAACGGGGGCGACGAGACCCGGAGGTGGACCTCGCGGGCCCCCGCCTCGCGCAACATGATGACCATGGCCCGGGTGGTGGTCCCCCGCACGATGGAGTCGTCGACGACCACCAGCCGCTTGCCGGCGATGTTGTCGCGCAGGGGGTTGAGCTTGCGCCGGACCCCCTGGGCCCGCTCGAGCTGGGTCGGGGCGATGAAGGTCCGCCCGATGTACCGGTTCTTCACCAGGCCCTGCCCGTAGGGGATGCCCGATCCGAGCGCGTACCCCTCGGCGGCGGGGACACCCGAGTCGGGGACGCCCATGACCAGGTCGGCCTCCACCGGCTCCTGGCCGGCCAGCAGCTCGCCCATCCGCCGGCGGGCCCCGTGCACTTCGTTGCCGTAGAGGATGGTGTCCGGCCGCGCGAAGTAGACGAACTCGAAGATGCACAGGGTGGGGTCGATACGCCCGACGGGGAAGGGATGGAACGACCGGACCTCGGCGCCGTCGATGACCACCATCTCGCCCGGCTCGAGCTCCCGCAAGAACGTCGCCCCGATCACGTCGAGGGCAGGGGACTCGGAGGCGAGGACCCATCCCGCCTCGGCCTCGGCCGTGGCCGGCAGGTGCCCGAGGCAGAGCGGGCGGAAGCCGTTGGGGTCGCGCACCCCGATCAACCGGTCCGCGTCGGCCAACACGAACGAGAACGCCCCTTCGACCGACGGCAGGACCGCCAGCAGGGCCGCCTCGAGATCCCCCGCGTGGTCGGTCCGCGGCCGCTCGGGCAGGTCAGGCGGGAAGGCCCGGCCGAGCAACTCGGCCACCAGGTCGCTGTCCGAGTCCACCAGGCCGGGCAGCATGCCCGCCCCCCGGGCCAGAGCGTCGGTGTTGGTCAGATTGCCATTGTGGGCGAGGACGAACCCGGCGCGGCCGACGCCCCGGAACACCGGCTGGGCGTTCATCCAGTCGCTGGTGCCGGCGGTCGAGTACCGGGTGTGGCCGATGGCGAGGTGCCCCCGCAGGCCCGAGAGCTTGCGCTCGTCGAAGACGGTGGTGACGAGCCCCATGTCCTTCATCACCGTGATGGCGTCCCCGTCGCAGACGGCCATGCCCGCCGACTCCTGCCCCCGGTGCTGCAACGCGAAGAGCCCGTCGAAGGTGAGGTGTGCGACGGGCCGCCCCGGGGCGTAGACCCCGAAGACTCCGCACGCTTCCTTGGCCTCCATCATCGGTCGGTCACCGCACTCACCGGGGGTCGTCGGGCTCGCTGCCGCAGGCGCCGCTCGGCCGGCCGGGGCCGGGGGAGTCTGCCGTCGCCAGGACAACAGCCTAGTGCTGCGTGACAGCTCCGCGACCACTCGACGTGCGGCTGGGCCGGGATAGCCTCGGCGCCGATGATCGATCTCCACACCCACTCGACGGTGTCCGACGGCAGCGACCCTCCCCACCGCATCCCCGAGCTGGCAGCCGAGGCGGGCTGTTCGGCCGTGGCGCTCACCGACCACGACTCGCTGGCCGGGCTCCCCGAGGCCCGGCGCCGGGCCGCCGAGCTTGGTCTTACCCTTGTCCCCGGGTGCGAGGTCTCCTGTCGGTGGGCGGGCACCGGGGGCATGCACGTGCTCGTCTACTTCGTCGAGGACGACGGCGGACCGCTGCCCTCCGAGCTGGCACGGCTACGGGCGGACCGGCTGGCCCGCAACCTCCGGCTGGCCGAGCGCCTGGGCGAACTGGGGCTGCCGGTGACCTATGCCGACGTGGTGACCGAGGCGGGCGGGGAGGAGGTGGGCGTGGGGCGGCCCCACTTCGCCGCGGCGCTGGTGGCGGCGGGTGCCGCCGACTCGATCCAGGACGCCTTCGACCGCTACCTGGGCGACGGGCGCCCGGGGTACGTGCCCAAGGCTCGGCTGGAGCCCGGGGACGTCGCCATGTTGGCGACCGCCTCCGGGGGGGTGGCGGTCCTCGCCCACCCCTTCAGCCTCGGGCTCACCGGTCGGGAGCTGGCTGCAGCCGTGTCGGAGCTGGCGGACTCCGGTTTCTCCGGGATCGAGGCCTACTACGGTCGGTACTCACCCGACCAGCGGCGCCAGCTGGTCGATCTGGCCGCCCGGGAGGGCCTGGTGGCCACCGGCGGATCCGACTACCACGGCACGGTCAAGCCCGATCTGGCGGTGGGGACCGGACGGGGCGATCTGTCGGTGCCGGACCGGGTCCTCCCGCAGCTGGAGGGCCGACGCCCGGCCTGAGCCCGGACCCCGGCCACCCGGTCGACGGTTGCTCAGTCGGCAGTTGCTCAGTCGGCAGTGGCCGGGGCGAAGCCGTCGAGCAGCGCGGGGAGGCGCGCCCCGGACACCGCCCGGGCCTCGCCGACCCCGAGGTCGACCAGCCCCTCCACCACGATCCGCTCCCCGCCGGCCGTTCCCAGCACCCGGAACCGGACTCCGGCGTCGGCCGCCCGGGAGGCCACCTCGGCGACCGACGTGGTGCACACCAGCACCCGCGACGGCGCCTCTCCGAACAGCTCGTGGTGGTCGGGCACACCCGCCACCCGCAGGCCGACACCCGAGCGGACGGCCAGCTCGGCCAGCGCCACGCCCAGGCCTCCCCCCGAGACGTCGTGGACGCCCACGACCAGCGGGTCTCCCCCGGCCGACGAATCGGCGACCAGCCCGGTGACCAGGTGCACCAGGCGGGCGTGTCCCGCCAGGTCGAGGGCCGGCAGCGTCCCGTCGCGGTGGCCGCGGACCTCCCTCGCCCATCGCGAACCGCCCAGGGGAATCCGGCCCGGGGCGCCCGACGACGAGGGGTCCGCACCTTCGAGCAGGACGACGGACCCGCCGGGCACCAGCGTCACCCCCGGCGGGCGGGCCACCAGTCGGTCGATCAGCCCCACCACCCCGATGACCGCGGTCGGATCGATGTCGGCGCCCGAGCTCTCGTTGTAGAGGCTGACGTTGCCCCCGATGACCGGCAGGCCGAGCGCCCGGCAGGCCTCGGCCATGCCGTCGATCGCTTCGGAGAGCTGCCACATCACTTCGGGATGCTCCGGGTTGCCGAAGTTGAGGCAGTTCACCACGGCCATGGGCCGGGCCCCCGCGCAGGCGACGTTGAGCGCCGCCTCCGCCACGGTCGCCGCCGTGCCCCAGCGGGGATCCAACGAGCACCAGCCGGGCTTCGAGTCGGTCGACAGGGCCAGCCCGCGCTCGGAGGCCGGGAGCCCCGGGGCGGCGAGGCGCAGCACTGCGGCGTCCCCGCCCGGCCCCTCGACCGTGTTCAGGAACAGCTGGTGGTCGTACTGGCGGTAGACCCAGGCGGGATCGGTGAGTAGGGCGAGCACGTCGGCCCCGCAGTCGTCCGGCGGGGGGAGCCATCCGGGGTCGTCGGCCAGGCGGGCGTCGAGGTCGGCGGGGCGGGCCAGCGGGCGGTGGTAGAGCGGGGCATCCTCGCTGAGCGCGGCGGCGGGCACGTCGCCGAGCACCTCGCCCTCGAAACCGTCGAGGATGCGGAGCCGGCCGGGGGCTCCCGGCGGGGCCTCGGTGACCCGCCCGACCACCGAGGCCCGCACCTCCCAGCGGCGGCAGACCTCTTCCACCCGCGCCAGGTCGGCCGGGGTGACGATGGCGAGCATCCGCTCCTGGCTCTCCGAGGTCATCACCTCGTAGGGCTCCATCCCCAGCTCACGCCGGGTGACCGCGGTGACGTCCACGTCCATCCCCACGCCACCGCGGGCAGCCGTCTCGCTGGTGGCGCAGACCAGACCGGCTCCGCCCAGATCTTGGATGCCGACCACCAACTTGGCGTCGAGGAGCTCGAGGCACGCTTCGATGAGTCGCTTCTCCTCGTAGGGGTCGCCCACCTGGACGCTCGGGCGCTTGGCGTCTGCACCGGCATCGCCCTCGCCCCCGAAGCCGGCCGACGCCAGCACGCTCACTCCGCCGATCCCGTCCCTGCCGGTGGCGGAGCCCAGGAGCACCGCCAGGTTCCCCGGACCCG
>Ga0080006_1168442_pt1 | contig 16618 bp, 18 predicted proteins | sample RS3BMetagenome_FD_69209 | JGI IMG/M metagenome (GOLD analysis project Ga0080006, IMG submission 69209) | Ferric oxide microbial mat and aquatic microbial communities from Rainbow Spring, Yellowstone National Park, USA - RS3B (SPADES... ... | reverse complement strand
AAAGTTCTCGCCTGACGAGACCTGGCTGCGTTGGAGAAGGGGGCGGGCCGTATAGCTCGCCCCCTATGTATTTTAGAGGTTTCTGGCTTTGGAGTGGGGAGTGGCCGGAATGTCTGCTCCGGCCATCACCGCCTAGGCTTCGAGCCTGGCAACGACCTCCGCGACGGTCGCCTTGTCATTGCAGAACGCGCGCCAATGCCTGCCGTTACTGCTGCACCAGAGGGTCAGCGCCACCTTCCCCTTCCGGTTCCGGGTGAGGTCGATACGAAGCGGCGTCCCGCAGATCCAGCAGGTCGGGACGGCACGCTCGGTGGGGTCGGCAACAAATACCAACGCTTCTATTCCTACCGGCCCCCACAAGGCCGGGTTCGCGGCGCGGAAGGGGTGAGATACCGGCTGGCCACCGTCCGGTCCACCCTGCCCAGCCAGGTAGCGTGCACCTCACCCGGCAGCAACGGCCGCTAATGCGCGGCCGGCGGCCCCTGTCTGGGTGGCCGGAGTCTGCCGATGACCCACACCGCCAGCAGGTAGAGCAGCAGGATTATGCCCGATACAGCCAGCGGTGTCATCGTACCCACCACGAGCCCTCTAATACAGACAGCCGGCAGCACCGCACACGGGACTGCTCCCAACAACACCCCCTACCTCCCCCTTCCGCATGCTCACGCTTGACGCCCAGACCCCAGGTAGTATACTACAAACGGGAGGTGTATTATGCAACACAGCGCGCCAGTTGACCCGAGCACCCTAGTCGGCTCCGCTGAGGTGGCCGAGATGCTACGCCAGGATATTAGGCGTGTCACCAGCTACGCCAGCCGCGGATACCTGCCTACGCCCGTGGCCCACCTGCGCCAGGGACGGATCTGGACTCAGGACCAAATCCGAGCCTGGGCTGCGGCGCGGGGGCTTACTGTCCGGGACCTGGCGCCTCGGCGTCCGGCTGGACGCCTCCGCCGTGCCGACCGTGCCGACCATGCGTGACTAAGGAGGGTGGAGAGCATGCGTAGATCCGACTGGGACGGCGCGACCATCGTGTACGAGTATGGCTGCCGCGACCCAGGCCCGCTACCTGAGGAGGCCCTGCGCCAGCTCATGCTACAGGACGACCTCTGGGGCACCCTAGTCCAGATCGAGCGGCGCCACCGTGACGCCGTGCGGGCCCTGACGCTCCTGCATCCCGACGCGGAAGCGGCCGAGGCACGGCGCCAGGCTGCCCAGGAGGCGCTGGCGGCCGAACGGCAGCGGATCAGGGATGCCCGCCGGGCCAGGCATGGCCGAGCTGGCGCGGGCGCTCCCGATCGGGCGCGCCTCGCAGCTCTACGGCGGGAAGTGGCCACCGCAGTAGCCGCGGCGGCTGAGGCACGCCGCATCGCCCGCAGAGAGCTACACCCCGCGCTGATCGACCTGGAGCAGGCCCGCCGCCAGGCGGTCCAGCAGGCCCGCCGCTGGTTTGCTGCCCGCGGACTCTACTGGGGCAACAGCGGCGCCGTCATCGACGGTTACGAGGCAGCCCGCCAGCGAACAGCACAGACGGGCGCGGAACTGCGGCCACGTAACCGTCTGCCTAGCGGTGCCTGGGACCCTAACGGTGACGGGCGCTGGACAGTGCAGATCCAGACCCCCCAAGACTGCGAGCCCCTGCGGGTTGACGGTCTCTTTGGCCTCGGTGGCCGTGAGGATGGGCAACTCAGGATCGCGCCCGCGCCGTGGAGCAACCACGCCAAGCCCCGCATGCGGACCACCGTCACAATCCGCATTCGGGGCGAACGGGCGAAGGGGCCAGACGGCAACTGGGTAGACCTGGGAGAGCCTGTCTACATGACCCTGCCCGTCACCCTGCACCGGCCCATCCCGCCCGAGGCGCAGATCGTGCGAGCGCAGGTGGTGCGCCGCCGGGTGGGTGAGCGACACCGCTACAGTCTGTGCCTGACGCTGCGGATGCCGTCGCCCGCACCGGCTGACGTGACCCTGCCCGCCGTGGGGGTGGACATCGGCTGGCGCTCCATGCCCGACGGCAGCCTGCGGGTTGCCTATGCTGTCGCTGAGGACGGCTGGACCATGGACGTGCGCACCCCCGCCCTGGATGCACGGCGCACGCTGCGCACCGGCCTGGCGCTGGCCGACCACCTGCGGAGCCGCAGGGACCAGCATTATAATGAAGCAAAGGCGATGCTGACGGCCTGGCTGAGGGAGCGCGGCGAACAGGTGCCGGATTGGCTGCGGGATGAGACGGAGCACCTGGCGCAGTGGCGCAGTCACAACCGCCTGCACGCCCTCCTGCGCCGCTGGCAGCGATTCCCCGGCGACCAGGAGATCTACGCGGCACTGTCGGCATGGTCCGAGCGCGACCGCCACTTGTACCGCTGGGAGGCTGGCGGCCGTCACCGCTGGCTTGTGCGGAGACGGGAGGCGTACCGTGTGGCCGCAGCCGAGATCGCCCGTCGCGCAAGCGTCGTGGTGCTGGAGTCGTTCGACCTGCGGCGGATGGCCGAGGCGCGGCCCGTGGAATCCGACGACGGCTCCGACAAGGCTCTGCGGCGGCTCATGCGTGAGGCGGCACCCGGTGAATTCCGGTTGATCCTGCGCCAGGCATGCGCAACCCGTGGCGTGCAGGTGGTGGAGGTGCCGGCCGAGTATACGACGCGCACCTGCCACGCCTGCGGGGAGAGAGTGGTAGCAGACTACGCCGCCGAGGTTGTCATCCGCTGTCCGCACTGTGGGACGGCGTGGGATCAGGATGCGAATGCTGCCCGGAACCTGCTGCGTCGCGTGAGCGGCGCGAGCGAGCCGGCACTGGTGAAGTGAGACAGCAAACCCCGCTCGCCGGAATAGGTGAGATGAGAGACGCCGTCAGCGAGGCGCGAAGGCAGGCCCAGGTGGACACAAACCCCGCTCACCGGGCCAGGTGAGACACGGCTTCAGGGTAGACCAGGGGTAGACTCCGCTCGCCGAGTACGTAGGCGAGACACTTGAGACTGGACACGGCAGCAGACCCCGTTCGCCGGGTGCGTAGGCGAGACGTCAGGCGCAGAAGCGGACGGGTGGAACGAGATGCCTGGCGCGTTGCAGGTGCAGACCCCGCTCGCCGGGATAGGCGAGACGCAGCAGGTCCGGCCGATCGCAGACCCCGCTCGCCGGGATAGGCGAGACAACAGGTGGGAACCAGGTTCTGGCAGGTTAGGCAGACCCCGCTCGCCGGGGTGGTAGGCGGGACTCTTGAGACTGGACGCGGCAGCAGACCCCACTCACCGAGCCACAGGTGAGATTGACGGGTTGAGAGGACAGACCCCGCTCGCCGGGGTGGTAGGCGGGACTCTACCGGATCGAACATAGGGAGTGGCAGACCCCGCTCGCCGGATAGGCGAGACAACAGATGGGAACCAGATTCTGGCGAGTTAGACAGACCCTGCTCGCCGGGGTGGGCGAGACAAGCGATGAGCGAGACAAGTTCGGGATCGTGGCGAGTCAGTGCCAGTCCTTGGGTATGGTCAGACCCCGCTCGCCGGGATAGGCGAGACCAAGCACCGGTGGCCGGCTACTGTTTCTAAGTTCCTGATACGGTACAATAGGAATATGCGGACGTTCGAGTATCGGTTGTATCCTAACCGCGTGCAGCGCAAGGCGCTCATGGCCTGCTTGATCGAGTCGCGCGGTGTGTACAACGCCATGCTCGAAGCGTCCAAGGCCAGATATGCGGCCGAGGGCAAGTTCCTGTTCAAGTACGACCTGTGCGAGCGGTTCAAGGGGAGAGCCCCTGAACACGTCCCTGCCACCGTCGTCCAGTGTCTCGCCGACCGTTTGGACAAGGCCCTGCGCCGGTTCCTGTTCACCAAGGAGCAGGGAGGGCGGTGCGGCTTCCCGCGCTTCAAGGGCGGCAATCGCTGGCATTCCATCCACCTGCGCCAGTTCGCCAAGGGGAAGGACGCCTGGCTCGATGGCCGATTCCTGCGCGTCCCCGCCAAGATCGGGAAGGCCATCAAGATCAAGCTGCACCGGCCTCTGGATGGCACGCCGAAGACCTGTCACCTTGTACTGCGCGCCGACGGCCACTGGTATGCGCTCATCGTCTGTGAGGCCGAACCCGTCGCTCCATGCGACCCTTGCGGACATCCTGCGGTTGGCCTGGACGTGGGCCTGAAGTCGTTTCTGACCGATAGCGATGGGCATACAGTTGAAAATCCGCACTTCCTGCATTCCTCCCTTGCCACGCTGGCTCGCAAGCAGCGTGTCGTGTCGCGGCGCATAAAGGGCAGCCGTCGGCGTCGTAAGGCTGCCAAGGCCGTGGCGCGTCTGCACCTGACCATCCGTCGGCAGCGTCGGGACTTCCATTTCAAGACTGCCAAGCCGTATGCCGAACGGTACGGACTCATCGCCGTCGAAGACCTAAACGTGAAGGGAATGGTGCGTAACCACCACCTCGCCCGCGCTATCGTAGACGCCTCGTGGAGCGCGTTCGTGGACATCCTCGAAGCCAAGGCTGAAAGTGCTGGGCACCGAGTCGTCCGCGTACCCGCGCACTTCACGAGTCAGAAGTGCAGCCGCTGCGGCACCACGGTCCCTAAGTCGCTCAGTGTGAGGACACATATCTGTCCTTCCTGTGGGTACGTGGCGGACCGGGACCACAACGCCGCACGGAACATCTTGGACCGGACCGTCAACGGCTGGGGCGCAGCCGTCGGGGAGCGGGAAGGGATCGCCGCCCGCGCTGAACCGAGAAGCCGCTGCCTTTAGGCAGCGGAGTCGTCACCAACCCGGCAAACGGGGTTAGAAACAGTAGGCGAGACTCGGTGGCCACAGGGGCTGGGAGGCAGGCCGGCGCAAGTTTTTGCCTCAGCCCTTGACACCACGGAGTGGGTGGGATAGACTGACCCACGGGAGGCACCCTGGATGAAGGACTCGCCACCATTGCTCCAGCTACGGATTGCGGCCCGCCTGTCGCTGCGTGAGGCGGCGCGCCTCTGCGGCGTGAGCCGCCAGTCCATACGGTTGTGGGAATTGGGCGTCACCCTGCCCGACACACTCCACGCCGCACGATACGCCGAGGTCCTGGGCATCACCCAGGCGCACCTGAACGAGCTTCTGTCCCAGCAGCGGACCCGCCGCGCCAGTGAAAAGATGGCGCAATAACATTTGACTCAGCCGACACGCAATGTGCCCATAGGGGGGGAAACCCGTGAGCATGCAGGTTGGTCTTCCGCCTTCGTCTGCAAGTATTTTTGCTGACCGTCTGCCTGCGGGTCACGTCCACCACTGGCTTCCGCTTCGAGTCCTGGGCCGTTACGGTAAGACGGACCACGCAGGGGACCTGATCCTCTTCTGTGACCTGTGTTCCTCTTGGGTGAACTGGTCACGTGCTCGCGAGCACCTTGACGCGGAGGTCCGCCATGACTGACCACGACGCATCCACCTACGACGCATCCTGGGACCTGGAGCCTGACCGTAGCCTGGCCGCCTATCTGACGGAGTACATGGATCTGACCCGACGGGTTCAGGAAGAGTACCGATACGTGAACGTTAGCAGTTTCCCCAGCGAGATCCACGCGGCATTTTGCTGGATTCATGATAATTACGAGTGTACCGCGGTGTCTACGGACGGACACAGGTACGAGCGCACCCCGTCTATGGGCGAGATTGCTCGGGCCGCCATTCCGGCGGGAATCGCGGAAATCAGCCGCAGATACAAGCTGCCCGCGATCGACAAGACCAACCTGTACCGCGCCGGGATGTTCCAGGTTCTGGCACACGGTACAAGGTATAGCTTCAGTCGCGGCGGGGTTCTGCTGCCTGACACCAAGCGTTGGCAAGTGCCTGTCTCGGCATCCATGGGGGCACGCATTGAGGACATCAGCCGAGCGCTTGGGGTGACCTTCAGCACGATGACCACGGCGGCCATGGTCGCCGCTGTGGCGTCAGACACAGAGCGCGTCATCTTCGGGCAAGGCTGTCCCTGGTCATGGCCGGAACGCGCCTCCATGGCCCTACTCCGGTGGATCGAAACGGTGCTATTACATGTTGATTACACTAACAGACTGACAGGTCAGCCGCCTGAGCAACAACCTGACGTATAGTCGGTTAGCCAGTTAGCTAGTTAGTCAGTTAGCGGTTAGTCAGTTAGCGGTTAGTCAGTTAGCGGTTAGTCAGTTAGCGGTTAGTCCTAGTCAAATAGCCACGTTGCTACGTATATTATAGAGAGAAGGGGGAGCCTGCCGCCCGGCGTCTAGTTAGTCAGTTAGCCAGTTAGCCAGTTAGCCGGTTAGCCGTTAGTCAGTTCGGAGGGGCCAAGATGGAACCTACCCCGCATGACCTAGGGTTGCCGCAGCGCGAGTTCCGGCCGGTGCAGCTCTATGCGCTGGACCAGTTGCAGCGTTCAGACAAGCGGTACCTGCTCGTCCAGGCGCCGACCGGCAGCGGTAAGTCGCTCATCGCCGCGGCGCTCGCCAGGATGGCCGGTCTCACCTCGGTCTACACCTGCGCCACCATCGACCTTCAGCGGCAGTTCTGTGAGTCGGTGCCGTTCGCCAGGGAGATCAAGGGCCGGGCAAACTACCCAACACTGGACTACCCACACCTCTTCCCCGCAGTGAGTTGTGAGCACTGCGACAAACGAGAATCCAATGCGGACGAGAACGAGGAAGACAAGAGCAAGAAGAAAGGGTGCTCGTGGTGTCACAATATCTCGGAGTGCCCATACGAGCATGCTAAGGCAGAAGCGCTCAAATCCGGCATGGCCGTGCTCAACATAGCCTACTTCTTGAACGAGGCAAATCATGTCGGCCGGTTCTCCGGCTTTGATCTCGGCATTCTGGACGAGGGAGACGAAGTCGAACGCAAGCTGATGGATTTCATCGCGCTTGAGTTCACCCCACGGCTCCTGAACGAGCTAGGAATCAGGCCACCCGAGTTCAAGGGCACCACAGCCAACATGGGCCGCCGCCGTTTTGAGTGGGGTGGGTGGCTGGACCGCGTCGACGTGGTCTTGGCTGACCGCATCCAGGTTGTGGCGCGGGACTGCGCCAACATGGCGCACCACAAAGAGCAGCACGCTCAGGCCTACGCACGCACCCTGAAGCACCTTGTGACTCTCAAACGGATCCGCAAGCGGGTGCAGGACGTGAGGAAGGACCTCAGCAAGAATCCTGAATCCTGGGTCCGGGTAGACGATCGCTTACTGGTGTTCAAGCCCGTCAGGGTTGACAGGTACGCACATCAATACCTCTGGCGGCACGCGAAGCGGTGGCTTGTCATGTCCGCCACGCTGATCTCGCGGGAGCAGTTCTGCGAGGACCTGGGGCTGGACGAGTCAGAAGTCGAGTGGATTGACCTCCCGTCCACGTTCCCCGTCGCCAACCGGCCCGTGTTCTACTGGCCAGCGGCCGAAGTGACGTACAAAACCACGGACCAGGTACTGCCCAGGCTCGTGGACCACCTGGACAAAATCCTGGCCGCCTATCAGGGCGTTCGTGTGCTCGTCCACACACACACCTACCGCATCGCGACCTACCTCGCTGAACACTCCCGCTATCAGGATCGCGTCCTGACCTACCGCTCCCGCGACGAGTACGATGCTGTGCTGGAGGCATTCAAGGCCATGGACAACGCCGTACTCATCGCGCCGTCCATGGAACGAGGCGTCGATCTGTTCGACGACCTCTGCCGGTGCGTCGTGGTGTGCAAGATTCCGTTTCCCAACCTGTCGGACAGACAGGTCCAGGCACGCTTCCGATCACGCTGGTACGACGTTCAGACGGTGCGGGCGCTGGTCCAGATGACCGGACGCGGCGTGCGGCACGACACCGACTGGTCAGACTCCTGGATCCTGGACGCCGAGTTTGCCCGGCTCAGGCGGCGAGCCTGGCACCTGTTCCCCGAGTGGTGGCGGGAAGCCGTCACCGTCAATCCGGCCGCCATACAGGCCGCACTGCGCCGTGCGGAAAGCGCCGCCGGGCGTACAGCGGCTACTGAAAGGGGGTGAGAAATAGGAGTTCGAGATTCTGCCTGTCGCGTCGGAGTCTGTGACTCAGAGAGGGGTGTCGATGTGCCAGTAGACGAAAAAGGCCGCGAGTACGACGAGTCGTGGGATCTGGCGACAGGTCTCATCGACGACGTGGATGCCGTGGTGGTCGGGTCCGAGTTCGGCTACCGTGACGAGTACACCGATTCAGCGGGCACGCCACAGACGCTGTTCATCCTGAGACTGCTCCCTGACGGCGCAACGGAGCCGGTGGATGTAGCCTTCTCCACGGGCAAGGGGTGGGAGGCCGCCCAGGATGGGCGCTCGGCCTCTCGGCCAGACGGCAAGGTAAAGTTCATCCAGTCCAGCATGTATGGGCAGCTTATCGCCCGCACGCGAGGCCTGTGGCCGGACATCGTCACACGTGGTCCAGCGTACCGGGTGGGGGTTTTCGAGGGCACCCGGTGGCACTGGCAGCGCGAGAAGATCGAGTACGGCGGGCGGCTCGAAGCCCGGGAACACCTCATGCCGACAAAGTTCCTCGGCGTGGAGAAGGGCGTCCAGGGTGACAAGGCGTCAGCCAACACTGAGTTGACCGCCCTGCTGACTTCACTAGCCCTGACCTGTGACACACATAAAGAGTTCTTGAACGAGTTCCTGAAGGACAAGAACTTGCAATCCTACGTCAAGCAGGCGGGGTTGCTAAAGGACGTGCTCAACTCGAAGCCGGACGGGTTTTGGGCCAGGGCGCGCGCGGAGGCTAAGGCCTGATGGCATGGCGACCACCATCTACCGGCTACAGAACGGTGTGCGGGTCCCCAGCGTGACCACGATCATCAATGATGTCCTGGCCAAGCCGCAGCTTGTCGGATGGGCCAACAAGCTCGGCTTGCAGGGGATCAGGGTGAACGAATACGTGGACGCGCTGGCTGATGTCGGTACGGCGGTCCACGAGCTCTGCAAGGCTGATCTCGGGGGGCGGCAGCCCAAACTGCCGCCCCTCTCTCCCGAACAGCTCCAGCAGGCCACCAACTGCTACGCTAAGTTTATCACCTGGAGAAAAGAACACAACATTGAAGTCGTGGCCGTGGAGAAGCCAATGGTGTCAGAAACGCTGCGGTACGGGGGGACGCCGGACTGCGTCGCCCGCGTGGATGGCCAGCTTGGGATCATCGACTTCAAAACGGGTAAATCTGTCTACGACGACCACGCCTACCAGGCTGCCGGTTACGACGGCCTGGCCCGAGAAAATGGTCTCAGTACCGAGTGCGCCTGGATCGTCCGCATCGGCCGTGATGACGACGAGGGGTTTGATGTCGTCCGCTGGGGGCGCGACATGCTGGACCTGTACTGGTCTGTGTTCAGCGGCGCGCTTCAGATCTACTGGGCCAAGAAGAAGATCGAAAAGGCATCCATAGGGGGATAGCCATGCCTTTCGTACCTGTAAAGACCCTCCCGACAGCTGACCTTGCCAGCGTTGCCCTCTGCGGTCCTGAGGGTTCGGGCAAAACCTTGACGGCGCTCAAAATCGCCCGTGGCATCTGCGGATCCCGTGGCCGCATCGCGGTCATCGACACCGAGAACGGCCGAGCCCGCAAGTTCCGCCGGTTCGAGAACTTCGACGTGGAGGTCCTGGTGGACAACTTCGCTCCGGCTAGATACGTCGAGCTGATTCACGAGGCGGAGAAAGCCAAGTACGACGTGCTGATTGTCGACAGCCTCACGCACGCCTGGTCCGGACGCGGCGGCGTGCTGGAGATGAAGGACGAAGAGGCCAAGCGGACCAATGACCTTTCCGCCTGGCGTAAAGTGAGTCCGGAGCACAACCGGCTCGTGGATGCGCTCACCCACTGCCAGTGCCACCTCATCACAACCCTGCGCGTCAAGACGGAGTTCACCGTCGAGCAGTACACCGACTCCGCCGGACGCACCCGCACCCGTGTCCGTAAGCTCGGACTGGCCCCAATCCAGCGTGACGGCATGATGTACGAATTCGACCTGGTGGGCGATTTCAACGACGACCACACACTCACGTTCACCAAGTCCCGTTGCCCTGAGATGGACCAGGCACAGTTCAAGTTCTCGGAGCTGGAATACGGTCTTGTCGAGGCGGAGAACATCGGGCGGATGATCGGCCACTGGTGCGAGACCGGAGTTGGGCTCACGAAGGCGGACTTCCTGGTCCAAGAGGTGCGGCGCGTGGCACGGGAGTCAGGCCGCGACCTGGACGAGGTGGAGATGCTGATCGCCGCGGCAGACGGCGACCTTGGGACATTGGACGCCCTGCTACGTGACCTGAGCCGTGTGTGACTTGAGCCGTGATGATGCTGGTCAGCCCAACGGAGCCGGAGGAATTGAGGTCGCTGGGCGTTGTGTCCTCGCTGCCCGAGGAGTACGGCGCGGATTTCCTGTGGGGGACACCGCACGGCATCGTCGGCGTGCAGCGCAAGGCAGTGCCGGACCTCCTCGCGTCCCTGTCGGACGGTCGGCTGGCGGTAGACCTTGCCCGCCTGGACTCCTGCGATGCGGCCGTGCTGGTGGTGGAGGGCCGGACCAGGTGGACGGCCGACAACCGCCTTATCGACCGCGCATACCGGCGGGAGGCATGGGAAGCACTGCTGCTCTCAGTCCAGTTCAGCGCGGGAGTGCCGGTTGTCAGGACGGACAGCCTGAGCGATACGGCGTTCTGGCTCCGCTGCGCGGTGGAGTGGTTCGCCAAGGAGACCCACCGCTCGCTGCGGACCCGCCCCAAGACCACTGATTCCTGGGGCGTCTACAACTTCAGCACGCACATGCTCCAGTCGTTTCCAGGAATCGGCCCGGAACTGGCGGAGCGGATCGTGCGGCATTTTGGCGGTGTACCGCTGCGGTGGACGGTCACCGAGCGCGAGCTGATGTCGGTGAAGGGGATCGGACAGGAGCGGGCGCGGGCGATGATACGGGCCCTGGAGGGAGGCGCAGGCGGTGGACGTTGATAACGCCCCGGTATCCGTCGAGGCTCTGGCATCTGTCACCGAGATGATTCGTAACTGCACCCTCTGTCCGCTCTGCGCCTCCCGGCGCCGCGTGGTGCCTGGTGAAGGCCCCGTCCCCGCCCGGCTGATGATTGTCGGCGAGGGGCCGGGATCCCAGGAAGACCATACCGGCCGGCCGTTTGTCGGCGCTGCGGGCCGACTCCTCGACCGCATTCTGAGCAACGTGGGCATCGACCGCTCCGCCTGTTTTGTCACCAACGCGGTCAAATGCCGGCCGCCGGACAACCGCACGCCGACCCAGGACGAATGCGCTGCGTGCTGGGTGTGGACTGAGCGCCTCATTGACGCCGTGGATCCCGACATCATCATCACCCTGGGCGCGACCGCGCTGTCCCTGTTTGACCCCGCCCGCCACGTGACACGGGACCACGGTCATGCTTTCTGGTGGCAGGCCAGGATGATCCTGCCCACCTACCACCCGTCCGCAGCGCTGCACGATCCAACGAAGGAAGATCCCCTGTGGACGGATCTGGCCAGGTTTTCTGTAGTCGTCCAGAACCTGGTCGGCTGGCCGGAACATACACTCGACGAGTTTGCCCGGAAGGGAATGATTGTGCGGGTCCGGTTGGAGGGGCTAGGGGTGGTGGCGCTTTGCTCCACGCAGCGGGAAGCGGACGTGGCGTGGGAGGCAGGGCTGACACCGTACACGTCCGAGGAGTTGCGGATGATTGTACGTGCCGCCCGGACTGGCCTGATGTCTTCCACCGCTCTGCATCAGATGAAGCAGGCGTTTCGGGGCACTCTGGTGGAGGTTGAGGACAGGAAGGGAGTGGTGGTGCTGGGGGCCATGCCAGGGGAAGTGGCGGCACAGGAAACCGTGCGGGAAGCGGTGCAGGTCATAGGTAAGGAGGAGACCAGCGATGTCCACAGTCATTGACGTCTTCGTTTCAGAGCGGCGCGGTGGATCACTGTCGACGGAGGGTAGAGTCATCCAGAGTACAGGAGGCCACTACGGCGTCCTGACCATCGGCTGCCGCCGTCCTGAGTGGTCGTCGTATCCGCAGACTGAGGTTGCGTTCTACTGCGACGACCCGGCGTCACTGCGTGAGTTGGCCCGTGCGGCACTAGAGCTAGCCGACAAGTTGCAGGCGGTAGAGCAGGACGCTGTCCTGAACGCTCTCCGCACACTGGATAGTGATCAGGATGCCTGACGCTCTGCGCGAAGCCGGCGCCTTACGCGAAGCTGACGCTCTGCATAAAGCCCTGGACCGTCTCCGCGCCGCCGAGGCGCGCCTTACTGAGGCGGACATCCCCGTCGCGGTCCTCGATGCCGCGCTCGCCGACGTAATAGCCGCCTGGGTGCTGATCAGCGATGCCCTGGTGGAGGCCGGGTACCGACTGACAGAAGGAGGAAAGCGATGACAATTTCGTACCAGTGGAGATCCGAACCTTCCCTGGCGCGCCTCCCGGTGGCGGTAGTCGGGAGGTATGCCCTTCTGACTCACAACCCCGAACAGATGCTCTCCCAGCAACGTGGAGGCAAGGGGAAGCCGGAGATCCCGTCCCCGGAAGACGAGGCCAAGGCGGGTTTGTATCTTCTCAATGGGATCTGTCACATCCCTGGGATTGCCTTCAGGAACGCAATCGTCAACGCGGCGTCCAAGCACCGGGCGCCCAGGGGGCGCGGCTCCATCGCGAGCTACGTTGCTCACATCCTTGTGGAGCCAGAGCTTGTGCCTATCTTGAATCCCGACACCTGGCTCCCCTATACCGCGACCGGATACACGCCGTACTCACAGCGGGCTGTGGTGCAGAAGCAGGGCATCATCCGCACCCGTCCACGGTTCGACAAGTGGGCTGCGGAGTTCGAGATCGTCTACGAGCCTGCCCTTGTGAACGATTATACCCTGCTGAACATCCTCGACGACGCCGGCCAGCGGATCGGCGTCGGAGACTACCGCATGGCCCGCAGTGGACCGTTCGGGCGGTTCGGGGTGGTGTGGTTGCAGGGGAAGTGAGATTTACCCTGGCCTGGCAGCCTGGTGCATGCGGCGAGAGAGGAGGTGAGGTTTACCCTAGCCTGGTGAGGCAAGGCAGGGAGCATGGCATGGCGAGGCGAGGCGCGGCGCGGCCGAGCAAGGCAAGGCAAGGAGCCGGGCACGGCGAGGCATGGCACGGCGAGGCGCGGCGAGGCTTGGCCAGGCGAGGTGAGGCAAGGAGCACGGCACGGCACGGCCGGGCGGGGCATGGCAGGGCGAGGCGCGGCAAGGCCGGGCGCGGCGCGGCCGGGCGAGGCAAGGCAAGGAGCGTGGCTTGGCGAGGCGAGGCCTGGCAGGGCGAGGCGAGGCGAGGGGGCCGGCGGGGCTTGACCTAAACAGTCAGGTCATGAAGCCGGAGCGGTCCGGCAGAGGGCGGGGTAGACCGCAGCAGGGAGCGTGGCAGGGCGCGGCAAGGCATGACGCGGCTCGGCGAAGCCGGGCGAGGCGGGGCTAGGCCGGGCTTGGCAAGGCGAGGCAGGGAGCGCGGCGAGGTGTGGCGCGGCCGGGCATGGTTTGGCGAGGCTTGGCAAGGCAAGGCAGGGAGCTTGGCGCGGCCGGGCGGGGCGCGGCGCGGCCGGGCTAGGCAAGGCAAGGGGGCCGGCGGGGCCTGACCCAAGCGGTCAGGTCATGAAGCCGGGGCGGTCTGGCAGAGGGCGGGGTGGACCGCGGCAGGGAGCATGGCGAGGCCGGGCTGAGTGCAGCGAGGCCTGGTACGGCCAGGCGAAGCAAGGCAGGGAGCGCGGCAAGGCGAGGCGCGGCCCGGCGTGGCGCGGCAGGGCGCGGCGAGGTAAGGCAGGGAGCATGGCTGGGCGGGGTCGGGCTTGGCCTGGCTCGGCTAGGCGTGGTGAGGCCAGGCGAGGTGAGGCAAGGAGCACGGCACGGCATGGCCGGGCGGGGCATGGCAGGGCGCGGCAAGGCAAGGAGCGCGGCCGGGCGGGGCTGGGCTAGGTGAGGCGGGGCGCGGCAAGGCGTGGCAGGGCGAGGCAAGGCAAGGAGCCGGGCGAGGCGCGGCGAGGCGCGGCATGGCACGGCCGGGCTGGGCAGGGCACGGCGAGGCGAGGGGGCCGGCGGGGCCTGACCCAAACAGTCAAGTCATGAAGCCGGGGCGGTCTGGCAGAGGGCGGGGTGGACCGCAAACCTCAAGAGGAAGGGGGACAATGAGGCAAGGCAGGGTGCGCGGCTCGGCTTGGCTCGGCGGGGCATGGCACGGCACGGCACGGCCGGGCGCGGCGAGGCAAGGAGCACGGCGTGGCCGGGTAGGGCCTGGCTGGGCGGGGCCTGGCGTGGCAAGGCAGGGAGCGCGGCTTGGCGAGGCCTGGTATGGCCTGGTCGGGCGCGGCGCGGCGAGGCGAGGGGGCCGGCGGGGCCTGACCTAAACAGTCAGGCCATGAAGCCGGAGCGGTCTGGCAGAGGGCGGGGTGGACCGCAATACTTCAGGGGATCGAAGGAGGACAACGAGATGGCGAAAGTTCGCGCAACAAGCAGGACCGTCGAAACGGTTCCGCTCGCTGACCTGATCCTGGATTTCACATTCTACCCACGGACCATCGTGGATTCGACAACCGTTTCCCGGCTGGTCATGGCTCTGGACTGCGGAGAGGATCTCCCTCCCATTGTGGCCGACAGAGCCTCCAAGCGGGTGGTTGACGGATTCCACCGGGTAACGGCATACAAGCGCCGCGAGCGGAAACTGGTTCCGGTTGAGTTTCGGGATTACGACAGCGAGGCCGACATGTTTTTGGATGCCCTCCGTCTCAATGCGAGTCACGGCCGCCCCCTCACCCCGTTCGATATCCGCCATGCGCTCATTCGCTGCATCGACCTGGGAATCGAACCGCTGCGTGCAGCTGATGTCGTCCATGTCCCACCCATCAGGGTGACAGAGATGATCGGCCTTTCAGCACAGACAAAGGCCGGGACACGGATTCCGCTCAAGCGTGGACTCAGCCACCTGGCTGGGCGTGTGATCGACGATGGCCAGGCCGAGGTGAACCGCAGGTACGGAGGCATGCGCCCTTCGTACTACGTTGTGCAGCTGATCGGTATCTTGCGCGCGGACATGTGGGATCGAGAAGACGTTGGCTTCCGCACGCAGATGGACGAACTCTGTAGGCTGTGGCTGGCCGAAAAGGGACCGTCTGAGTCCACACAGTCAGAGGGAGACAAGGCAGTATAGCCGCAGACGACGCTGGAACCGGCGAGGAGGCTGGGACAATGCCCTCTGTAGTTCCCTTCTGGCGTAGCAGTAACGACCAGGCGGCAATCTACTGCGGGGATGCGCGCGAGGTGCTGCGAACGCTTCCGGAAAAGAGCGTCCACTGTGTCGTCACCTCGCCACCCTACTGGCAGATCCGCGGCTTCGGCGTCGCGCCGACCATAAAGTACGCGGCGCGGGGACTGCCGTCTTCAGGCGGCAGAGGAAGCGCCGCTCCCTCCCCTTGTAGTATACTGATCTCGCACCTTGACACCCGAGCGTAGTGGGTTCGGCTGGGGAAAGTTCGGCCAGCTGGTAAAACGCTCGCCGCATACCGGAGGGGGCCGCCGCCCAAAGGCACCGGCTTGCCGGAAAACCGCTTCGGGCTCACAGCTTCCCCTCCTTGCCGGGATGGCTACATGCGATCCCGGCGGGCCGCCGTCAACCGGCCTAACGTCCAGCGATCCGGCCGGACAAGCCGTCGGCTTTAGCCGACGGTAGTTGACTTAGTACTCCTCCGGCAGCAGTGCAGTGGTTGCGCTTCTGTCGGCTTCCGTGATGACCCAGAGGAATGTTCCGTCTCCTAGTCGGTAGGCAGAAAGCAGTCTGCCACCGGATACAACTGCCTGGTCATTGAGTTGGGCGTCACCAGGTGTTACCTCGCCCCAGTCCATTTTAGCGTGGCGACCTATGTACTGCCAAATCGACTCTCGCGTGTGCTCCAATGCCCTTGCAGCCCCTGGCGTGATGAAGACCTGGCCGAGCGGGAACCTAGGCGTTGGCATACCCTCACCTCCCTAATCCCTGCGTGCTCGTTATTCGGAAATCGGTACTGGATCGACAACAGCCCCCGCTCACCTGTTTCCGGGTCTGTTGCCCATGTGTTCCTGACCTTCTCCAGTCCGCACTGCGAACAGCGGCGCGTCGTTTCCACGCCATCGCCATGCAGTCGCTCGGAGATCACCTTCCACTGGTGTCCTATGTGGCGTTTTGGGCACGGTGGCTCGGGCGGGTGTACTGGCACCCTGCCTTCCCATCGCTCCCCTGTATCGCTCGTCGCGACAATGCCGACCCAGTATGTACTGTGCTGTCTGTTCCTAACGCAGTGGTCGATCATTAGTGAGGCGATGGCTGCCTCACGTGTCTTCTCCCCGACTACGTATCCCCAGCCACCACTGCGCAGCCATGCCGACCACATCTCTGCCACCCCCTAGTCATTGGAGTTGCACGTTATCCGGCGCGCTGACTCCCCCAACGATGCGCCACTGTCGTCCCTCACGCTTGACCAGTCCGCGGCGCAGCAGTGTCTTCAGCACCGCCCCGGTGGTCTGGTACGGCCAACCCATGCGGTCCCCGAGGACACGCACGGTTAGCGGACCCGCCTGCAGCGCCTCGAGGACCATGGACTCACGCTCGGTCACGGTGACTCACCGCCGACAGCCACTCCTCGACGGAGGCG